>ERZ791932.366-NODE-366-length-26739-cov-9.281629_pt1 | contig 26739 bp, 20 predicted proteins | sample MGYA00510126_ERZ791932 | MGnify/ENA primary metagenome ERZ791932 (study PRJEB30046, sample SAMN00993244) | human gut metagenome | study: EMG produced TPA metagenomics assembly of the A metagenome-wide association study of gut microbiota in type 2... | reverse complement strand
TGCTATTGAGTGTGTTTCTTGATTATAGTTGTTCAAATTCAACTTGCAATTTACCTAGGAATAATTTTGGCTGCCAGGTGCTTGCGCTCCTGAGTCCGGGGCACCCGGTAATAGAAGGAAATGACGTGCCCCTTGCTCAGCCGCTTGTCCGCTTTCCGGAAAGCGCTGACCAGGGTCTCTCCCCGCCGGTCCAAAGGGATATCCGGCAGCTGGGAATTTTCCGGGCTCATGGCGTCCTGGCCCAACAGGTTATAGTAGGCCTGGTTTACCTGACGCACCCGCACGACGCTGTCATCGTTTTTCACCGACACAATGGCCATGGGGCCAATCAAATTGTTCAGCTTGGTTTCGCTGAGAATATTCTCGTTCAGCAGACTGTACACGGTCAGGCTGCCCACATTGTGTTCCATCAGCAGCCGTTCCATATTCTGCACCATATCCGCCTTGCCCAAAAGAGCCTGGAAGGATTGGGGGCTCATCGGATGATACCAGTAGAACCCTTGGGCGCAGTTGCACCCCTTCTTGACCAGAAACTCGTCCTGTTCGCTAGTTTCAATTCCCGTCACCACCGCCAGAAGCCGGTAGCGCTCCGCCAGATTCAGCATACTGCTGATAATCTGCTGCTTGTAGTCTTCGCCAATATCCAGCCGCAGATGGTAACTGAATTTCACGCCCCGGATTTTCAGGCTGCCCAGGGTTTGCAGGGAATCGTACTCCAGCCCGAACTCGTCCAAAAAAACAACCAGCCCTGCGTCATATAGGGCATCTGCCCCGCTGCGCACCAAAGGATCCGACCGGTATTCCGCTTCCCGGATTTCAAAAAATATTTCCCTGCGGGTAAGCCCGTATTTTTGCAGCAGCTTCTGGATGGTTCCGGGTACATCGCCCTGAGAAAAATCCCGGGCGTGGATGTTCACAGATAAAGCCAGCGGCCGAATCCCCTGATTCAGCAGCTGCCGCTGGTACCTGCACACCTGTTCCCAAATATACTGGTCCAGCTGGAAGATAAAGGACGTTTTGGCCATATCCTCCAGGAACTGTACCGGTTCCAGCACCACCCCGCCCCGGACCCACCGGGCCAGCGCTTCGCCGCCGATTACCTTCCGGTTCTGGAGATTCACCACCGGCTGAATGCCAAAGGTAAATTCCCCCTTTTGCAGGGCCTGCTCAAAGGGCTTTACCAGCGTGTCCGGGCTTTCCGCTTGGGCCTTCCGCTGCTGCTTGTTGGCATACATTTTTTGGTCCGCCTGCCGCAGAATGGCTTCAAACCCCTGGGCCAGATCCGGCGCCCAGGTAAAGCCCAAGGACAGCTGCAGCTTCCGTTCTGCCAGCTGCCGTTCCAGCCGCCGGCCAATGTCCTGGAAGTCCTTTTCCGTCAGGCCCTGCCACAAGATGACAAATTCGTCCCCGCCAATGCGGAACACGTTGCCCCCATGGCGGAACCGCAGCAGGGCTTCTGCTGCATCGCAGATCAGCCGGTCCCCCCAGTCATGGCCCTGTTCATCGTTTACCCGCTTCAAATTGTCCACATCGGCAAACATGACCCCCAGGCTCTTTTCCGGTTCCAAAGAAGTACTCACCCGGTCAAAAGCATTCCGATTCAGGGTCCCCGTCATCTGGTCCACCGCACTGTTGGCCCGGAGATGGAACACCGTATTCCGGTTGGCAAACAGCATGATCAGCGGCGTAATGGCCTGCTCCAGCAGCCGGCGCATTTCCCGGATCCGGTTTTCCGGCACATTCTCCAGGGAGATGACGCACAGCCGCCGATTACGAAATTCCACCGGAAACGCCACCAGATTCCGTATGCCCAGCTTCCGGAACAGTTGCTGGGTCTCCCTGCGGCCCTGGGCCACCTGGCTCGTATCCTCAATGGCCAGACTGCCGTACTGGGCAAACAAAGCTTCCATGGTCTTTTCCATGGCCTTAAAATCCTGGGGTGCCACGCTTCTCAGCCGGGTGGTCAGGTTATCCTTCCGGAACCAGGCGTAAGGAGCCCGGGAGTGCCCTTCAAAAATAAAAGCTCGCTCCGCCCCCGTCATCAGCCCCACATACCGCAAAAAGCAGTGGAAGGACTGCTCCGGGTCTTCCTGCTTCATGGCCCGCCGCACCAGCTTCTGGAGCAGCTCGCTGTTTTTCTTGCTTTCCAAAGCGTAGCGCAAATGGGCAAACCGGGCCTGGACAAAAGGGTCCCCCATGGGCAGGGGCATTACATCAAACGCTCCAAAGGAGAAACTCTCCTCCATTTTCTGGGAGCTGGCCTGCTGCACCACAAATAATACGGGAATCCGATGGTACTCCGGATCGTCGTGGAGCTGCTGAAAGTCCTGGAGCGCTTGTCCCGGCGCCAGCACCACCACAATGGCATCAATATGATTTTCCTGACAGAGCAGTTCTGCGGCCTGGGCCCCGGTATCCGCTTCCACAATGGTAAACTGATCCCGGATCAGCTCCGCCAGTTCCCGGCGTTTGGGACTATCCCCCACCGCCAGCAATTTAAATTTTTTCTTTGCCATACTCTCCATCCCTTCCCAGGCAGCCCTGGAACTGGTTCCGGCCAGGGGGAAGGGAATTCCTTCCCTGCTCGGCCGCACTCCCCTTAAAGACGAAAATCCCCGTTGTCTATAGCAAGCGTACCCTTTGCCAACGTTTCGTGATTCTATTTATAGGTTTGCCATGCATCCATTACATCCAAAAACACCCCGTCAAAGCCAGCGTTCAGAATCTGGTCCAAATAGGCCCCGTCGCTGCCGTACAGCAGGTGCTTCCACTCCGGCCGCCAGTACTTCACCCGGTAGCTTCCCGGCCAGTCCGGGTTGGGTTTGCCCACCCAGTCCGGAGGCTTGGTCTTCCAGTCAGGCTGCCAGTAGGGCCGGTAGTCCGCCGCCTCCCCTACGCTCAGATAGCACAACACCAGCCGCCGCCCGCCCTGGGGCTTGTCCTGGAGCATGGCCGTTTCTGCCGGAGTCAGCGGTTTATCCCCGTAATACAAATCCACCACCACTGCGTCGTAGGGCGTCTTTTGCAGGGCAGTCAAATAGTCCAGCCGAGTCGCAAAATTTTCCGGATTCAGCAGGAACAGAAAATTCTCTGCGTCCTGCACCCTGCGGATGTCCCGGCTGCTTACCCGGGGCACCTGTCCCTGGGGCAGCTGGGCCAGATTTCTATCCCCTACGGCCATGCTTACATAGCCGTTTTTGTGCCCCAGGGCCTCATCCTTTTCCTGCAGCTCCGGGTCCGGTATATAATCCAGGGTCCACACCGCCTTCCCCGCCTTCTGGGGCAGGGCGAATACCCCTTTTAGGAATTCCAGCATGGACTTCTCCTGGGGCTGGGATCCCTGGTCACTTTCTGTATAAAATACGGATTCCGTGAGAAAGCCGTCCAAAGCTTGGACCAGCTTGTCCACATTTTCCTTGGGGTTGTCCGGCGTTACCTCCAAAAGGCCCGCCGCCCCGTTGCCCACCAGCTGGAAGCCGGGCCGCTTTGCCTTGGCATACTGCCCCAGTTCTCCCGCCAGCTGGATCATTTCCGTTTGGGGATTCACCGGGTTTGCCGCTTCCGGCGCCACCGCTGCTTCCCCGCAGCCCGCTGTGAAGGTCAGGAGACCTCCCAGCAGCCAGCCTAAAATTTTCTTACGCATACCTTCTCCTTTTAGAAGGACTGGTTCAGGGTGCACAGCACCTTCCAGCCCCGATAGGAACCGCCACGGTCATCCTTCCGACGGAACCGTTCCCCGTCCAGACTCAGACGATTTTTGGCGCCCAGCTGCCAGCTAAAGCCCAGCAGCAGGGAATAGTATTTATAGGCACCGCTGTTGAGTTCCAGCCGCAGCGGATCCCAGTTGGACGTCACATCTTTATACCCCGCCAGGATATGCCATTCCTGCCGCTCATTCATATGGTGCAGCCAACCGGCCCCGGCACTGAGCCGGTGTACCGCCTGATTCCGGTAGCCCCAGCCGGCACTGACCAGGTTCCAAATGCCGTACAGGGACAGTTCGTCCCGCTTTGTAATTTGGTCATTGTAGAACCAGCTCAGCTCCCAATCGTCCCCTTCCCGGTAGTGCAGCCGGCTGTCCCGGCCCCAGAATTCCCGGGTTACAGTTTGGGTGCCCCCTTCGCCGCCCTGGGGGCCGCCCTTACCGTTATGCAGCGTCCTGGGCACTTCCACTTCCCGCAGCTCACTGAAAATGGTGTCCTGGTAGGAGCTCTCCGCATGGCTGTGGACCACCCCCAAACGGTATTGGGTTTTGGGCCCTGCATGGAGGTAGCTGACCTCCTGCTGGAAAGCATTCCCCGGGTCCACCTGGGCCCCCGGCACTTCCTTGGAATAGTCGTAGCTCCGGCGGAGCGTGTACTGGACGCTGGCCGCCAGACTGTCCCGCTCCGTAAAGTGGTGGATCAGTTCAAGGCCCGGGGTCACCTGGAACCCTGCACCAAAATCCGTCATCCGGGCCAAATCATTTCCCACCACGGCATTTTGGTAGATGGCACTCTGCCCCGTAGGCAGATTAAACAGCAGCTGGTAGCGGACGCTGTTTTGCTTGTGGTCATTGCGCAGTTCGGCACTCAGCTGGGTATCCGCCCAGCCCGACACGCTGCCGTGGCTCTTATGGGTATCCGATTGCACATAGCCCGTAGAAAGGCCAATATCCACCCGGTGGCCGCTAATCCGTCCTGCCTGGTAAAAATTCAAGGGAATAAACAGCTGATGCCCGGATTCCCGGCCCTTCCAGCTGTCAAATTCCACGCCGGTCTGCCAGCCCGCCCCTTCCCCAAAATGGGCCAGGGCGTAGTCCGCCCGCTGCCGCTCCTTCAGGGCGCTGCGGGCCCAGTTCTCCGCGTCGTCCAGCCATTTGGCCGCTTCGGAATCGTAGGCCTGGGCTTCTGCCTCGTCTTTTTCCGCCTGCTGCTTTTCCACCGTCAGTTCCACGGCCTGCTGCTGGTAGTCCCGGACCTGTTCCCGGGCATCCCGCTCGGCGTCTTCCGCCTGCTCCCGGGCATCCGTCAAAGCGTCCAGCTGCTGCTGGAGCGCATCCAGTCTCTGGTCCGCTGCATCCAAAGCCTCGCTGGCCGCATCCATCTGCTGGGCCAAGCGGTCCAGTTCTGCCTGGGCTTCCTGCTCCGCCGCATCCTCCTGCCCGTTCAGCTTGTCCAGGGCATCGTTCACCATATCTTCTGCGTCCAACAGCCGGTTCTGTTCATAATTTACGGCAGTCAGCGCCTGCTTTACCAAAGCTTCTTTTTGGGCGTCCTCCGCCCGGAGGGCCTCCGTATCCCGGTTCTCCACGGCCTTTTCCTTGGCCTCGTAGGCCGCTTCCCGTTCCTTGGCAGCCGCCTCCTTGGCATCCCGGTCCGCCTGGGCCGCCTGCACGGCCGGGGTAAACTGCACCACCGCCCGCTGGGCCGCCAGCGCCGCGTGGGTCCGCTTGGCACTTTCTGCCTGGGCCTTTTGCAGGGCGGCTTCCGTTTCTGCCAGGGCTTTTTTCACCGCGTTCAAATTGGCCAGCACCTGTCCCAGGTTCACTGCCGCTTCCCGGCGGCCTTTCTGGGCCTCAGCAAGACCTGCCCTGGCCTGTTCCAAATCCACCCGAGCCCGTTTCACATCGGCCTGGGCCTGGTGATAATACCGGATTTCCTCCCGGGATTGGCGCAGGCTGTCCAGTTGGGACCGGACATCGTGGAGCACATCCCGGGAGGCCGCAAACCCCAGGGCCGGCACGCCCCAGGTTCCAAGCCCCGTAATCACCGCCAGAAGGCCCGCTGCTTTCCGCTTCGTTTGCTGGTTCACAAGGACCCTCCTTTCTGGGATTCCTTCACCCCATAGAGTTTATCCCGCAAATGGGTCATAAACGAAACCCTGGGCCGGTAAAACATGGGCTGGCCGCAGAAAATATAATAATTCAGCCGGTCCGCAAAATGGTCCAGGCTGTGCAGCCCGTAGAACAGGGCAAGGCCGCTGGACAGGAAGAAGGTAAAGCCGTAGCTGCTCTCCCCAAACAGGGCAATGCCCCCCAGCCCCAGTACCAGGGTACCCAGAAAGTACAGCCCCATCAACCGCAGGGCCTGCTCCTGGGCATCAAAGTACAGGAACAGGATGCTGATGACTTCCGTAACCCCGGTAAAATACGCCGCCATCAGAAGAATATCATACAAATTGGCTGCCTCAAAATCCACGTTGGCCAGAGTCAGCACATAGGTTCCCCCGGCCAAAGCCAGCAGGGTAAACAGGAACTGGAAGCCCATGAGCTTGCGCAGTTCAAACCACATGGTAAACAGCAGGGTCTGCCGGCCATCCTCAATATCCCGATAATTGCCCTTATGGATAATGGCATCAAAATAAATGGCGTACCGGTCGTAAAATTCCGTTTCTGCAGATACCACAAACATGGTTCTAAGGGGCAGAATGGACAAAAAGGCATAGCAGGTAATGATGTCGTACACCGGGGCAAACCGGTAGGTTCCTCCCACCACCGTGCCCCAGGAACCCTGCCAAATCATCAGGTTGGGGAGAAACAGCCCCAGGGAATAAGCCATGGCCTCCAGGAACACCTTCCAATGCTGGTCCAAAATGGAGAGAAACCAGAACACCCGGCCCTGCCGGGGCGGTCCAAAATAATCGTACAAAGCCAGGTAGAAGGTCAGCACAATCATGCCCATGCCCACATCCACTCCAGCCACGCCGCAGCGGGCAGCCGGCAGCTCTCCGCCGGTTAGCAAAACCCCGGTGACCAATACCCCTGCCACTGCCCCTGCCAGATAGCCCAGCACCAGCCCCTTAAACTGGCGCACCGCCGTCAGGTACACCCCCTGGCTCCAAATCAGCAGCATCTCACTGAAAAACAGGTATCCCAGCACCTTGTCCACCCAGGGAAGGGGACTGGGCAGATAGAACAAAAAGGCCGCAAGGGCCCCCAGGCCCAAAAGCAGGGCGTTGATACCAAACAGGGACGCCGTAATGTCCCCGTACCGCTTTTCACTAAGACAATCCGCCAGATACCGGGTCTGCACCGTCACAAACCCGCTGGACAAAATCTGGGAAAACACAAAGGCATACACCGTAGTGCCAATAAACAGGTCGGACTCCACCTTAGGAACCCGGGCGTGGGCAAACAGGGCCTGAATGGCCAGCATCAGGCCCGCCAGCAGGATAAATGGCCCCGTGGTAATCACCAAAGAGGCAGAATACGCCTTCAGCTTCCCGGTGGCGGTCCGGGCCTTGAACAATTTTTTTAATTCGAAGCCAACGCCTGCCATGATGCTCCCAGCTCTCCTTCCTCCCGGTAAATCCGGCGATATGAATCAATAAAATGCTCGTAGGTATAGCCCCTGAGGGTTCTTTCGTACCCGGCCTGGGCCATCTGGTGCCGCAGGGGGAAGTTCCGGGCCAGCCGGAGAATTTCCCGGGCCATGGCCTCAAAATCCAGAGGCGGCACCACAATCCCTGCATCCCCCAGGGTATCCTGGCTGTCCCCGTAGATTAACTCCCGGCAGCAGCCCACATCCGTGGTCACAAAGGGGCGATGGGCCGCAAACCCCTCCAGCACCGACAGGGGCTGCCCCTCGCTGATGCTGGACAGCACCAATACGTCCATTTTGGGCAGGTACTCCGTCACCTGGATGGAGCCCGTAAAGGTCACCGTCTCCGTAATCCCCAGCAGCTCCGCCGTATTGACGCACAGCTGGGCGTATTCCGGGTCTTCTTCCATATTTCCCATGACGTACAAATGAGTGTCCGGCATATCCTGGTGCACCAGGAAAAACGCCCGCAGCAGGGTTAGGATATCCTTAATAGGCACCACCCGCACCACTGCCCCAACATTGATGGTGCCCCCGTGGTCCGTCAGCTCCGGAATGGGCGCAAACCGTTCCATATGGATGCCATTGGGCACAATGGCAATTTTCTTAGGGTCACAGCCCAGTTCCTTTTCGATCTGCCCGTTATGCTCAAACAAGGTGAACACATGGTCCGCCTTTTCGTAGGCAAGCTTGGCCAGGTTGTAGAAATACCGGATCCACACGGACTTGAAATCCGTCTTGGCCCAGTCGCTTTTGATGATTTCCGCTTCCCGCTCCCGGGAATAGATGCCGTGTTCGGTAATCATAAAAGGCTTGTGGTACACCGTCGCCCCAATACCTCCCAGAATGCCGCAGTAGCCCGTAGCCACACTGTGGTAGACATCCGCTTCCGGCAAATCCTGCTGGAGCAGGTAAAAAAGGGGCAGCAGCATGGACCGCAAGGTCCAGAAAAATTCCGTAAAGGGCAGGTAATCGTACCGCTCCGCATAAATTTTTCGGATAACCTGGAAAAAGTCCCCAGTCATAAAAATGTCCAACGGACTTTCCCACTGCTTATTCCGGAAAATATCCACCAGCCCGTCCAGGTTGATGGGCTGGTCCCCCTTGACCAGTTCCTCCAGCACCTGCTGCTGGGCTTCTGTCAGGGCGTGTTCCTGCATGGTCCCTGCCTTCAGGTTCAGAATTTCGTCCAGGAACACCTCCTGGATGCCCACGCAGTTTTGCGGCAGCTTGTACTTGTAGTGTCCCCGGTCCTTGGCTTCCGCCCCAATGGAGTACACCACAAACTCATATTCCGGCAGCCCTTCCATGAGCATCTGCACCCAGGAAGAAACGCCCCCTACCACATAGGGGTAGGACCCTTCGGTCAAAAGGCAAATTCTCATGGCTTCTCCTTTCTAGTTTTTCCAGTAGATCCGGGCCACCGGATCCGTCACTTCCACAAAATACACCCCGTCCTCCACCTTGTTCACCCGGCAGCCCTGGACATGGTCCAAGGTTCGCTGGGAACGCAGCAGGAAGCGGGCCGACCGAATATAGTTCCGGCAATGGAGCACCAGCATTTCAGGAGAACGCTCCATCCGGTAATCCAAATCGTAATACGTGTCAAAATAGGGCAGGCTTTCCGATACCGTTACCGCCTTCAGCCAGGGATAGCGCTGGGACAGCTCCCGGACAAAGTCCTCCAGACTGTCGTGCATCTGCTTCCAGGACAGCTTGGCACTTTCCTCGTAGAACATTTCGTCCGGATGGATAAAATGGTTGAAGACCCCCAGGTCATTGATGGCGCTGATTTCCCCATAGACGGCGGACTGGTCCGGTACGTACCCCGAGGAAATCCGGGGAATATCGTAATACCCGCCCCGCTCCCGGCGAAAGTTCTGGTAATAGGCGTGCTCGTCCGCTGGCCCATCGTACAGGGAAGCAAAAATCTTCAGTTCCGGGAACACTTTTTTCAGGGCGTCCTTGCCCATGGGGCTAAGAATATTGGAAGGCGGCACATAAACTTCAAAACTATATTCCGGATAGGCCTGGTACACATACCGGCGCAGCTCCGTTAGGGCTGCCTGGATATCTTCTTCGCTGGTCCAGGGCACGTAGTCCGGCTCATGGTCCTGGTAGCCCGGAGGCACCAGAGGCTGGTGATTGTACCCGTGCAGGCCCATTTCCCCGCCCATGTTCAGCAAATCGTGGCCATAGACCACTAGCGCGTCCCGGGCATTCCGGCCGTTTTGCGGTTCAAAGGGCGGATGCACCCGGTCATTGTAGCTTTCAATAATGACCCCGGTAAACTTGATTTTTTCCCGCTGGGCCAATTGCTTCATAAACGGCCACCAGGCCTTCCGGTAAAAGTCCGAGGTGGACAATCCCGTTTCCTGGTAGATTTTGTCATAATAGCCCTCCGGCACCGGCGCCGGGAAATCATCAATAAAGAAAATCTTTACCCCCACCACCGGATACAGGGTATCCGTACCGCAGTGGGCCAGCATGGCCATCAGGATTCCCCGGTTGGACTTGTCCTCCCGTTCCACCCCGTTGTAGAAATACATTTCTCCCTGGCCCAGGGGTTCCTGCCACACCAGGGGCACGCTGCCGCTCCGGTCGGTGATATGGACCACCGCCTCCGGGCCCAATTCCACAGGTAGTACATAGGTATTGTAGGACCGGCCAGTGACAATTTCTTCGCCCTTGGCCCCAATGAGAAAATTGGTGCGCATGGATAGGCCCGTCACGCTTTGGGGCTTTCCGTTTCCCTTGAGGCCTGTTATGCCCAGCTGCCGCAGGGTTTCCGGGGCCAGGGGCTTATCCCCCTCCAGTTCCAGCTGCTGGAGCACCACCAGCGTTCCCCCCTGCTGCACATATTGCAGAATCTGGGGCAGGGCCGCAACGGCCCCCAGCCGGCCAGTAGTTACCACAACCCCCTGGGTATCCTGGGGAATGGCCATGCTTTGCCGCAGATCCACACTCTCAAAATGTTTCTTTTTGGCCTGGAGGGTCCGTTCTGCATTGTGTCGGCAGAACATACTCCGGACACTGGTGGGATCATAAATGACAATATAGTTTTCTACCGGCAGATTTTCCACCTGGCTCCAATCCACCTGCACCGGCAGATTTTCAATCCGGCGGAACTTGTTGGCCGCCGGGTTCAGGTGCAGGAAGCCGTCCAGCCGGGTATATTGGAAAAAGCACCCCAAAAGGACCACCACAAAAAACAGTGCGTAAATTCCCCGCTTATTCATGGTGCACCTCCCGGTCCCAGTACCGCAGCACCTTCAGAGCCTCCGGCGACAGCGCCTTGGGCAGTGCCTTCAGTTCCTGGATGCAGGCCTGGAGCGCTTCCGGCTCCCGTTTGGCCTGGTGCAACCGGATTTCCATGAGGATGGGCCGCTCGTCTTCCGGGTGACCCGCCCTAAAGCTCCGGCACACCGCTGCCGCTTCTTCCGTCCGGTGCTGGGCCAAAAGGGCCTTGATTTCTTCTTCGTAGTAAATGGATTTTTCCGGCATTTTCTGGGCCAGCACCTCCAGTACCCGGATATAGGCTTCCTGCTGCCGTGCCCGGGTAGCTGCGTCCCCGTAGCCGCTGGACAAAAACCGCTTCAGGCACCCAGCGTACCGGTCCATCAGTTCATGGTTGTCGGGAGCTGCCGTCTTTAGCTGTTCTTCCAGTTGGTGGATTTTCTCCCCCAGGCTTTCCATTTTGGCCGTCAGCAGGGACACGGCATAATAGGCAATTTCCCGATCCTCATCCTGAATGGCCCGGCGCAAAATGGCCTGGTTGGTGACCACATCCTGCTTGATAGAATCCGTAAAAAGCTGCCGCTTCAGCTGGGAATTACCCAGCAGATACACATCATTTAACGGCACCATATTCCCGTTGTAGTCCCGGTCCCCCAGGGCAAAGTCCGTCCCCGGGTCCCGGTCTTCCAGGGTATGGCCTCCGTTGATGCCAAAAAAGGTGGAAAATAGCTGTACCAGGGTAAGCAGCACCACGCCGGCCACGGGCACCAGCAAAACAATCAGCAGTTCTGCCAGCTTCTGGTACCGGTTCTTGCCGGACCAGTGCAGATAGCCCCCGTACAGGACTGCCGTCAGGGCATAAAGGCCCCCAAACAGTTCACTCCCGGTCATAGGATATCCCTGCTTTCTCCCGTCCTGAGGCCAGCCTTTTCCAGGCGGTCCCGCACCAGCTTCAGGGTAGCCTCGGTGCAGTCCGGCAGCAGTACCCAGGCTTTGTTTTCCCACAGGCCAATAAAGTCCTCGGCCCGGATTTTTCCTTCCAGCAGGGTATCCAGCTGTTCGTAGTCCCCGCCCTGGGGCGCCGCCACCTCCAGCAACTTGATGGCATAATCCCGCTGGAGCTCCCGGCGCTTCCGGTATTCTTCCCGGATTTTGGCAAATTCTGCTTCCTTGAGAATGCGAGTTCCTGGCAGGCACCGAGCTTTTTGGGTTTCCAGTTCCCAGGCATAGGCCCGGGCCAAAGAAGACGACACCAGCCGGGCCGTAATGGAAAGCAGATTCTGCTGGTACAGGCTCCACTGATCAAAATTCAGGTCGTACACCTGGATTACTGCCCAAACCTGCCCCTGATACAAAATGGGAGCCGCCAGGTCTGGAGCATTGGCGCTGAGCTCCCGGTTCACAAACAGGCTCTTGCCGGCCAGTACGGACTTCAAATATGGATAATCCGCCACCTTCAGGGACCGGGACTGCTTCAGCGTGTCCTGCCCCACCCGCACCTTTTGGCGCAGATACTGCCGGTTGTGGCTCACCACGTAGATGATCACATTCTCCACGTTCAAAATCTCCGCCGTTACCACCGCCGTCTGGGTGTACAGGTTTTCCGGTTCCGCCGAATCCAGTTTCTGCAAAATATAGTACAGCCGGCCAATACTGTCGTCTGAGTTGACGATTTGCCGGTACAGCTGGTCCTTTACCTGGACATTTTCTTCAAACAAATTCCGTAAAAAGGCATACTTCTCCTGGTCGTGCTTTTCCTGCCACTTGGCCGCCGCCAGCTTAAAGTTTTCTTCTTCCCGAAAGTATGCCGTTACCATCCCCACAAAGGCATAGGATACCAGATGGATCAAATGCTGGGGCAGGTACAGCAGCGTCAGCAGGGTGGAATCCAGCACCAACATCCGCCGGGCAAAAATCAAAACAGAAAACAATACCGCAATCAGCGCCTGTCGCTGGCCGTAGAGAAGCCCCATCACGGCAATATATACATAGCACAAATCAAAACCCGTCAGGCTGCTTACCGTGTCCCCCTGGAGATACTGGAACCCCAGCATCAGGAGCGCTCCGGCCACATTTTCCGCATAGGGCAGCCGCTCCTGGTTGAATCGGTCCTGCCAGGAATGGTGCTGCCGTTTTTCTGCGTTCTCCTGTTCCAGCCGCAGCGCTTCCTGCAAGCTGGCATAAATGCTCTGCAGCCCCGTCTTTAACGGCTGCTTTGCCCGCCAGCCAATTTCCCGGGCTGCCCGGTCACTGTTCAGCTGGGCCTGGCCGTAGGGCTGGAACTGGTCCGGGTCCACCTTGGGCAGGTACGGTACAAAGGTAGCGGCCAATTGGCAAAACTGGTCATAGGTCAGTCCCTGGCCCGTACCCAAATGCAGCAGGTCGCCCTGATAATCCCGCTGGAGCAGCTGGATAATCCCGTAAAACAGATCCTGGGTGGCCAAAAAATCCCGGGGATATTCCTGGTCACACCGGGGCATCAGGGTATTGCCTGCCACCGCCCGGAAAAAGCTTCCGATAAAGCCACTCTGGGCCCGCTTGCCCGGCCCGTACACCTCCGGCACCCGCAAAATCGTCAGTTTCAGCTTGCTGTATTTTTTCCAGGCCAGTGCCAGCGCTTCCAGCCGGGCCAGCAGCTGTCCATGCTCCTCTGCCGGGTTGGGTGCCAGTTCTTCCGTGGCATCTTGGGTTCCCGGGGCAAACACCTCAGCCCCGGAAATCAGGAGAATCCGGTCCACCTTGCTTTTTTCTGCCAGGGACAGGATTCTTTCCAGATGGGCAGCCGTATCCGGTCCCTGTGCCGCCCGGAGATTCACCAAAAGCAGATTGGGTTTCTGGACCTGAAAGACCTGGGCGGCCCCCTCCTCCATTACGTCCACCTGATACGTCCGTGCCCCTTCATATGTTCCCGGGTTCTTACCCAGAAACAGCACCTGCCAATTTTCCTTCTGAAACAAATTGGAAAGGTTCAGGGCCACCGTTTCCCGCATTCCAATGCACAATACCGTTCTGCGCCTAGCTGCCGTCATGGACCCGCCTCCTTTCCTTTATCACCAGTTCAGTGCCCAAAAGGGCCCCTGTTTTTTTCCTTGCCGGCATTTTCCCACCAGCCGTTTTCCCTTAGCTCCTTTCGTCAGTCCCCTGGATTTTAGGAATATTTTTCAGGAGACTCCCTAAGAGAAACGGCATTCCTGTATTTTAGCAACAAACATTCGTTATATTATACTTCTAATCATTCTACCATAGTTGACTAGGAGTTGGCCAATTCTTTTAACGCTATCCCCTGCCAAAAAGAATAAAAAGCGAAAGAAATTCCTTCTTTCCAAATAAAAACGTCAGGGAAAAATGCTTCCATTTTTTCCCTGACGCGTTCTTCTTTAATTACACAGCTGGTGGCTCCAGCCCAAATCATGCCACTGTTCTTCCACCTGCTGGGCCACTTCCTGGCACAAAGCATTGCCGCAGTGCAGCGCCGCATGGACCAGGTCTTCCCCCACTCCGGGGAAGCCATACAGCTGTCCCACTACCATAGCCAGCTGCATATAGGCCAGTTCCAGCTCCAGTTCGTCGCCGCCCGGCTGCACCCTTCCCGCTGCCAGGGCTTCTAACGGCAGTGCCTTTTCGTACAGCCCCGTCAGCTCCTGATTGTGCAATTGGTCCGTGGTTAACGCATAGGACAGCAGTTCCACATTCCCCAGCGGGTCTTCCCGCACCAGCTTTTCCGCCGCCGGGTGGTAGGGCAGTTCCAGGGCCCGGGCCAGTTCAAACCCTTCCCCCTGCTCCATGGCCTTGATTACCACTTCCGCACAGGCGAAGGTGGTCAAAAGCTTGCCGCCCTTGGTGACCAGCCCCGTCATGCCCGGCTGGTCCTTGTGCTGCTCCCCGAACTGGACCACATGCCAAATGGTCTGGTATTCCTTCCAGCTGAGCTTCCGTTCCAGGGCCTGTTCCAAATAATGGTTCAGCAGCCCCAAGGGATCCGGCCACTCCGAAATCCCCGGAATGGGCTCATCCTGGAGCAGCCCTTCAACCAATACGCTGGCCCCCCGGAAGGCTGCTTCCGAAATTTTCTCGGCCTGGCGCAGCACCTCATCCAGCTTCACATCCGTGGCAATCATGAGAGCCGTATATTCCGGGTTCACATCATTGTCCCAGCCCTGTTCCAACATCCAGTGCTGTACCTCCGCAGGCTCCGGATCCAGCACTTCCATGGCAAAAATCCGGCCCCAGCCGTACACGTGCTGGATCAGCTCAAAAATCATTTCCTGGGAATCATCCCACTGGACCATATTCCGCAGGGCAAACAGCGTGAATTCATTGCATTGGGCCAGGTCCAAAATCTGGCGGCCCACTTCCATATCGTATTCCGAAGGATAGTATTCCAGCAGGGTAAGGGCAAACTTCACCAATTCAATCCGGTCCGTTTCCACTAACAGATGCTTGGCAAAATAAATCAGGTCGCCTACCACAGCCTGATCCTGCTGGCCGATGAACTCGTGGACCATGCCCACCAAAGGATTCATCAGCTCCTCATCTTCGTCAAAGAAGGCATTCAGGGCTTTCAGGGCTTCTCCAAACTGCTTGTCCCGCAGCTTTTCCAAAATCTCCAGCAGTTCCTGGCTGGTCTCTTCTCCCGGATCCGGTCCCGTCAGGTTGCCCTCCATAAAACCATCGGCATACACCAGTTTTTCCCCTGGACTGCGCCGATGGGCCCGCAGGGAAAACTCCCGAGGCAGCTTCAGATTGGGGTCCAAATTGTGTTCAATTACTTCATAAATGGAAGGGCTTGGCAGATTCATTACTTTTTCCGTCATCCGAGTTCTCCTTTTGGTTCAGCAGAGTTTCCAGTCCTAGCGATAGGAACTCATAGAAACTCCAATTTCAATGTTTTTATCGTCATAGCCAGAAGCACCCAGAAAAATCTTCAGTACATCCTGATGATTCTTCATCTCGTTTTTCGGCCCGATGACAATCCGTTTGATACAGTCCGCCGCAAAGGGCATCTCCGTATAGGAAATGATTTGATCCCGCTCACCCCGGAACCGGATCTGCTGATAGGCTTTTTCATTCTGCTTTACCATGTTCCCGTTCTCATCTTTCAGGAGAATGGGCAGCCACAGTGCCCGCAGCTCCCGCTCAAATTGAAAGCTGTCGTTTTTGCAGTAGTAGCGCAGGGAAGAAAAAGCCGCATCATCTGCAATGGCCCGGCGAATTTCCGGCCCGGTGAAATGTCTTCCCCGGGTCAGCCGCATCCGGATCCAGTTCTTGGCCAAAGGCATAAACCGTTCCGTATGGGCCTCATTCATGTAGATGACTTCCTTCAAAAAATACTTGTTGGGGAAATCCGCATTCAAATGCACGCTGTGGGTATCGAAGTTCATCTTGGAGGGCGCAAACCCAATGGCAAACCCCCGGCCATCGTCCGCATAGGAACGCCATTGGGGCAGCAAATCCCCTTCCGAAGAAAAACACCCCAGAAAAATAAAGCAGGCCGAATGGTGATAATACAAGTCCCTGGCCTGGGCCATCTGGTCCTGGGCCACTTCCCCGTCCCGTACCAGCTCTGCCAAAGCCCGTTCAAACACCGGATCCAGCATCTGGTTTTCCCAGGCGTCATTGGTAAATGAAGCCTCTGTCAGCCACAGATTTCGGTTCTTCATAATATTCATAAATCCATCTACAGAGCAATAGTGGTAGATGATTCGATCTTCCGCAATGGGTGACATAGTTCAGGCTTCCTTTCTACACGATTCCAGCATAGATTTTATCATATTTTCCCCTGGATAAAAAGGAATCCCGCCGGATTTGTTGACGCAGAAAGCAGAGTTTTGGGCAAAGCAAAAAGACGTACCGTTTTCCAGATACTAGAAAGCGCTACGTCTGTTCTATATTTCAGCTAGGCTCGGGCTTCGCTGCCTGCAAAGAGGGAATCAATTTTCCCTGCATCAATTTCTTATACACTTCCACCCCGGGCTGATCATAGGCATCTACATTGGCCAGTTCCCCTTCGTAGCCAATGCTCAGCATCAGGAAATAGAATAGCTGCCCCAAATAGTATTCGTTGAGGAGCGGCAGGGAAATCAGTCCGCTTGGCCGGTTGTCTCCGGCCAGGGCCTCCTGGTTGGCCTCCAGGGCCGCCTTCAGTGCCGTCCCCACATCCAGTCCTTCGTACCGATTGTACTCCGGGATTTCCGGGAAAGGATTGTGCAGGGCAATCTTGTTCTGGCGATTCTCCACAAACAGGAACTGCACCACCTTGTCCCTGCGCCCGTCCTGGTGGAGCTGGGTCTGGGCGTGCATATCCGTGGTGCCAATGGCCACCACCGGCGTCCGGCCGTAGAACACCGTCTCCCCGTTCCGGTTCTGCCGTTTTCCCAGGGATTCTGCCAAAAGCTGCACATACCATTCTCCCAGGGCCTTCAGCCGCATCACGTAGGGCATGAAAATTTCCACCGGACAGCCATGGTTTTTGGCCGCCGCATACTTCAGAACCGCATTGCACAGGGCCGGGTTGTCCCACACGGTGCTTCCCTGGCACCACCAGTCCATATCCCGGGCGCCCTGCAGCAGTTTTTCCAGATCCATACCCAGCACCGCCGCCGTCAACAGCCCCGGGGTGGACAGTACACTGAACCGTCCCCCCACACCCTCCGGCACGTCAAACAGCGGCCACTGGTGCTCCGCCGCCAGCCGGTTGAGGGGCCCGTTGGCTGCCCGGGCGTCCGTCACCACTGCGCCTCCCACTTGGAACAGCTGCGCCTCCCGGTGCAGAGTATCCCAGAAATGGAGAAAGGCCGTCGTGGTCTCCAGGGTGGTTCCCGACTTGGAAATGGGCAGCAGCAGTACCCGGTACGCCCGGTGTTCCATTACCTGCAGCAGCCGGGCCGCCAGTACCAGCCGCTCATATACCCGATCCAAATCTTCCGCATCCAGGTTGTTGCCGCTAAAGAAAATTTCCGGTTCCCGGCCCTTTTCCTCCCGGGGCCAATAGGCGCTGGCGTGACAATCATACAGCACCTTGCCCCCCAGATAGGAGCCCCCTACCCCGCAAAAAACCACCGCATCGTACTTTTGCCGCACCGCCTGCCCAAAGGCCGTCAGTTCCTGGAGCAGCTCCGGGGTATTGGGGTGCCCCTCTGCCACATAGGGCAGCCAGGCATAGTACACCGGCTCCGGGGACCCAGCCTTGGACAAATGCCCCTTGGCCAAACCCGCCTGCCGCAGCTGTGCCAGCCCTTCTGCCGCCTGCTGCACCCGCTCAGTCAGACCAGTCAGTTCTTCTGCATCAACCCATCCCTCCCCATACAGATTAGACACATCAAACACAAAACCAGAAGGCAGCGTAAACCGTCTACATTCCTCCATAAAAACCCCTTCCCCCAGCCATATTCGTTATTGTTACTATATCATCTAACCTGCCTGCCGAAAAGAGGAAAGTACACGCCCCTGCAAAACCGTGCAAATTTTGCACCAGTTGGAACAAAGTACCGGGAAATCTTTAGCAAAGTAAAGCAAAGAAAAGTTTGTACGCAACAAAAAAGACCTGGAAAATGAACGTTCATTTTCCAAGCCTCTTCCCTTAACGCCGTTACACGTTCCTGCCCAGCTCCTCTGCTTCCGCAAGCGCCGGCTGGTTCTTTACCTCTCCAGGCAGGGTCACACCTCCCGCAAACACCGTACCCCGGAGCTGCGCCTTGGCAAAGCAGTCCACCCAGCCCTGGATGACCGTTTCCGCCCCCTGGGGGGTAGCAGGATCAGCTTCCGCCGCTGCGCTGAGAAAATAAATATCCCGGAACTGATAGTCCGCAGGAAACAGCGGGTTGGCCCGGTCCAGCAGCGTCTTCAGCTGCCCGGAGATGCTGTAATAATAGATGGGAGATGCAAAGGCAAGCACCTGGCTCTCCTTCATTTTAACCACAATCGCCGGGGCAGCATCCTTGAGCACGCATTGCTGGGTCTTTTGACAGGACAGGCAGCCAATGCAAAATTGCAGCTCCTTGCCTTGCAGGCTCACAAACTCCACTTCATTTCCCGCTTCCTCAGCCCCTTTGGCAAAGGCCCGGGCCAACGCCTCCGAATTGCTGTTTTTCCGCAAACTGCTGGAAATCACAAGAACTTTTTTAGACATATTTCCTCCCCCTACAGCTTAACCTCGTTTTTGTCATCGTATCGCTTTATATTATAAGCTTATACCGGTTCTATAACAAATACTTTGCCTTTATGTAGAGTCATGCCTAAAACGTATAAAAGCAGTGACCAGCTGATGTTGTTTTACCTTGTTTCAGCCTTCCCGGTAGGACAGCAGCGTATCCAGCGCCTTGCGTTTGGGCATGGCCGGTACCGCTGCCGGATGCCCCAAGGCAATCAGCGCCGAAACGGACTGTCCTTCCGGCACCCCCACCACCTGGGCCACCTTGGCCTCATCATAGATGCCCATGACCACCGTTCCCAGCCCCAGCTGGTGAGCGGCTAGGCACAGGGTCTGGGCCGAAATTCCCGCGTCAAAGGACTGCCAATGGGTCCCCTTGGAGGTGGTGAAAGAACCATCTCGTTCGTACCCGGACCTGCCGTCCACGGTGGTCAGCACCACCAGACAGGGAGCGTGCAAAATGGTGTTGTAGTTGCCTTTGAAACCCAGAATACATTCTTCCGCCAGCTGGGTCAGCTTGGCCCGATCATACACCGCAATAAACCGGGAGGTTTGGGTGTTCTTCCAGCTAGGCGCATAGGCGGCCAATTGGATAATCTGTTCCAGCTCCTCATGACTTACCGGCTGGTCGGTGAATTGCCGGACGGACCGGCGCGTTTTGATGCAATCGATGGTTTCCATACTGACTCCTTTGGTTCTTTTTTATTTTGTTCCTTGGCACAAGGGCTTGGCAAACTCCCGGATGGCCTGGGCAATTTCCTCACAGCAGGATTCCAGGGCAAAATGGCCGCTGTTCACCAGTTTGATGACGGCCTGGGGCAGATCCCGCTGGAAAGCCAGAGCCCCGGCAGGAATAAAGGACGGATCGTTCTTCCCCCATACCGCCAAAAGCGGCGGCTGCTCCTTGCGCAGGTACTTCTGAAAGGCCGGGTACAGCTTCACATTGTTTTGGTAGTCGAAAAGCAAATCTGCCTGGATTTCTGCATACTCCGGCCGCTGGGTATAGAAAATATCCAGGGAATACCCGTCTGGAGACACACTGCCCGGCTCCGTGCCAAAGGTATACTGGCCATAAATGGTCTCCGGGGCAAAAGCACTTTTGTACTGCTCCCGGAGTTCCGGCGTGGGATGCCCCCAATACGCCTTCCGAGCGGCCCACTTGGCCCCCAGCCCTTCCTCGTACACGTTGCCGTTCTGGCTGATGATGCCTCGGATCCAGTCTGGATGCCGACCGGCAATCCGAAGCCCAATGGGTGCCCCATAGTCAAACACATACAGAAAGAAAGAATGCAGCCCCAAGGCCTCCAAAAAGCCCTCCACCACTTCCGTCAGGTGGTCAAAGGTATAGGCAAAAGCCTTGCGGGAAGGAATGGCCGATTGGCCAAAGCCCGGGTAATCCGGGGCGTACATATGAAAATCCTGTTCCAGCCGGGGCAGCAGGTCCCGGAACATATGGCTGGCCGAGGGAAAGCCGTGGAGCAGCACCAGCACCGGCTTCTCCGGATTTCCAGCCTCCCGGTAAAAAATATCCAGCCCCTGCACTTTGATGGTATGAAATGTCGTCATGATTTCTCCTTTAGGCCAAACATGGTATTCAGCAATTTGCGGCCTTCGGCCGTCCGAAAAATTCTATCCCGAAAATTGGCCACAGCCGTCAGCGGCAGCTGCTTTTCGTAGGCATTCACCATAAAATCCACCTCCACCAGCACCTGGAAAGCCAAACTGTCAATGGCCCCGTACTGGTGATGATGCCCCACTATAAACTGCACCCGCTCTACCTGCTCCCGGGTATACCCCAAGGGTTCCAGTACGGAAGGAACTTCCTGTACCCCCAGGGCTTCGTGGTATTGCCGGAACGCCGCCCCATACAGGGCCTCCGCCTTCCGGGCGCCTATATCGTGGACCAGGGCCGTGGTTTCCAGGAGAAACAGTGCTTCCCCTTCCAGCCCCTCCAGCTGCCCCAATAGCCGGGCCAGGCTGTGCACCTTCAGCAGGTGCTGCAGCCGTTTGGGATCTCCCTGATTATAAATCGCCATAGCAAGCTTCAGCCGTTCCAAGGGTTCCAGCATAAGGGCCTCCTTACCACAATTTCCTGTACAATTCTTTCAGCACGCCCGCATTCAGTACCCGCCGGGTATTGGCAGGACTGCCGCTGTTCATAGCGTCTTCTGCCATCTTGTCGATTTGGGCAAAGAAAGCCGCCCGGTCAACGCCGTATTCGGCCAAAGTGGGTACCTGGCAGGTCTCGCACAGGTCCCGCACCGCTGCCAAAAAGGCTTCCGCAGCCGCCTGGTCCGGCAAAGAGACCTCTGCGGCCCCCACGGCCCGGCCCAAGGCAGCAAACCGCTCATACGTTCCCGGCAGGGCGTATTCCAGGCAGACCCCCAGCAGCATGGCGTTGGAAAGTCCATGGGGCACGTGGAATAGCGCTCCAATGGGCCGGCTCATGCCATGGACCAGGGTCACCGAGGAATTGTTGAAGGCCATGCCCGCTTCCAGGGCCGCCATAGCCATTTCTTCCCGAGCCTCAGCGTTCTTCCCCTCCCGATAGGCGGTGGGCAGATTGGCAAAAATCCGTTTCACCGCAGACAGGGCCAGGGTGTCCGTCAGAGGCTGGGCCTTTTTGGAGGTATAGGCCTCAATGCTGTGGGTCAGCGCGTCCAGGCCCGTGGAAGCCGTTACCCTGGCAGGAGCCGACAGCGACAGCGCCGGATCCACCACGGCCAGGTCCGGCAGCAGGGCCGCCCCTTTCAGCAGCATTTTTACCTGGGTTGCCGTATCAGTAATAATGGTAAACTGGGTAGCTTCCGAACCGGTGCCCGCCGTGGTGGGAATGGCAACCATCCCCGGCAGCGGCCCGGCAATCTCCTTGCCCAGGTAATCCGACAGCTTCCCAGGATGCACCGCCAGCACCCCAATGGCCTTCATGGCATCCAGAGGACTGCCGCCCCCCAGACCTATGAGAAAATCACAGCCCGCAGCCCGGTATTCCCGGAGCCCTTCCAGAATCATGGTATCCGTGGGTTCCCCGGAAATCCCGTCGTACAGCACCAGCCCAATGCCCTGCTGCTCCAGCAGTTTTTCCACCCGGCCCGCCGTACCGTCCTTTACCGCATGCTTGCCCGTAACCAATAGAGCCTTTTTCCCATAACTTTCCAGCCCGCTGCCCAGAACTTCCAGGGCTCCCGGGCCCGTAACCACCTTTTTCGGAATGCAAAATACTCTGCTCATATGCTTCTCTCCTTTTGCTAATGCTAGTTTACACCCATTCAGGGCTGTGGTATATTATTAAATATATAACCTGCAATCTTATTTTTATATATCACATCAAGAAACAGGAGGCAGACCATGGATCTCCAAGAACTAAAATTTTTCCGGGCCGTTGCAGCCGAAGGCAGCCTGTCCAAAGCCGCCCAAAAACTGAACTACGCCCAATCCAACCTGTCCACCAAAATCAGCCAGCTGGAAAAAGAACTCCATACCGAACTGTTCCATCGCTGCAGCCACGGCGTCACCCTGACCCCCAAAGGAGAACAGCTGCTCCAGTATGCAGAAAAACTCCTGAACCTGGCCGCCGAAACCGAAGCCGTCCTGAAAGACGACGGCACCGCCAAAGGCAGCCTGACCCTGGGCTCCATGGAATCCACCGCCATGACCCTGCTGCCCCCGCTCCTGTCCCGCTACCATGCGGAAAATCCCCAGGTGTCCCTGCGCATCCAGACCGGCACCACTGCCGCTTCCCTCCAGGGCGTTTTGGACCATACCCTGGACGGAGCCTTTGCCGCCGGTCCCCTGCGCCATCCCGGGCTGGGCACCAAACTGGTCCAGACCGAACGGCTGGTGCTGGTAACCCCCAAGGGCAGCAGCCGGGCCCCCGCAGAAGCCCTGCTCCGCCAGCCCCTTCTGGTGTTCCCCCAGGGCTGCTCCTACCGCAAAACCCTGGAAGCCTGCCTGTCCTCCCGGGAACTCCTTCCCGAAAAGATTATCGAATTTACCTCCCTGGGAGCCATCTTGGCCAGCGTCAGCGCCGGCCTGGGCATCAGCCTGTTCCCCGAAGCCGTGGTCAGTGCCTTTGCGGCCGCCGGCACCCTGGACCTGCAGCCACTGCCCAAGCCCTTTGACACCCTGCCCACCCTGTTCATCTATCGTAAGGACGGCTTCATGGAACAATCCCTGCGCCAGCTATTGGCTCTTTTGTAATACAACTCTATCATAGCAAAGGAAAACAAAAAATAAAGAGGCAATAAAAAATGGGGGGAAATAATACTTACCCCCGAAAGAAAAACGACTTGCGAGCTTAAAAAAGTTCGCAAGCCGTTTTTCTTCGTTATAGACGTATCCAAACCTCAAAACTTTCTCCGAGGCCCTGCGGTCCCCACCTCCTTAGTGGTTGTCAGCTGTGCACTTACGTGCTTGCTTCCTGGGCAGCTATCGCATGGGCCTTATTGACCAATTGGATACGTTCGCAACGCTTGAAGGAGACATACTAGGCCACTACTAGTCAACTAATGTCTGAACTATAGGGCTAGTATTATTAAACACTGGAAACCTGATGGGTATGAGCGGCCCCTTCAAGCGTGAAGGGGCTGTCATCCTATAGGGATGACTGAGGAAGTTTCATTATTTCACAGCCCCTTTTTATTATTTCCGTTAGGCATTGCCCTTTATTTCAGCGCTCCCAGCACATCCCCCACATCCCCGTTGATGCAGATGGACTGCTGGGCAATTTCCGTAGGAGCCCCTGCCTGGCCGTAGTTCAGGCAGGCGTACACCGCCTGGGGATTGTCCTTGGTCAGCCGCCAGAAAGGATACTTGATAATACCCGGGGTGTTGAAGCCCACCCCCAGCTCCAGGTACAGGACCTTGCCCTGCCGGTGCTGCTGGCCAAACTGGTCATACCGCTTGGCCGCCCGGTACCAGCCTGCATCCTGGACAAAGGTGTCATCACTGCGCAGGTTCATGGCCATAGGCCGTCCGCATTTGGGGCAATAGGGCACCAGCTCCCCGGGCACCTTCCGGTCCCGCTGCCGGGCCACCATTTCCCGGACCACTGCCTCGTTGTCATAGGTTTCCTGGTGACAGGGTCCCGAGCACTGCCACAGCCCGTAGTCCCCCTGGGTGTAGAACAGCCGCTCCTTGGCAAACCCTGCCCGCTGGAAACAATGATCCACATTGGTGGTCAGAACAAAATATTCCTTGCCTTCCACCAGCTGGAGCAGCTGCTGATACACCGGCTTGGGAATGGGCACATACCGGTTATAGTAGATGTACCGGCTCCAAAAGCCCCAGGTCTCCTCCGGCGTCTGGTAGGGATAGAAACCCGCCTCGTACATATTGGAAAACTGGTAGGCAGCAATAAAGTCCGGAAACAGCTGCTGGAACCTTTCACCACTGTAGGTATACCCGGCAGAAGTAGATAATCCAGCCCCTGCCCCAATCACCACGGCGTCCGCTGCCCGCAGCGCCTCCTGCAGCCGTTCCAGCTTAGCGGACTGTTCCCAGGATCCCCTGGTAGAGGGCGTAATCCTCTGCTCTGAACACATTGAAAATCACCTTCTTCACAGAACTACCCTGCTGCAAAAATTTCCGCACGGTCCGCACCGCCAGCTGGGCCGCTGCAGCCTGGGGAAAATGGAATACCCCTGTGGAAATGCAGCAAAACGCCACACTGGCAAGCCCCTGCTGGGCCGCCAGTTTCAGGCAGCTGTTGTAGCAGGAAACCAGCAGCGCCCGGTCCCGGTCCGTCACCGGGCCTTGGACAATGGGTCCCACCGTATGGAGTACAAAGCGGCAGGGCAGATTGAAAGCCGGTGTCAGCTTGGCCTGACCCGTAGGTTCCGGGTGCCCTTGCTCAGCCATCAGCTGGGCACAGGCCAGCCGCAGCTCCACCCCGGCAAAGGAATGAATGCAGTTGTCGATGCAGTGGTGGTTGGGCCGGTAGCAGCCGGTCAACCCGCTGTTGGCCGCATTGACAATGGCGTCACAAGCCAGCCGGGTAATATCCCCCTGCCACAAATAAAGCCCCGGCTCCCGGGGCTGCAGGTCTTCCACCCGCACCACGCCCCGTTCCTGGAGCCGCTCCTGCAAATAGGCATCCTGCATCGCCAGAAACTCCCGGCTCACCGGAGCCGGCGGCCGCACATTCAGCAGCCCACGAAGCAGGAAACGCTGTTCCTCCGCACCCTCCGGCACAGCAATTTCCTGATATTCCGGCCGTTCCGCCAAAAGCTGCCGGATTAACTCCACCCGTCTTTCTTCCTGGTTCAATCCACTCACCCCTTTCTCTGCCCGCTGCCGTCAATTAGAATTCATAAGGCGGTTTGCCAGAAAAGTCCGCAATCACCCCATGGGGATCTTCCAGATAAAATACCACGAAAATCGGATTGTCCGCCGTATGGTACTGGCTCTTTACAATGGGATTCTCCATACAGGCTTCCTTGATGGCCTGATTGTCCTCAAACACCGCTTTCCCAGACAGCCGCAGCCAGGCATATTTGGGAGAAGCAACCGTCACCTGCACATAGGGATTGGCCTGCATATCCTTGTACACTTCCTTGGTGTTGTTGGTGCAGAACCACAGCTTGCCGTCCCGCTCCAGGCTAAACATAAACGGCCGGCATTTGGCCTTGCCATCCCGGCCCACCGTAGCCAGATATTGTACCGGATTCTCTTTCAGAAATTCTACCACCTTGTTCATAATAGCTCCTCCTTTGGCTTCCCGTTTCCAGGAAAATCGTGCTGTTTGATGTAATGCTTTCGTTTACATTGATAATATACCATCATTTTGACGTAATGTAAAGAGTTACATCAAAAATTCTACAGATTTTTTTAGTTTATCATTCCAGTTTTCTTCAATAGATTGCGATACCGGTATTTTCAAAGCTAAGCGCAGGGCCTGAAGCAATTTTGCGGCAGTGCGGAGGTACTAAAAAAAACTGCTGCTTCTGGAGCAGCCGCCCATACAAAAACGGCCAGAGAAAAAGGAAATTTCCTTTTCTCTGACCGTTTGCGTTTTTCGCTTTTCTTCCTTACTTCACCGTATTCCGCAGGGTTCCAATGCCTTCAATGTAGCATTCCACCACGTCCCCGCTTTTCAGGAACACCTGGGGGTGCATCCCGATGCCCGTCCCGGAGGGGGTACCCGTAGCAATAATGGTCCCCACCTGCAAGGTCATTCCTTTGGACAGCTCGCTGATGATATAGGGAATCCCGTGTACCAGGTACCGGGTATTGCTGTCCTGGCGCAGTTCCCCATTGACCCGGCACTGCAAGTTCAGAGCCGGCGGGAACGGGAATTCGTCTGCCGTAACAATGCACGGTCCCAGGGGAGCGAAGGTATCCAGGCTCTTCCCAAAATACCATTGCTTATGCCGGGTCTGCAAATCCCGGGCGCTGACATCGTTGATGATGGTGTACCCGAATACGTAGTCCATGGCATCTTCCTCGGACACATTGCTGGCTTCCTTACCAATGATCACTGCCAATTCACATTCGTAGTCCAGCTTTTCCACAAAACCAAAGTGCCCGTCAATATAGCCATCCGGATCCACACACCGGTTGGCCCGTTTGGAGAAATACACCGGCACATTCCGTTCCCGAATTTTTTCCGGGTCGAAATCCTTGGGCAGCTCCTCATCATGGGCCCGGTAGTTGATACCCAGGCAAATGATATCATTCCGGGGCTGGGTAATGGGAGCCAGCAGCTTCACCTTGTCCAAGGGAACTGCGCCCATTTCCATCCGGGCGATGGCCAGCAACTCTTCAAAATTTGAATGTTTCAGTAAATCATACAAATTAGAAAATTTATTTGCCGGAATTACGTGCTTCTGGTCTTCAGAGATAATGCCCACTTGCTCGTCATTATCGTATACAAAGGTAACGATTTTCAAATTGTACCACTCCCCTATGTGTTGTATATATATTTTACCTGTTTTGTGGTAAAATTACTAGGAAGAATTGGCTCTTTTTGCAAGAATTGTATGTTTTTTTTGCCGAACTTGCAGTGGTATACTAAAAGTAGACACAAGCTCAATTTAGTAGACACTTCTCAAT
>ERZ791932.364-NODE-364-length-26757-cov-13.490413_pt1 | contig 26757 bp, 19 predicted proteins | sample MGYA00510126_ERZ791932 | MGnify/ENA primary metagenome ERZ791932 (study PRJEB30046, sample SAMN00993244) | human gut metagenome | study: EMG produced TPA metagenomics assembly of the A metagenome-wide association study of gut microbiota in type 2... | reverse complement strand
GGAGGGTGAGAAACCTTTCTGCAGAAAGGTTTCTCCTCCCCTCCCAATCTTCCTCTCCCCGCCCTGCCCTCTTCTCCTACAGCTTCAAACGCTTCGCCACACACTCCGGCAGGGCGCGGTACAACGCGAGAAGGGGCCGCCACCAGCCGGGAGTATAGAGCACATCCCGGCCTGTACGGACGGCACGGAGGATGTCACGGGCGACGAGCTCGGGCGAGGCTACGATGCAGGAGGGAAGATGCCGCCCGGCGATCATTCCGGTGGCAACGTACCCCGGTTTGACCGTCAGGACGCGAACCCCGGAATTCCAAAGCCGCGCCCGCAGGCCGGAAAGAAACGCCGAGAAACCCGCCTTCGCCGAACCGTAGGCGTAGTTCGAAGCCCTTCCGCGATCCCCCGCCACCGAGCTCAGCCCGATGAGCAGGCCGGAACCGCGCGCTTCGAAAGCCTCCGCCGCCTGCAGAAACACGAGAACCAACCCAGTGAAATTACATTCTATTACCTGGAGTGCCGCCTTGGGGTCCCGGCACGCGCAATCCTGATCCCCGAGCAACCCCACAGCGCACAACACCGCATCCGGGCAGGACGGCAAAAGCCCCCACAAGGCGGAACGCGAAGCCGGATCGAGCGCGTCGAACGGGAAGATCGACGCCCCACCGCAGTCATCCGCAACTTCCTGAAGACGCTGGATATCCCTTCCGGCAAGCTGCAATGTCCAACCGGAACCCGCAAACGCCCGGGCTGTAGCCCGGGCTATGCCAGAGGTCGCCCCCAACACGAGCATCGTCGGCATATGGCCTCACATATCAATGATTACAGTATATTAAAGATTATAAGGTTTGGACGGTGGATTGATAACTTCTCATTGTCAATCCAATCTGATTTATCCGTTTGTATCTGAACAGCAGGGAGTGGTAAACGTACATTCAACGAACAACAACTCTTCTTTGGAGGTTCATCATGGATATGCAGTCCAAGCTCATTCTCCTCACGGTCGCCTTCGTTCTCGTCGGTCTGGTTCGTGGTTATTGTGCCATGAAGGAAATGTAAAAACTTTCACAAATAAATGGTACGGAGAACAGACATGCTTGCCCAGTCCTCCTTGATTATTTTCAACGTCGCATTGATCCTTACTTGTAGTCTCCTTCACGCCATGAAGGAAATGTAAAAGAAAATATCAACCAGACAGAAGGAACGCAGCTATGTTTGTACAGTCCGCCATCGTCATGCTCACCGTCGCCGTATTGCTTTCGTGCAGCCTCTACAAAACCATGCGCGATATGTAAGGCAAGACAACAATACACCGCAATCCGCCCGGGAGGCCCATCATGATCGCTCAGTCCGTCCTTGTTCTTCTCGTCACGGCCGTCATCCTTGCCTGTTCCGTCATTCGCTCCGTGCGGGGCAACTAACCGTTAAAGGAATCGCCCGTGTTCAGCCAGTCTCTTTTCGTCCTCCTTGTTACAACCCTCTTCTTCGCGTGCAACATAGCCCGTGCCATCCAGACCAACTAACACCCGGAGTTATCATGAACATGCAGTCCCTTTTCACCTTGCTCCCCTTCATCGTTCTGGCCATAGGCATTACCCGCGTCTACTGCACCATTAAGGAGATCTAATGTATCGAACGACAAAAACGCTACTGCGGCACTAGAAGGCTGTCCGAAAGGACGGCCTTTTTTTGTGCCGTTTCGTGTGGCGGGGATTCAGGAATTCTTTTCCCATTTTGTGACGCATATCACAGATAAATCAATGCTCTCGATGAGATACTGAACAGTTTCGTTTATTGAACCGATACGATTTATCCGTTTGTTTTCCGGATCGGGATGATGCTAGACAGACAATACAAAGTCCGCACTTCATCCACAAACCGCGAGGAGTTCCCCCATGCAGTCGGAAAAAGCCATTGGAAACGGATACCATCTGCAGCTCATGAACGGCGTCCTGTTTGTCATCTTGTTCGCCAGCGCCGCCTATCAGCTTTCGCAGTGGCATTACATTTCTCTTTTGGGCATCAGTCCGCTCATCGTGGGCATCGTGCTCGGCATGATTTACGGCAATACGCTCCGGCTGCATCTTCCGGTCTACTGGTTGCCCGGCATCTTGTTCTCTTCCAAAGTATTGCTGCGCGTCGCCATTGTCCTCTACGGTTTCCGCCTCACCTTTCAGGATCTCCTGCTCGTCGGTTTCAACGGGCTGGCGATCAGCTCCATCATGCTGACAAGCACGTTTATCGGCGGAACCTGGCTCGGGATCAAGGTCTTCGGCCTGCCCCGCCGCCTTGCCTTGCTCACCGCCGCCGGGAGCTCCGTTTGCGGGGCCGCCGCCGTACTCGCCACCGAACCGGTGGTTAAGGGCGAATCCTACGAAAGCAGCATCGCCGTGGGCACGGTCGTGGTTTTCGGCACCATCGCCATGTTCGTCTATCCCTTCCTGTACAGCCACGGCTTCCTCGACATGAGCGAAAAGGCTTATGGCATGTTCGTGGGCGGAACCCTGCATGAGGTCGCGCACGCCGTAGCCGCCGGACAGGCCATTTCCATTGATGCGGGCAACACTGCCGTCATCGTCAAGATGCTCCGCGTGATCATGATCGCTCCCCTGCTCATCTGCCTCGGCTTCTGGCTGAACCGCTTCCCCGAAAAGACGGAAGAGGAAAGCCGCGTGCCTTCCTACGGCACCTATAATTTCAGCAGCTTCCCGTGGTTCGCCGTCCTGTTCATCGCGTGCATCGGCATCAACTCGCTTGGCATCATCCCCAAGCAGGCCGTCAGCGTCATCAATTCGCTGGATATCTTCATGCTCACCATGGCCATGTGCGCCCTCGGCATGGAAACCAGCCTCGAAAAGGTCCGCATGGTCGGCCCCAAGCCTTTCCTCCTCGCGGGCGTGCTCGCCCTGTGGCTCATCGGCGGCGGCTATTTCGTGACCCGGTTCATCCTCTCCCTCAACTTCTAACGCGGACGGGCAAAGCATCAGATTTTTGGGGAAGCGTTCATTGAAACGTTTCCCCCTCCCCTTTTCAGAACCTTTGCGGCCCCTCTTCCCGAACGCGTTACCCTCCATACAGAGTTTCCCATAAAAGACAGGAATGCCCCTCCTGTCTTTTTTCTTTGCAGCACGGAGCCTGACTTTCCGTACCGGGACGGGGCCGAATCAAACGGAAGGAGGACGCCGGCGGCGTTCACAAAAGAACGTGCAACAAATGTTGTCCGGGCAACTTCCGACGGCACATTCTCGCCGCTTGACGAAAAACAAATGTGATTTAATGATGTTGCATGAACATGTTCCTGAATGAAGCACGGGAGGGCATATACGGGGCTTCTTTCAAGGAGACGTCCAAACACTCCTCAACAGCGTAACCCTGCCGAAAAAGGCATGGGAAAAAAGAAACATCTTCCATATGTTGCGGTGCAATCCGGTTGCCGTCTCATAACGGATCCGTTACCACGGAAGAATGGCGTTGCGGTTTGCCGCAGACAACCGACAGCAGACAGGAGGGGTTCATGACGCTTCGGTATCTGGAAATTTTTTTGGCCTTGGCGAGGACGCCGAACATGCGGGACGCCGCGGCCAAGCTATTCATATCGCAAGCGGCGGTCTCCAGCGCGCTCCGGGATTTCGAAGCTGAACTGGGGGTTTCGCTGTTCGATCGCATGGGCCGGGGCATCCGGCTCAATGACAAGGGGCGGCTGCTCGAAGAACGGCTGGCCCCGCTGTATAACCAGCTCAAGAATGTGCTCGCGCTGGTGGCGAGTGACGAACTGGCGGGCAAGATTCGCATCGGCGCATCCACTACGCTGTCCGACTTCGTGCTGCCGCAAGTGCTGTACAATTTCAAGATGCGGCACCATCAGGTCGAAATCGAATGTGAGTCGGGGAATACGGCGGATATCGTGCGCCATGTGGAACACGGCCTGCTTGACGTCGGGTTCGTGGAAGGGGACGTCCACAACCTCGCCGTGGAAATCACCCCCCTCGCCAAGGAATCCCTTGTGATCGTCACTGCGGACAAGGCATTGGCCGAGGCCGGGCCATATCCCATCGAAGCTCTGCTCGACCGCCATTGGCTGCTGCGCGAACCGGGATCGGGAACGCGGGAAACGTTTCTGCGCCAGCTTACCCCGCGCGGCCTGCGCCCGCAGATCCTTCTGGAGTTCGAGCACAACGACTCCATCAAGCAGGTTCTCCACAATCCGGGTATGCTCTCCTGCCTCTCCCCGCGCATCGTGCAGCGGGAAGTCCGCGCCGGTGAACTGTTCATCGTCGGCGTGAGCAACGCCCAGTTCGACCGCACCATCTATCGCGTCGAGCACAAGGCCCTCCCCTTTTCCAGCCTCAGGGAGGCGCTCTCCAAAGAAGTGGAATCCTGTCTTGAGGAAGAGGAACGCCTGTGCCATCTCGTCCTGAAGACCGGCGAGCCTCTTCCGGAACATGAAAAAGAAAGGGCGGCACCCCGAAAGGCGGCACAGCACGCTCAAGCGTGAAGATTTTTTAGGTTTCCCCTGTGTGTGGAATTCCGAATATGAGTGTGATATAAGAAGTATATTCCGGATTCAATCGTAAATACCATGTGCCGCCGGATTCCCTCAGCCTCCTTTTCTGCTATACCGAAACGGCTTTTCTATTTTTTACCGATTAGCAACATAATGGGCTTCATCATCAGGATGAGGCCCATTTTTATGATATTTCCTCTGCCTGAGGCGGAAGGGCTCCAGAGCTGCATCCGAATTTCCATTTTCAACCGAAACGGAGCCGACACCCGGATTGGGCGCAGGAAAATCTGGACAAAAACAATGGACAGACGTTATCTTGACAGAAAATACGTTTCTAAAAATCACTTGTCGATAGGGGGATAGACCACAAAAAAATTGGCTGTGTCATAGTAAATGGTTGACGGCATAACGCGCTCATGATATGATTTATTCAATGAGTGAGGAATGTTATGTCATCAAAACTTGACAACTTGCTGTTTCACTTCAACCAGCTTTCAGAAGCCGAACAAGCAAAGTTTATCGCCGCCGTGAAAACGTCGGGGAAAGCTGTTACGCTTGAAGACTTGCTGAGGAGCAAACGTGATGACGGTATCAGGTGCCCGTACTGTGGAAGTACGGAAGTCGTGCGTTTCGGACAGCGCAACGGCATTCAAAGGTACCGCTGCCGTGGCAAAGACTGCGGCAAGATGTTTTCAGACTTGACGGGGTCGATTCTTTCGGCCACGAAAAAAGACTTTCAAGTCTGGAAACGTTACGTAAAGTGTATGATGGACGGGCTTTCCGTGAGGAAGTCAGCCGCGATCTGTAAGATCAACAGAAACACGGCGTTCGTATGGCGGCATAAGATTCTTGACGCCCTAGCTTTGTTGGCTACCAAGCAAAAACGCTTGGGCGGCATAGTCGAAGCCGATGAAACCTTCTTCCCCTTGTCGTACAAGGGCGGGTACCCCGCCGGGCGAAAATCTCATAAGCGCGGTGGAGCTACCAGCAAGCGAGGTATTTCTCGTGAAAAAGTATGTGTAAGCTGTGCCATTGACCGCAACAATAGAGCCGTCAGCAAAGTGGCGACTCTTGGGAAGGTCACTATTAAGTCGCTTCATGCAGTCCTTAATAGGCGCATCTCAAAACGCGCTATCCTCTGCACGGATAAGGAAGTGGCTTATAAGGCGTTTACGAGGCATAACGGTATCAAGCTTGTGCAGGTTGAGTCTGGTATTGCCAAACTTGGGGTCTATCACATTCAGTATATCAACGCTTACCACTCCCGATTGAAGGCTTTCATCGGAAGGTTCAAAGGCGTAGCCACCAAGTATCTGAACAATTACTTAGTGTGGAACAATGCTATAATGGAGACTGCCATAACCAGAGTTGGAATTTTGCGACAAGCTTTAAAAGCCGTTGTATTCACCCGGTGGCTCGACATAGGTTGTCGACCAGCGGTTCCCGTACCACTTTCAGCATAAGAGCCAGCAACTTCGTGTTGCTGGCTCTTCTTGTATAATATTAACTTCTAATTATATAGGAATTGTATATGTTACATATTAAAAAAACACCAGATGGATGTCATATTACAGCAGTCACGGAAGATGATGACGCCTTTATTTCTGCACTTATAGCTGCCTATGAGGTGTTCAAGAAAATCTATTATTATGATACTTATGTGCGAGCATCACCAGATGATATAAACAATGATATAGATTAGTCTATTGCTTATTACACGGAGTATTACATTTATGAATTAAGTCGCTCTCAATTTCGAGACGATGTTTTTCTTCCTCAATAGGCAGAATACATATATGGGTATATCCATTCTTCTCGACACATTTTTCTTTATTATGATTTTTAATGCGTTCACCTAGCTCAGAACTTTCACCAATATATATAGAGGTTCGTAAGAAGGTTTTCCTGACGAGTTCAGAATCTTCTTAATAAATATGTAAACTGCACCTATGTTTTTGAATGTAGTGCCTTTAGGATATATTTCAAAGAAATAATCCTCGCCGCTCTCTCCAGTAAAAAGTACACCTTTGACTTTGCGCATAACACAACTCCCATTTAACCTAGTTTAATCACTAACCATATAGGTTATCTAGGCCAAAACAACACGGCCCCCTAAACTCACCGTAGCAAGTTAGGAGGCCGTGTCAACGGTGTCAAGTATGGGCGTTAGAAAGTAAAGCGCACGCCCATCATGAACTGGTGCATATCAACGTTCTTTGTCTTGGAATAAATGTCCACTTGGGGAAATTCTCCATCAGCAGGGATGACCGTGGTTCCGCTTTTAGCCTTGCCGAACTGCGCGTAACGGTAGCCCAAGTCAACAGCCACGTAGTCATTGAACTCATACGCGCAACCAAGGCCAACGTTCCAAGCGAAATTCGTCTGGTGTTTACGGCTGGAAGACAGAGACATCTGGTCATCAGGAGAACTCCAGCCGGACTTGCTGCTGAGGAATCCCATGCCGATACCGGCACCAACATACGGCGTGAAGGACGTGGTGTTCCTGAAATCGTAGTAGACGTTGGCAAACAAAGCCTGGATACCAATCTTCTGCTTCATGGACTGGTAGTAGATACCATCCCTATCGGTATCATCTGGCGTACCCCATGATTTGCTTGCTTTGGCATCCCCAAACGCGCTGTACTCCAGTTCAGCACGAATCGGGACATTGAAACGCTTGTGGAAGTCGTACCCGATAGCCAAGGCTCCGCCCACCACGTCGTCCAGTGAACCGAGATTCTTAGTTTCGGAGACTCCGGCCTCATAGCTGTGCGCCTTCGCTTTGTTGCCGCCCATGATGCCATACACGAACTTGGGCGTTACGTAGACACCGATTTGGTCGGCGGCTCCGGCTTCGGCTTGCGTGCTGAACAGGAAACAAGCTGCCAAGAGCAACATTCCAAACTTCTTGAACATGGGAATCCTCCTCATAGGGTGAATGAATAACTGCATGGAACTATTATTCCATGTTTTTGTCAAGAAATTTGTTATCCGGTACGGATGGAAAAGTATCCGTATTTGAACGAGGCGATTGCCCACGTCCTGAGCCGCAGGAGAGCCGAACTTGCCATGAGCAAGAAGAAGTTATCCGAAGAGGCTATGATCGCACGTATTCACATTACGGCCTTGGAAGCTGGCACGCAGTGTCCTTCCATGAACGTAGTGTTTTACCTCAGTGAAGCTCTTGATATGAAGCCTGATGTTTTCGTGCGCGAAGTGATGGAGGAAATCGAGTGCTTCAAAAGCAAGGAGCGTGAACGGACACATGGAATACGGCGTTAACCCACGTCTTACGTGAGCATGGGGTACACGTAGCCTACGTGGTTTGCGTGGCGTGAGGGCTAACGGCACACGTGATTGAGGAAGGCGCGTGCCCTTATAAGAGAGTAAAGGAAATGCCCTGTATCCTTGACACTAGCAAGAACACAGGGCATTGTTTTGGGCTTACAGGCTGTAAACGGAAGCTGCTACTTCCGTTTGCTGTCCGGTGTGCGTTTCACTTGGTACATATACGAGGGTGATTCTTTGAGGAGTGGTGTTCAGGCTTGTACAACTAAAGGTTACTTATTAGGCGTAGAACGATAATGCTCAGGTACCCTTACCTTCTTTCCATTAACGATTCGGATATGAGAAGGTACATGTACCTTCTTTTTGCCATCATTGGTTTTCGCCATATACGTTCTCCTCGCCTAAATCGAAGCGTGTAGCCTCACACTTCGATTTAGGGCTTGGCTTGTAGGTTCAAGTGGTTCCCAAAGCCTGAACACCACTCCTCAAAGAATCACCGTATTGAACCCGTTAGTATTTCATAAGACCTCTTCGCAAATTGTCCAGAGGCTTCCCAACGATTCTTCAAAATTGAATTTAAGCACACCCTCAGAGAAAAAATGATGCCCGAATCACTACGGTGAAACGGGCATCATCGTTAATAATGGTGCAGAAAATATTCAACGATCTGCATAAAGGAAATATTATCTATGAGTAGTCAACCAACATATACGCATAAAGAAGTGTGTATAAAAGTAAATGCCTATGTGGATGAAAAAATTGCTCCTGTTATAGAATCACTATCTAAGATACAAGACGTAATAACCGAGTTTAGTTGTGAAGATAATAGGTCTGAGGTAGAAATAAACGCTGGATACATTCCCAGAGCGTATATTGTATTCCATGCTAAGAAAAAGTACGAGAATTGGCGAGAGTTAAGTGAAATATGCAATACTTTGTCAAAAGCAATATCTAATTATAGTCATGCCGAAGTATCCATTAAATGGCGTGAGGGAAAACCAGTAGGCATGCTTGAGTTCAATACAGAAGATGCCTACTGGCTCACCCTTGCTATCAATGAGCTTACAAAAGATTAGTGTTTACCATAAGTTCGTGTTTCCTGATGACATTTCTTGCATAAGATTTGGCAATTTGAAAGTTCATCTCCGCCACCTGATTTCACAGAATGTTTATGGTGGGCTTCACACGTACCCATAGTCACTGATTTACCACATTTTTCACATTTGTAGCCTGCTTTTTCAAGTGCCTTCTGCTTTGTACTCTCTGAAAATGCCATTTCTTGCTCCTTTCGTATGTACCGTCGAGAAACTTTAGGATGCCATATAAATAACACCAACTCTATTGTAGTCAACGCAGAGAGGTAAAATATTTTCTTCACGTTGTAACTCTTATGTCGTTCAAAAATAAAACCCGAATCACTGCGGTGAAACGGGCATCATCGTTAATGCGTGTTAAATCAAAGCGTTATATGCTTTCGCTGAAAAGCTATCAACCATTTACTATGACACAGCCAAAAAATTTTCGTGCCCTGAACGCTTTTTTTTGAATTCCCCGAAAGGATACTTATGTCGCTTACAACCCGGATGCTCGCTCCCATTGCCCTGATTATGAGCATCGCTTTGGCGTTTGTGGCCGGGAGCGCCTACGACAACGCCAAAAAAATCGTTTCATCCAACATCGTCACCATCGAAGCCACTGTGGTGGAAGCGGTCAGCCGTGAAATAGAGTTTATGCTCGAATCCACCCGCAACTACATGCGTCTTTCCGCACAGCGGCAGATCGTCAAGCAATACGCCGAATGGCTCCTCACTCAAAAAAAACCAGACCGCAGCGCACCGGAGCAAAAGATCTTCCTTGAGCAGATCAATCAAAGCGTCGCTATCTATAATTACGTGGACTCCCTTATTTTTCTCAATAAACAGGGGACGGTCGAGGCCTCCACGGAAAACATGGGCGAAGGACAGAATCGCTCCGACAGGGAGTACTACCGTGAGGCCATGCTCGGCAAAAGTTCTGTGCAGGGACCGCTCATCACGCGTACCAAAGGGTATTACGCCTTTTTCCTAGGCGAACCCGTCTTTGTGAACGTCGAAGTCTCGGGGGTGCTCGTCGGGGCCATCAACATGGACTACATCGCTTCCCATACCATCGATCCGGTGACCATGCACGGGAAAGGGATCGTCTATGTCGTCGATCCCAATGGGCAAATCATCCTCCACCCCGACAGGCAGAAAATGATCGGCAATGCCATGATCGAACAGGCCATACTCGAGGCCATATCCGACGGTGGAGCCGGATCCTTCGAAAACGAACGCGACGGCATGGCCTATTACAGCACCTTCAATACGCTGCCCAACGGCTGGACCGTCATAGCCACCGTCTCCCGCGATTTCATGATGTCCGACGTTCAGCTCATGCGCGACCGCACGGTCGCCGTGGCCCTTGCCGCCGTGTGCATTGCGCTGTTCTTTATGTTCCTTGTCGTCTGCCGCGTGGTCGCGGCCATGCGCAAGGGAGTCCAGTTTGCGGAAAGCGTGGCGGAGGGCAATCTCGACCAGACCTTCAATATCCGCAGGAACGATGAGCTCGGCGCACTGGCTTCGGCTCTCAATACGATGGTCGGCAAACTCAAGAACAGCTTCGAAATAGCTAACCGTCAGACCCGCGAGGCCGAAGAAGCCCGCGCACGGGCCACCAGCACCTACCGGGAACTGCAAGCGCTCATCGACAGCGTGGACGGCGGCGTGGCCCGTTTCGCGCTCGACGACTCGTTCCGCGTCATCTGGGCGAACACCGGATTTTATGCCCTTTCAGGCCGTACACGGGAAGACTACGCCCGCGATGTTGGGAACCGTGGGATCAACGTCGTCCATCCCGAAGATGGGTTGACCATGCTCAGAACCTTCCGTGAACACGCCCAAAAAAATGACTCCCTCAAGGCGGAATACCGCATTCTGCGCAAGGACGGCGGGACGTCATGGATCTACCTGCGGGCCAAACGTGTTGGCGAGTGGGAGGGGTACCCTCTCTTTCAGGGCGTCTTTATAGATATCACCCAGCAAAAGAATATCATCCGCGCTCTTGAAATGGAGCAGCAACGGTATAACGTCGTCACTGAAATCACAGAAGAAATCCTCTTTGAACAGGATATCGCCACCGATACCCTTACCTTTTCGTCGAACTTTGAAAAACTGTTCAACCGCCCGCGCAGCATTGAACATTACCTGCGTGACAAGCACTTCTTGGAGATTATCCACCCTGACGATCTTCATCTCCTCCCCAGTACGAAGAGCACCGAGCTCTCGGAGGACGATTTTATGCGGTTCGATGCGCGGTTATTGACCTCGGAAAACACGTACCAATGGTTTACGATCTGTTTCAAAGTCCTGCGTGATAACGCCGGCAATCCCACCAATGTCATCGGCAGGTTATCAAACATCAACGACAAAAAGCTTGAAGAAGACCGCCTGCGCCGAGAAGCACAGACGGACATGCTCACCGGCCTTTACAACAAAATGACTTTTAAGCAGCTTGCCGAGGATATGCTCTCCGAGGGCACCCATGCCCTGATCATCGTGGACATCGACGACTTTAAAAATGTGAACGATACGTACGGCCACCTGTTCGGGGACGAGGTAATCCTCACCGTCGCCTCAGTGGTGCGTGACGGGTTCCGTTCCTCGGACATCACCGGACGCATCGGCGGGGACGAATTCGCTGTCTTTGCCCGCGACGCCCTGGACGAAAATGTCATCCGAAACCGCTGCCGCCAGATCACAGCCCATCTTGCCGAGATCGACTCCCCCAATGGCTACCGCATCTCGGTCAGTATGGGCATCAGTTTCTATCCCCGGCACGGTAAAGACTACCCCACCCTCTTCTCCCACGCCGACGCAGCCCTTTATCATCTCAAAAAGCACCGTGGTAAAGGCGGGTATGCCGTATACGGCGAATAACGGACAGAACCGGAAAAAACCACCAAGGCGGGGAAACATACGCTTCCTCGCCTTTTTTAGGCTTCCCTGCGGAGAGATATCTCTGAAAATTCAACATCACTAAGAAGTGCTTTTCTAAACCGCATTAATGGAACCTCCGCGCTCTGGACGTTTCGCCTCTCTTTACCGCGGTGGGTCTACTGTCCGTCTCCTAGGGGAATTACCTTCAACGTACGATGCGCAAGCCTCCCATTCCGGGGGGGGAAGCCTATACCATGCCCTGAAAGCAGTTCTACCTCCAAGGCGTAGGCAAGATGTACAGCAAAGGCTGTTCATATTTTACTCTTGAGTAACATATTTTCCAAATACAAATATCCTCCAAAAAATAACAACCCCTTTCTCTGCTCTAGAAAAAATGGGCTGAGCCAAAATGGGAAAATTCCATTTTTCCCTATTCGTCATAATGCCCACTTTCGGCAAAACGGTTTCTTCTATACGGTTAAATACCCACCTTTTCTCGGTCAATCCCCCACCGAAATACGGCATAATGCCCACCGCAGATACCGCAAAACCCTTGAGCAGCAATAGCCAGAAGCCCCCCATAAGGATTTCAGTATTCCAAAGGAGTTCAATAAGAGCATATTTTCTCCCAGTAAAAAGCAAAAATGCCCCTTAAAGAAGAAAATAGCAGAGAGAGAGAGAGAGAGAGAGAGAGAGAGAGAGAGAGAGAGAGAGAGAGTGTGTGTGTGTGTGTGTGTGTGTGTGGTGGGAAATTCCTCAGGTGAATGACTCCTCATGAGAAATAACACTACCATCAACAGACAGCGTCTGTTGATGGTAGTGTTGATGACTGCTCATAACAGCTTGTTAAGCTTTGGAGATTTAGGTAATGCAACAAACAATCAGAAACTGTTCATATTAGTCAACAACTGTCATTAACTGTTTTTAATAAAAATATGATGCCCTAATGGACAGTCATGGATGGGATGCCTGCGTAGATGACGGACATCGTGTTGTTTCCGGTAAGAAAAAGAAAGGGGAAAGGAATTACTTGAAGCGGGTACGGGCTTCAGCGAGTTCGCGTTCCTCGTCGGCTTGTTGGCGAAGACGCAGAACTTCAGGGTCTACATATCCTTCTGGACGAGGATAGTGCCCTTGCCGCTGCATGGTGCGGAGCCACGCGGTGACGTGTTCAGGTCCTGATGAGACGCCATTGGCAAGTTCCCAATCAAGATAACGCAGACACCGCGATACGTTTTCCGGTTCCCATCCCTGCAGCTGATAGGCACGCTTCAGTTGTGCCAGATGGGCTGGTCCGAAACCGGCATCCGCTGCGAAGGGCCACAAAATGGCGATAAGATCCCCATCCGTATTCCATATACATGTGTCATCAAGTGGTAAAGAGGGGGATATCTCAGTTTTTATGACTGTCTGTGGCTGCTGTTGATAGAGCATTGACTGTCTAGTGCGTGAAGAAGCAGTCATTGTCGGTAATGGATTGTCATCAATAAATTCAACACACACACCATGAGCGTCCCCCGTGCGAACTTGTGTAGTACAGATGACGCCCTCACGTACAAGGCGGCTGATGGTGTTACGGACGGTGCCGTAGGAAAGCCCGATAGCCGGAGCAAGACGTTTTAGGTTAACGACGACCTGGGGGGATTGTTGCCTCAGCGCAGTGAGTGCATCTAAAAGGATCTGGCGGGCTCCGCCAAGGTGGGCGTCTTGAAGGGTGGCCGCAATGATGGACGGCGAAATTCCTTGGGTGATACCATGTTGTGTGGTTATATCCTGTTCTTGTTGGATTTTTCTAGAGCCAATAGGTTGTTTATGGTCATCCTCCACTATAGTGACTGCTTGTGACAATTTAAAGCTGTCATCTTGCAACGGAGAATGTGCGACGGTGGATCTTGGAGTGGTAACAGGCTTAGATTGAAAAGGATCTCTTGGAAGAGGAGTCTCTCCGCCAGAATAAGGGGACACCGTTATTGCACTTGAATAAGCTTGACAGTCAGTGACTGTTTGTGACTGGCTATAAGATAGCTGTGAATACATTGAGCGGCTGGCTGCATCCGGTGACTTTTTTACTTCATCAGAACTGAGGGCAGTGGCTTTGTAATTCTGTTTTGGCGTAAAACTGTCATTGACAGCTGATATGCTGTTATGAAGCGCTGGAGACTGTTGGTGACAGTTCGTGCCTGTACGGAATGTTTTTGGAGGAATAGTGGTAATGGACGGTTTTTTACTGTCTATTCCTGCTGATTCCTGTATATAGCTATCATCAGCTGTCATTGACGGTTTTTTATCGTAATTTAGGCCGGTTTGAGCTGCCTGTACGGGAATATCAGAAGGTTCATCCTGAATATCTGAGAGAGTGTACGCAGAACCTGTTTCTGGTGCACAAACAGCGTTTAGAGCCTCTACTGAACGTGATTCAGAAGAAGGACTCTGAAAAGGTTCTGTTTTCTCTCCTCCAGTGAGTAGAGTAGAAAGGTCTACCTGAGGAGTTCCCTCCATATTTTCCCTTTCAGGGGATTCAGCAGGTATCTCAGGAGTCTCTACTTCCTTCTGTACAGGCGTTTGGAAGGACTTGGATGTAGTCCCTTCAAGAGGCTGCAAGGCATCAGTTACAGAATAAGTAGAGTCTACAGGTGCAGCAATCTCTCCGGATTGTTCGATTATGACGGTCGACTCTTCACAATATGGTAAATCTGTTGAAGAAACGTCAACGCCAATGGTTGCATCAGAACTTGGCGGCGTTAAGCTCTCTTCAGCAAAGGGAGGTTCTACTGCTGAGGATTCGACGGTGATTTCTGCATCGTCGGACATGGCATCTATGGCCTCATCAGATTGCTGGGCAGATTGATGCTTCGGCGGCTGGCTCATTTTGCGCATCTTAGCGGCCGCTTCTCGAAGGTCGGCACCGAGAGCGAAGGTAAAGTCCGGCATGCTTGATTTCTTAGCCATGTCAGTTCCTTACGGAAGGAAGAGGATAAAGTGGACGGAGAGGAAGGGAGCCTTTTCTTGTCGAGAGGATATTTTTACTTACAGGTAACATGTGCGGGGGACAATAGAATTTGGCTCATAAGTGTACACTTTGTTTCTTCCGGGAAAGAATTGAATGTTACCAATTGTAAACTTGTAATCCGAAAATTTAGGAATATAAAACTACAAGACAGTCATCTTTTATTCCATGCCCATCTTTGAATAATCATGCGTTCTTGGGATCAAGGCGGGCTTCCATTTCCTGTGCCAACTCACGATAGCTGCGGCAGGAAGAACAACCGTCGTCATAGTCACAGACCGCAAGGTTACTCATAACAGCTTTATTTAGTGTAGTATTTCTGGGGATAGTCGTACGGAAGACCATTTCTTCGCCGAAGGTCCCGATTGCCACATTACGGATGGTTTTCGCGGCGTTATTGCGGCCATCGTACATGGTCAGCAGTACGCCCATGATCGCAAGGTTCGATTCGGTGTCAGCGCGCAGGGTTTCCGCGACTTTGATAAGATGGCTTACGCCGGAAAGGGCATAAGTGTCCTCAACCCCAACCGGAATGATGATATAGTCCGTAATGATAAGCGCATTGGTCAGGAGCGCACCCTCAATGGTGGGCGGGCAATCCAGCAGAATGTAATCGTAGGTGTTCAGAGCTGCCTTATCGAGCGCTTGCCGGAAACCGAAAAAGCGCTTGATGGAATTGGAAAGCGTGCTTACCGTAGCGTATACGTTCAGATTGGCAGGGATCAGATCCAGCCCTTCGTATTTGGAAGGCACGGCCGCTGCCGAAAACGAGAGCCCGGTAAAGAGGTTTGCCACTGTGCGGGGTTGCTCGTATGGGGATACGGTTCCGAGGGTCAGCGACGCGTTTCCCTGAGGATCACAGTCCACAACAAGCACACGGCGTTTGCGTTTAGCGAGGCAATACGCTACGTTAACAGTGCTCGCGGTCTTGCCTACGCCACCTTTGTGGTTTGCAAAAGCAATGACTTTCGCTGCCATGAGATCCTCCAATTTGCGTGTGATGTGTCGAATTTTTTGCATGATACTCAAAAAAAGTCAATGATCATCCTCAATAAAAGCGGTAAATGGATGCGGGCAATACTCGCCATCAGTGTTTTTTAGAGTCGGAAATGGACGGCTGGGCCGAGGGAAGAAAGGCCTTTTGCGGAGTTTGACACCTTTTTCTTCTATGGATGCGTGCCCGGCACCTCCGGGGTTCAGCACTTTCCGGCGGCTCTTGCGCCGTCCGGATGGCAAGCTGGCGCTCTAATGCGGAATGTTGCCATGACCAATAAGATGAAATCCGTGGGTGAAGCGTTGCAAGGCTTTCTTGAGACGGCTGTCCCCTCCCCTCTTTCTGCTGAGGAGCGGGAACGCCTGAGGCTGTATAATCCTACGCTTGCCGCACAGATCGATGCGCTCGACTGGAAGGATGTTCCGTCGTTTATCGTTGCGATCATTGAAGAGTGGCGTAGAAGTGGAAGCCCTTCCTCCAAAGCTTGTCATCCGCTTGCCGCGCCTGAGGAGCGGAAACGGCCCTCGCCTGTGAGCCTTGAGGAGCTGGCTCGTGAACAGGCGCGAGAGGTGGCGTGCGAGGTTGTCAGGACGGCTTCTCCAAAGCCTATCCCTGCGCCTAGCCCGGTTGAGAGCGCCCCTGTCGCAACACCCCTGCCAGCTCCTAAGGAGGAGGAACGCCCTTCGCTTTGGTGTGGCTATCCAACCAGTATTGCACGTGTTTCGCCATTTTTTCCGATGAATAACCTTGAAAAGGGACGCCGGGACGCTCTCATGCGTGATCCCGATATTACATCGCGTGAAAAAGGCAGCATCGCGGCATCAGGGGCTTTCTTCTTTAAAGAACGCATTTCTTCGGGGCCGTGGGGTGATATCCTTTATACAGGGCCGAAACTCAGTGTTGAGGAAGAGGATGTGCTGATGGCTCTGCTGGCGATCATTGAATCCGGGGCGGAAGGGGCCGAGGCTCGTCATGCCCGTTCGGCAGGAGCACTTCCCGTGAAGGATACGGAAGAAGGTTTTGTGCCCGTCGCCCCAAATCTTCCCGAGGCGCCGTATGTTTCTGGCGGCGTGGAGGCTTTTCCGGAACCCGTGCGTTCGGCATTCCCGGAGAGCGGTACGGGAAAATTTACGTATCGTGGCCCATTGCTGCCGATTCTGCGTCTGATGGGGCATAAAAGGCCGGGAAAGAACCATTATACGCGCTTGGTAACTGGGCTCACATGCCTCGCGCACGGGACTATAGAATTAGTGGTGCGTGAAAGAGGGCAGGAGACGTTTTACGACCTCACGCACATTATCTCGAATTTGCGCCTGCGCGGGAAAAATGATGCGGAACGGGATATTTCAGTAACGATCAGCCCGTTCTTCCGGGAAATGTATGTGGCCAATCGGCTCACTTGGATTGACGTGGCCAAACGTTTTCAGATCAGGGGAAGTATTGCGAAGGCTATGTATCGCTTCTGCCAGTCGCACAGGGAAAACCCTGTTTTTCGGGGGGATATCCGCACGCTGGCATTGGCGCTGAATATGGATCTGCGTTCGCCGTTAAAGGAAACACGCCGACAGATTCGGGACGCCATCGCGGAACTGGCGGAAAAGAAGGTGTTGGAGAAAACCAGTATTCTGACCAAGGGGAATATCGTGATCCTCAACCGTACAGCTGAAGCCCTCCCGTCCCGGAGGCGAGGGCGCAGGAAAGAGGACTAGACACAAGCGAGGCCGTGTTAAACGGCCTTTTTTATGTGCTACTCTGGCGCCTTACGCGCAAGAATGGCCTCGTAGTCCTCACTGGCGTTCCATCATTATAATATATATTCCCCTCCGTTTTCCCTGTTGGCAGTGATGGGACATCTCTTCTGCCAGTGGCCGTTTGAACGTTTTGTGTATTAATAAAATATACAATATTTTTTTCAGTATGTTAAATATATTTAGTGGGCATATTGCCGTATGGGTGCCCACCAATGTTCTTCCATGCTTTCTTCTGAAAAGCCATGTGACAACTGATGCATGTCATAATCCGTCACGAACTCACCTTAGCTGTCATCACCGATAACATGCTGTTTTCGTTGACACCTGGAACAACGTTTCAGAATTTCCCGTTTAAGCCCTCGGCGGGCTTAGGGGAATCAAACATAAGGGAATATGATCTTTTTGAATCATTTTAACATAATATTTCAATATATTAAGGTAAAATAGCGAGTATTTTGCCGACTTGTTTTGGATGGAAAAAATTTATGGCCTCCGCTTTGAGATGACACCTCTCTACCGTATTTCAGCGTTTGTCATTGATGCAAATAAAGCTTGTTATTTTAACATAGTATAGTTTATTCGTGACCATTTTGCCGTGTTGTTTTTGTATGTCTGACAGTGCCAGTCCGGAGCTATCATTGTCAGTCATCCACTGCTGTTTGCAGATGTTGTCTGGCGGTAACAGGTGGTGATGACTAGAAACAGTTTGTTCAAAGAAACCGACGGAGAAACGCGCTGGATGGATACCTGTTGAAAGTTGTCAGTGACAGCCGTTGACTGATGAAAATGACTGTGGAAACAGTATGCTCAAGAAAAGTCACTCTCAGAGAAGATGTTCTTAGCTCTTATGAGAAACGGTACGGGCTGGGAGTGCCTGAAGGGCGCCAGCGTACAAGAAGCTCGACGTACCACACTCGCGGAAGATTCCGCACGTCAAGGATTACGGCTAGACAGCCTCATCCGGTGGCAGGGCGGCATGGAAGAGGAGATCCGCTTGAGGTGGCCATGCTACCGTAAGAACCTCATGACGGGAAAAAGTATCGCCCCGGTTCGGCGGTCGAACCGGGGCGCAAGGAGGAGGTTGGGTCGAAGAGGTCGAGAGGGCTCCGACCCGTTGTGCTCGTAAGGAAACGAGCATTTCGAAGGAAGACGTTCTTAGCGCTTACAGAGTTTCGATGACAGCCTTGGTCCATTCCTGGATTTCCGGCTGGTCGGACTGGGCCTGTCCGTCGATTTTAAGGCCTTCAACGACGACATCCGCTCCAAGCCGTTCAAGAGCGGCTTCGATAACGTCGACAGCTCCACAGAAGTATGTGAAGTTGCTGTCCCCTGTAGCGAAACAGGCTACTTTGTGCCCCTTGGCGTTGATGAGGTCGAACTGCTGGAACAACGCGTCAAAGTCGTCCTGCAGGATTATTTCGTCGTCGCCCCATGCGGAACAACCGAAAAGGATCATATCCCATCCATCGCAAAGGCCGGGCGCACTGGCGTCAGCGGCATTGAGGAGGGTTGTCTCATGCCCAGCCTCTTGGATAAGGCGTCCGAGGATTTCCGCGAGAGCTTCCGTGTTGCCGGTCGTGGAGCCGTAAACAATCAGTACTTTGCTCATGATGTACTCCATGATGAAACGGTTTTGTCCTTGCACACTCGCTCTTTTTGGCTGGAAAAGGCAATGAGAACACGCGAAGCTGAGAAACACCCGCGTATTAGGAAATTTCTTTGCCGGATGCCGAAGGACTGCTTCCGAGGGGGGGGATCGGCATCCGGCTGGGAAGCCGGGCCAACCACTTCCCGGCTTCTGTGCCGATTTCTCGGCAACAGTTTGACTGGAGACGGGATACTGCCTGTTTCCTCGTCGTCCATAAAAAGACAATAATGAAATTGAAATTCTTTTTCAAGTATAAAATTTGTTTTTTATGGGACTCCCGGAAAGAATGTATGTTAATATATTGAAAATAAAAGATAAAATTTATATTTTGTAAAAGGGGGATTCCTCTAAAGAGATGAAAAACAGACGATGGAACCGTTCCTGGGCGTATCCGGCTGCATCTGCCATCCGGAAGCCCCATGCGGGTGTTGTGTCATGCAGGGAGAGGGAGAGATCTGTGTATTTCCCAAAACACGCCGTACATTGTGGAGTGTCTCTAGGGACATAGGCTGGAGTGTTTCTCTTGAAACGAGCTCTTGTTTCAAAGGGAAAACACTTCAGTGAGCGCTGCGGACAGGAATTCGATCTTTATAGAACCCTTTGGGAAGGGAGATAGATGCAAAGTGACAGCGTTGGGGAAGGGGGTTTTCAGAAAAGTCTCCCTTCCCCAACGCTTCAGTATCCTCTTAAAAGGAATGTACGCTTGCCGAATCCACCATCGCCGATCAGCGATCCTTGGCAAGCGGTTCGAAAGCGGTGTACTGCGGCAGGAAGGCCAGTTCCACGGTCCCGACGCGCCCGTTGCGGTGCTTGCCGATGATAAGTTCCGCGATGCCTTTTTTCGGCGTATCGGGCTTGTATACTTCATCGCGGTAAAGGAAGATCACGATGTCCGCATCCTGTTCAATGGCTCCGGATTCACGCAGGTCCGAGAGCATGGGGCGGTTGTCTTTACGTTCTTCAACTTTACGGTTGAGCTGCGAAAGGGCCACGACCGGTACGTCGAGCTCTTTGGCTATAGCCTTGAGCGAGCGGGAGATATCCGAAATTTCGAGTTCACGGGAGTCCGTGCGCCGTGAAGAGCGCATAAGTTGCAAATAGTCGACCACGATGAGCCCGAGGCCGTGCTCGGCCTTGAGCCGCCGTGCCTGTGAACGGAGTTCAAGAGTGCTGATGGCGGGCGTTTCGTTGATGAACAGCGGCGCGGTCCGGAGCAGATCTGCGGTTTCGAAGAAGCGTGCTCCCTCGGCTTTGCTGAGGCGGCCTGTGGAAAGCTGCTCCTGCGGAATCTTTCCCCACAGGCTGATCATACGCTGGACAAGCTGGTGTTCGGACATTTCCAGCGAGAAAATGCCCACGGGCGCGCCTTCGCTGATGGCGGCACGCATGGCGAGGTTGAGGGCGAGGGCGGTTTTGCCCATCGCAGGGCGCGCCGCGATGATGATCAGATCCGAAGGCTGGAGCCCCCGTGTGATGGCGTCGAGTTCGGGATAGCCAGTAGCGAGCCCGGTGATCCCCCCCTCTGCGGGTTTGAGCACGGCGTCCACCACGTCTCCCACGAGCGCCTGCACCGGCCGGAATCCGCCGGAACTGGTGCGGCTGGATACCGCCATAACGGATTGCTCGGCCTCGTCGATGAGCCCGGCCAGATCCTTTGAAGTGTCGAAGCCCGTCGAAACGATTTTAGCCCCCGCCTCGATGAGCCCGCGCTGGATGGATTTGTCGCGTACGAGCTTGGCATAATACTCGGCGTTTGCCGCGCTGACATGCGACTGCGCCAGATCCGCGATATAAGCCGCGCCGCCCGCCTGTTCCAGCGAGCCTTGATCGCGCAGATGTTCCGCAAGGGTAACGAGATCCACTGGCCGGTTATCGGTGTGAAGCCCGAGGGCGGCCGCGTACAGCGTCTGATGCGCGGGCAGGTAAAAATCTTCCGGGTGCAGCATGGGGGCGATCTGCCCCATTGCGGAAGGGCGCAGGATCAGTCCGGCGAGCACGGCCCGCTCGGCTTCCACACTGTGGGGCGGGACCCGGCGCGCGAGATCCGTTGTGGCTGTTTCGAATTCTGTCTTCATGGCGTTGTGTGAAAGAGGTTGGAGGCGCCGTCCGCGCCCTTTCTTCCAAGGGTAGGATTTTTCGGCGAAAAGGGAAAGGCCTGCCAAACGAACTCCTTCGGCCTGTTGAAGCGCTGATCCACAGCCGTTTTCTTGTTTGGGTCAGGGTGGCTTCTGCTTTTTCTGTGGGCGGATGAAGCTTTCTTATGTCCTCCTTTGTTTTCTGAAATACTGAGGAGGCCCTCACAGCCCTTGTGCATGAAGGTGTTTCGGGGGATCGCGGAGGGCATTTGGCCGTATCCCGGTGGCCGATATACCGAAAAAGGGTGGGTATGGAGCCGCATCCTGGAGGGCATATTGCCGCAGGCGGTCATTCTGACGAACCGTACCACTCCTGCCCAACGATAAGGGCAGGCTTATCCCGCTCCGCCTGAGGGCGCCGGGGTTTGCCATCCTTTTCCGTACGGCATAACCCCCGTTATGGATATGAGGATTTTTATATTTTTCGCCGGGTTTTCACTAAAGGGGTTGGAATGCTTCCTTGGAGCATGTGCATCATACTGCGTAACCTGTTTTTGCAGTCAAGGTAACGGTACGGGAAACGATTGTATGGTAAGGGAGGTGACCGTTTTCCATCTTCCTTTTACGTAGCCGTCCTATTGTTGGGGCCCCTGTGTGAAGAAGGGGAACTGTCCCACATCCGAAAAACCGCGATTCATTCGTGGGAAGATAATCTCTCCAAGAGCCTGTATTTTCCCGTTTGAGGCGCCTTTTTGCCTCCTTGACGCCCTTCGGGACACAGGCTAGTGATCACAAAATATTTTTTGATCTGGTGCCCCTATGCAAACAATCGCTTCCCGTTCCGAGGACGTCGTCCGCCGTTTTTTTGATGCTTACCTCCATTTACGCGATCTGGATAAAACGCTTGAGTGCCTCGCTGACGATATCCGCTGGATAGGGACAGGAGATTTTGAACGTGCCGGCAAGGGTTTTTGCGATTGCCGCGAGCTGCTTATCGAGGAGTTCAAGGCCACGCCGGGCTCCTTCGACGTGAAGCTGCGGAATCTCTATTCCGTGGAAGCGGGCAAGGCGTGCTATACGGACGGCGACATGAGCGTCGTCGATCCATCCAGCGGAAAAGGGGTGAACGTCCGCATTTCCGCGATGTGCGGCGAAGTCCCGGATGGGCGCTGCCTCATCCAGGGCATTCACGCCTCCCTTCCCAGCGGCGAACAGCCGGACGGCGAATTCTTCCCTACCTCTTTCCTTGGGGAAGGGAACGAGCTTTCCTCGCAGTCCCGGCGCAGCGCGTTCCAGCTGCTTAAAAACAGCATTCCCGGCGGGCTTATCGGCGGCTATATCGAAAAGGGCTTCCCCCTCTATTTCATCAACGATCAGCTCCTCGGGTACCTTGGATATAGTTCGTATGAAGATTTTGTGGAGGACACGGGAGGGATGGTTGAAAACGGTATCCATCCCTGCGACCGCGACCGCGTCAACACTCTAGTCAATGAGTCGATGACCGTCACTGACAGCTATGAAGTCTCCTATCGGATGCTCAGGCGGGACGGGTCCTACATTTGGGTCCTTGACCGGGGATTGCGCAATATTTCCGAGGACGGGCGGCCCGTTATCGTCAGCATCGTCGTCGACATCACCCGTTCCCATGAGCTTCAGGAGCAGCTTCAGCAAAGCGTGGTTTCGCTCAAGGAAAAGAACGCCGAGCTGGAAGCCTGCCACGCCGTGGTGTTCAACGGTTTTGCAAAGCTCGCCGCCGATGCCGAGTACACCATCCTTGAGGCCAATGATCAGTTTTTCTGTATGATCGGGTATACGCGGGAAGAAGTCCGCGGCCAGTTCGGCAATCGCGCCATCAACTTTGTGTATGCCGAAGATTTGATCGTGGGCAACGACGAGATCCGCAACCGCAAAGCCACCGGGCGGTTCAGCATCCCTTTCCGCGTCCGCCGGAAGGACGGCAGCGACATATGGGTGCGCCTGGACGCCTGCCGCGCGGAAGAGCGGTGGAACGGTCATGAGGTGCTGTACTGCTTCTATACCGACATTGACGAGCAGCAGCGCCGTGAGGCCGACTACCGCCGCCAGCGTTATTTTATGTCTTTGATCGATTCCAGCCTTGAGGGGGGCTTTTTCGTTACTGACGGAGGCGACGAGCGGCGCTTGGCCTACATCAGCGAGGGGATGCTGCATTTCCTCGGCTATGAGCCGGACGTTTTCCAGGGGTTGATGGCGGGCGGCCTTGAGGCCATTGTTTGCTCCGATGACGTGGCCCTTTTCCGCACCGCATGGCGCGAGGCCGTGAACGGCTGCTATGAGCAGGAATACCGCATCAGAAAAGGAGACGGGCAGGTCATCTGGGTCCTTGAAAAGGGGCGGCTCGTTGTGGACGGGGAAGGAGAGCCCGTGTGCATCTGCCTGCTCCTCGACATCACCGAACGCAAAATGCGGCAGGACGAGCTGATCCGCCAGACCCGGCTCGATCCGCTCACGGGGCTCTACAACCGCGAGTACGCGCAGCAGTTTATCCAGACGTATTTGGATATCCACCGCGGAGGGCATTCTTCCGCCCTGCTGGTGTTCGATCTCGATCATTTCAAGCGCGTCAACGATCGCTATGGCCACCTGCGCGGCGACGCCGTGCTGATCGCTTTCGCCAAGCTGTTGCAGGAATCTTTCCGTACCCGGGATTTTGTGGCCCGCACGGGCGGGGATGAATTCATCGCCTTCATGCAGGATGTCCCTTCGCGCACCGAGGCGCTGGACGTCTCCAGGCGCATCCGGGAAGCCATGTCCGCCACGCTTGGCAATGAATATGCGGATTGCAAGCTTTCCGTGAGCATCGGCGTGGCCTATTCCCATGAGCAGATCTCTTACGATGCCCTGTTCCAGCTCGCGGACGACGATATGTACCGGATGAAATTCCGAGCCCGGGGAGGCAGGGAACTGGACGATCTTCCGGTTTACGACTCGGAAGGAGAGCATTCCTGCCTGTTCCGGTATGCTTACGGCCTTGTTCTGCGCATTGATCTCGATACGGGGTTGTACACCGTGCCGTATGGGGAATTCCTCGCCCGAAAGAAGATCCCGTCCCAAGGCGACTATGAGGCCATGCTCAAGGAGGCGGTACGCTCCAACATCGTCGCTGAGGATAGCGAAGACGTGTATGCGCTTTGCCGCATCGAAAATTTGCGGCAGGTGTTCGATTCGGACAAACGGGAACTCCTTTGCGAATACCGGGCGAAGATGTCCGCAGGGGGAACCCGGTGGATCCAGTCAAGGTTCTTCTTCGCCACGTCGGGCCGTTCCCGGCTGTGCTACAGCACTATCACCGACATCACCGAGACACGGCATGAGCGCGAGCGCAGCCGCGTCGCCCTGCTGTATGACTTTGCCCTGAGTGAGGAGTCCGGGGAAATCTACGAATGCAACCTCACCCGGAACACCTTCCGCATCATCCGGCACTCCAGCGGGACGTTTCTCCCGCTTCCCGATGAGGGCAGGCTGGACGACCTGAAGGCGATGGTGAGGGAGTCCATGATCCACCCCGAAGATCTGGAGCGTTACGACAGGGTTGTCGCAAACGCCCGTTCTCTCCGGCTGAACGACGGCGTGTTGAAGGAAGATTTCCGTTGCCTGTGGCGGGATAATAGTTACCATTGGGTAACAGCAAACATCCTGTGCGTGGAAGATGCGGACAAGCTTCATTTCGTCTGGGTGCACGGCATCGACGACCGCAAACGGCTGGACGAATTTTCCCGCGAGAATGCCGAGCTCCAGCGGCTGCATATGATGGACGAGCGTTACCGGATCATCGTGGAGCAGACCAAGAGCGTGGTGTTCGACTGGGGGCCGGAACAACAGCTGCATTATGCGCCGTATTTGGGCTCGCTGCTGGATTGCCGCAACAATCCCGGCAATGTGCCGGACATGCTCCGGTCATTGACGGTGCACCCGCGTGACATGGCCGATTTCAAGGCGTTTCACGCTTCGCTGTACCGTGAGGATCAGGTGGAGACGACGGTGCGCCTGCGCCGCCGTGACGGCGCGTTCATTTGGTGCCGCATCGCGGCGACGCTCAAGCGCGATGCGCAGGGCAAGCTCCTGCGTATTGTGGGTACGATCTCGGACATGGATGATAACGTGCGGGCACTGCGCCATCTGCGCTATCAGGCGGAGCACGATCCGGTTACGGGATACAGCAATTTCGCCAAGTTCAAGACGGACGCGGCGGAATTGCTGGCCGCTCGCGGCGACCGCAAATATTCGCTCTGGTACTGCGATATCCGCAACTTCAAGTTCATCAATGATATCTACGGATACGACATCGGCGACGAGTTGCTCAGCTACTGGGCCGAGCTCATCGCGGAAGGCGCGCGCCCGGGAGAGACGTTCGGGCGTATTTCCGGCGACAACTTTGCCCTGCTGCGGTGCTATCGGGATATCGACGATCTGGTGGCGCGGTTCCTGCGCTGTTCGGATCTGCTGACCCGGTTTGAAGGGTTGGCGAATCGCCGGTTCCGCGTGGAGATGATCGCGGGTATTTATCTGGTCGAGCGTCCAGAGGACATTCTCAGCATCGACGATATGCTCGACCGGGCGAACCTTGCGCAGAAGAGCGTAAAACATCTCAGCGGCAGCAAGTACGCCTTATATTCCGAGGAGATGCGCAAGCGGGTTCTTTACGAAAAGAACATCGAGAGCTGCATGGAGGAGGCCCTGCGCAATCGGGAGTTCTGCCTCCATCTTCAGCCGCAGGTGGATATCCAGCACGGCGACGCGCTGTTTGGCGCCGAAGTCCTGGTGCGTTGGGAGCGCCCGGGATACGGGATGGTCTCGCCCGGCGACTTCATCCCGCTGTTCGAGCGCAACGGGTTCATCGTGGATCTGGATGCTTTTGTGTTCGAAGAGGCGTGCGCCTATCTGGCGTCCCGGGGTTCGCGCGGCCTGCCTCCGTTGAGGCTTTCGGTGAATGTGTCTCGCCTGAGCATTGCGCAGGGCGATTTCCTCGACCGTTATTCAGCGATCCGTGACAAGTACGGTATCGATTCCGGAATGCTTGAGCTTGAGTGCACCGAGACGATGGTGATCCGTAACTTCGCGCTGTTCCGTGAACTGATGGCGGCCCTTCCGTCCCGTGGGTTCCGCAGTGCGATGGACGATTTCGGCACGGGGTACTCGTCGCTCAACATGCTCAAGGAGATCGCGCTCGACGTGCTCAAGCTGGACATCGCCTTTTTCCGCGACACCGAAGGCACGCCCCGCGAGCGCGCCGTGGTTGAGAGCATTGTGCAGATGGCCCGCGCACTCGGCATGTCCACCGTCGCCGAAGGCGTTGAGAAGCAGGAGCAGGTGGAGTTTCTCCGCTCGATCGGGTGCAGCGCGATTCAGGGCTACATTTTTTCCCGACCCGTCCCGCTCGCTCTCTTTGAGTCCGTCGAGGCCAGTTTTCCTCTGTATGTAGAAGGGTAGGGGGAAAACCGGGGGAGGGGAGGGGGAAACTTTCTATCATTGAGCAATAAATCATTTGTCTCATTCGTGTTTTT
>ERZ791932.340-NODE-340-length-28058-cov-9.981252_pt1 | contig 28058 bp, 25 predicted proteins | sample MGYA00510126_ERZ791932 | MGnify/ENA primary metagenome ERZ791932 (study PRJEB30046, sample SAMN00993244) | human gut metagenome | study: EMG produced TPA metagenomics assembly of the A metagenome-wide association study of gut microbiota in type 2... | reverse complement strand
TCGGTTTAGCCAGACTGTGCCGCCGGCAGAACGATTTCACGGTGTTGATGGAAAGGCCCAATTGGCAGGCTATGCTGCCATACCCCGCCCCCTCCCGGCGCAGGGCAATAATCTGTTGTTTCTGTTTGTCCTTCATGATGGACACCTCCTGAAAATTTGGTTCTCAGGAGTAACAGGACAAAAAGGGTATCGTTGAGTACTTTTGGACGCAAAAAAAAGATGCCCGTGATGAGCATCCGCTGTTGCAAGCCTATTCAGTTATTTTCCGCAGTATTCACAGACTGTATACACGCATTTCTGCAAGTCTTTCTTGATGTCACTCTCCCAGAACCGCAGAACGAACCAGCCCATATCAGTCAGTTCGTCATTGACTTCCTTGTCCCGCTCAACATTCCGCTTCAGTTTCTTTTGCCAGTAGTCTTTATTAGAACCAATCTGTTCTCCCGGATGTTCCTGATGTCCTTTGGCATGCCAGAAATCACCATCAACAAAAACAGCGATGCGATACCGGGTGATGGCAATATCCGGAGAACCTGGAAGCATCTTGTAGTTTTTCCGGTAGCGCAATCCACAGTGCCAGAGCGCCTTGCGAAGAAGGATTTCCGGCTTAGTGTTTTGGCTCGGATATGGCTCATGCTTTTATGACGCTGCTCTTTAGTCAGGATATCCATACTGAATCATCTCAATTCCAGACTTTCAATATCCATTTGTCTGTTAGCCAGGTAATTACTATATACCTTGGCAGCAGGTACCTGCCGGACTTGAATATCCTCAAGATGCAAATCTTTCAGCATCTTCAGTTCCACGTGTCCCTTATTAATTATCTCATCCTCTTCTGTAGGCAATATAAAACAGTTTCGTATGCCAGTTATGCCATGCCTATCGGCAAAGTCCTGGTAGGCTAGCTGATACAAATATTGTTTTGTAATCGATTCGATGCCAGGTTGTCCCCTTAATGATTTCTCTTTTTCCATTTGCAGGTTATAGTATTTGGCATCTAAGATAATCATCATTGTTTCATTGTCATTATGAATAAATGTGATTAAATCAGGAACAAGCGTATCTTTTGCATTTTTAACATATTCATTATCTTTTGCTACCCATACAGGTTTTTCAATGACATCGATCAGCTTCTTATTGGGTTTATATCGAAATTGATCCAAAGGTTGTGGCAAAGGAATCGTTTCCAATCGTGATTGCAGCTGATTATTGAACACCTGGCCGCACATCTTTTCCCAGACCATATTAAATGCAGTTGTACCAAATATGCTGACACCCATCCCCGCATCTTCTATTTTCTGACTTTCTGAGATAAACGCATACATCGTTTTTAACAATGTCTGCTTTCTGGTATTAAACTGTACGTCCAGTTCCTGGGAAATGCGATGAAGAATGAATTCCCTGTCTCCTAGATCATCTATGGTCTCTTCGCTTAAAATCAAAGGATCTAATTCAAATAAATCAATAAGCTGCGCTTTCGAAAGCCGGGAGGAACATTCTGTAAGAATTACCCGATGAAGCCTTCTAAAAAAATCATCATCATCGTATGTTACTTTCCGAGTATAGATTTTTGTATAAAAAGGACGGTTTCCTGAAATAATAGGAAATGTTTCATCAATGGTCTTTTGCCATTGAATATCGCCTTCTCCATTTATCTCAAGCACCATTTCTGAATTCGTATATAACCCATATTCATAATAGTCATGAAAGAGAAACAGTATGACCGATAGCAAGTTAAAACTTCGATTATCTCCCTCGCCATTAAACAAACTGACAATTTGCTCCGTTGAATTATTATATTTTTCTAGAACCTTCAGTACTTGGCGCATTGCAGGAATTATATCTGTCGTGCGGAGCAAATACTTGGGGTAGATTTTTAAAATGCGATTGCCAAAGACAAGAACTCCTACAAAGGTAAAAACATACAAATAGGTATCATTATCAGCAGTTTCGTCAGCTACTTCAACATCTGCTTCGCTTAAGTCAGACATTTCCTTTTGCTCAGGATTATTCCTTACTGTCTTTAAGACATTATACGCTTTTAACGCTTTTATGAACTTTTCCACAGAAGTTTCGTCAAGGAAAAACAAACTTGCCAATTCGTTTTTACTGTATCGTCGCTGCTCCCGCAGGAATTGAGATATAATTTCCATAGCTGTCAGTCTTTCTGCTGATCATAATAAGCACTCTTAAAATCATCACCGAAAATCGCCATGCCATGCTTATCAAATTCATCGCAAATAGAAGAGTACATTTTACAAATATCTGATTTGAACAGTCTGCTCCTATATTGACGTGCAGCGTCTTCAAAAAGATACATAATGACCTTGCTTTTAAATGCTTTACGAAATGCATCTTCATCGATAATATGTTTATCTTCATCTGCTTTTATCGCTTTTTGAGAAAGGAAGAATGGGCCAAGTAACTTGTCCTCATTTACCCTGCATGTATCTAAAAGTTTGGCATTAATTGCTTTTCTTAAACGATTCCAATTGATATTGGTTTCCGGCTTATTCTTAACTAGATTTACTGTGCATTTTGCTTTTTCCTGTTTAGCATCTATGCCGATATATTCGAAAGTCCATCGACTTTTGAATGCCGTATCCATCGGATAAACGCCCTGATCAGCACTATTCATTGTAGCCCAAAGAAACATATTATTGGGTAATTTCAAAATAGGATAATCTGATGAATATCCACCTAATTCTGCTGCTAGATATTTCTTGATATCTTCGCTTGCCTGAATTGCATACTGACTAGTTTCATCTTCTTTTCGGTCAAGTAGCTGAAAAACATCACCAAAAACGCTCGCTACTCGTGCGCGATTGATTTCTTCTATAATTAAAAGATAAGGCAGTGGATAATCTGTCCGACTGTTTTTCAGGGCATTTACATATATTATCATAAAAGGTCCTGGAATAAATTGGTAAGAGATTTCTCCATTTTCATCAGTAGTTGGCTTATAAGCGCCAACAAACTGCGAATAGGTATAATCAGGATGGAAGGTAACACGTTCGAATTCTCCACCATTTTCTAAAAGTTTATTTTTATCTGTCCACTCCTCATGATGACGTGGCCACTCTCTCTGGGACCATTTCTGGGGACGGACCCCTCAGTGAACTGAAGAGTGCGGCCGGAACAGTAATTGAGAACGGCTGATAGGAGGTATTACATTCTATGAAGAAAATCGACTTTGAAGTCTTCGGCCCTGGCCAGTATCTGTATTTCGACATCGGCCGGCTGATCCAGGTGGAAAACATTACGGGCAAGTGCGCCGGGGACATTATCCGGAACCAAGAACTAAACTTGGGAATCCTGACGGCTCTTCTGTCCATCGGCCTCCGGCAGCACGGCATCAAAAATCCTCAGTGGTACGCCAGCAAGATGCAGGAACTCATTGATGAAGGGCATGAGATGGAAGAATTCGTCCAGCCGGTGGTGAAGGCTATTGCCGGGTCCGGCATCCTGGGGAAAGAAGTGTATTATGCGATTTTTCCGGAGGAAGATCCTGGGAAAGAATCGGGGAAAGGGAAAATTAAGCCAAAAAACTGATGGCGGGACAGGAAGAAGTCCCATCTTTCCAGGACTGGCTAGGGTGGGCGGAAGAAGTGGCCTATGGTCTCTTGCATCTTCTGCCTGCCCAATTCTATGCCCTGACGCCTATGGAACTGGACCGGATGGCCGAGTGCCGGGCCAGGGCTGATCAGCGAAAGAAATGGGAGACCGCCTATTGGGTGGCCTGCCTGATGAGCGTCCATACGAGAAAGCCTGTACGGACAGAGAAACTGATGAAACCCTTCCTGCCTAAGAAAACAGGCAGCGAAATCGCAGCAGAGCGGGATGCCTTCTTCGAGGAATTCAGACGGAAAGGAGCTGACGGACATGGCAACCATCGCTGATCTTCTGGTCAAGATCGGGGCGGATACCTCCGATCTCCGGAAAGAACTCAATGCAACCAAACGTCAGATCAAGACCGCCTTCGGGAGCGAGGCTCTGGACGTTTCGAAGAAATCCCTGGCCGTCTTAGGCGGCATCGGGGCCGGCCTGGCTGCCCTGGGAGTGGCATCTGTGAAAGCAGGGGCCAGTCTCCAGAGTACCAAGACTGCCTTCACCAATATGCTGGGGAGCGCGGAAAAAGCACAGGACTTCCTGGGGAAGATGCAGGACTTTGCAGCAAAGACGCCTTTTGAATTCAGTCAGGTGTCTCAGGCGGCCCAGAAGTTCATCGCTTTCGGGTTTTCTGCCGAGCAGGTCATTCCCACATTAACAGCGGTAGGGGATGCAGCAGCTGGCGTTGGGCTTGGGGCGGAAGGCATCAACCGGATCACCCTGGCCCTGGGCCAGATGGCCGCCAAGTCCAAGGTCCAGGCCGGTGAAATGATGCAGCTCACCGAAACCGGGATCCCCGCCTGGAAAATGCTGGCGGACCAGATCGGGGTTTCCGTACCGGAAGCCATGAGTATGGTGTCCAAAGGGGCCATTGACGCGGCAACCGGAATCACAGCCCTGGTCAGCGGGATGGAGCAAAGTTTCGGCGGCATGATGGACCAGCAGAGCCAGACCATCAGCGGTACCTGGGCCACTCTGATGGATGGGTTGGAACAGTCTGCGGCTCAGGTAGGCCTCCAGATTGCCGAAGCCCTGAATCTAACGGGGATTTTCCAGTCCCTGGGGGATATGCTGACGAACTTTGCGGCCACGGTCCAGTCTTCCGGTCTTACGGAAGCCCTTATGACGGCCATCCCTCCTGAGTTCCAGGCAGGAATTCTGCTTATCATATCCACCCTGACCGGCCTGGCCATCCCGGCCATCGGGCTCTTTGTGACGAAAGTGACCCTGATGGCCGCACCCTTTGTGGCGGCAGCAGCGGCGGCAGCTCCTTTCATTGCCGCAGCAGCGGCGGTAGCCACGGCTCTCTATGCCATCTGGAAAAGCGGGATGACCGTGGACGATGTGCTGGGGACCATGGGCATCAAGATGGAAACGGTTACTCGGGCTGTAGATGCCGTTCAGGCAATGATGAGCGCGGCGGCACAGACCATTATCGCCAATCTTCAGGCTCTGGAACCGGTGTTCACTTTGGTGGCTGCTGTGATGGGAGCCGCCTTCTATGCGTCCCTCCAGATCATCGGAGCCGTGGTGAACGGGGTGCTGAACTTCATCAGCGTCCTCAGTGAATGTGTCACCTGGATCCTGAACGCTTTCACTTACCTGGTGGAGGGCATCGGGTCCTGCATCGATGAAGTGGGAAGCATCCTGTCGGATATGGCAGGCAGCATCCTTCCCTCCTGGGCGTCCAGCGGCCTTTCCACTATTGCCAATTTCGTCAGCGAAGCCATCAGATGGCTTTCCAGCCTGATCCAGAAAATCGTGGAAACCGATAATGCCCTTGGTTCCATGGGCGGGGAAGGTGGCGGAGATGGTGGTGGCGGGGGCGGCAGCACTCCGGCCAAACGGGAATTCAAACTGCCGGACTTCAGCAATCTCCGGGGCGGGGGTGGAGACATCCCTGTTCCTTCCGGAGGAGGAGGCGGCGGTGGGTCTGGTGGTGGCGGACAGGGCGGAAGCTCCGGTGGAACGGACCAGCTGGCCAGTGCCGCGGCCCAGACCAGCAAGAGCATCGAAGAAGAATGGTTCCGGACCTTCCAGACCAAAAGTGCCCTGGTGGACCGGTGGTATAAAGAAGAAACGGACGAACTGGAAAAATCCAGGTCCGCCAATGAGAACTACGAACGGGATAAGACTCGTCTGGCAGAACTGTATGCCCAGAAGCGGCTGGATGCCCTTTCAGAAGAACAGGCCAAAGCCCGGGAACTGATGAATAAGGCCTGGGACTTGTCCTTTGACGCGGTGACGGCGAAACTCACTCTCTACGGTTCCAAACAGGAACAGGAAGTCATGAAGATGCAGTCTGACATGGAAAAAGCGGTGGCTTCCATTGATGACAAGTACGCCAAGCTGTCCCAGGACTTCATTTCCCTGACGGCCAATGAAAAGACTGTGTTCCTGAACGCTTTGAAGGAAAAAGGCATCGCCTACGAACAGTCCAGTGCCAACGAAATCGCCTTTGAAAAACAGGCCAATCTGGAAAAGGCAGCAGCCTACAAAAGCTACATGGAAGAGCGGAATGCCTATTTTGCCCAGGGGAAAGACATCCAGGCAGCCCTTGACGAAGCCTACAACCAGAACTCTCTAGCTCTCTTGCAGGAAACCCTGACGGCAGAAATGGCCCTTCGGCAGAGCAACATCGATGCGGAAAAGTCCCTGATGGACACCTACCAGGAAGCCCATATGAATGCCAACATGGGGACCCTGGAACTGATCGCCGACATGGCGTCCACCACCCTGAGCGGTCTGGAGACGGCCTTCACAGATATTTTGACCGGGGCCAAGAACGCCAAGGATGCTTTTCTGGATTTGGGGAAGGCCATGTTGAAGACCATCGCCAGCTACTTCTCCCAGATGCTCTCCGGGATGCTGGTGACGGCCCTCTTCGGGGATAAGCTCAATGCGGCCAGTGCCGCCAAGACGGCAGCCCAGGGAACGGCAGCCGCCGGGGCTCTGGCTCCTGCGGCCTGGCTGAAACTGGTCATCGACCCGTCTGCGGGACCTGTGGCCACGGGCCTTTTGGCCGGAGGGACTTCTGCAGCAGTGGGCATCGGGATGGCGGCAGCCGCCACTAACAGTGCAGCAGGAACCGCCGGTGCAGGAAGCAAGACACCCCATTATGCCAAAGGCGGATATTTCACCAGACCTCTGGTCGGGGTCCTGGGGGATGCCGGGGATGAAGTGGCCCTGCCTCTCAACCGGGCGGTGTTTGACAGCATTGCCGAAGGCCTCACAAATTCCAGCGAATCCACGGACAGCCGGGAAATGAACACCACGTTCAATAACTACGGGGACATCAACAATGCCGCCGATCTGGATGATCTGATGGATGGGTTTACGGATGCTGTGCTGGCTGGACTGAGAGGGGCGTGAAGCCGGTTACAATCCTTACTATCAGGAGAGCTGCAAGCAGTTGCGTTTGAAAAATATTTGGGGTAAACTCAAGGTGATTAGCAAATATTAGGAGGGAGGATAGAAAAATGATAGAATTTTTATTGGAAAAAATGACGAACAGCATTGCAATTTATAAATACACCACCATTGGAGAAAACCATAATTCCTATGGGCGTATTTCAATTAATACAAACACTGGGGATGTTCAAATACTGGAGAAAGATGGTACTGGCTACGAGTCATTTTTACGGCATGCTGTTTCAACAGTACTATCATTTTACAAGAAAAATTACTATCCTCAACGTAGGCCATTTCCGGGACCGGTAGCAAATTTTTTGAAAGGAAGGCCCTGGCACTGGCTTTTCTCCTGAAAATAGGGTATGATAAAAAGAAAATCCATTGGCTGAAAATTCAGTTCTTTAGGGAGGTCTTGTTCTTGATTACCCATATTGCCGCCATTTCTTTCAGTCCCACCGGTCAGACGGAAGCCCTGGTCCGGGAATTCGGGGAACAGCTGGCCCGCCGTTTCCAGGCAGAAGGGGTCACCCTGTCCCATCATTCCTTCACCCTGCCCCAGGATCAGCAGACTCTCCATACCTTCGGTCCCGCCACCCTGGTGATCTTCGGGATGCCCACCTATGCCGGCCGGATTCCCAACAAAGCCCTGCCCTCTGTCCAGCAGCTGTTTTCCGGAGATCCGGAAAACAAGACCCCGGCTGTGGCCCTGGTGACCTTCGGCAACCGGAGTTACGACAGCTCTCTGACGGAACTTCGGGATGAACTGGAAAAGAAGGATTTCCGGGTGTTCGCTGCCGGTGCCTTTGCCGCTCCCCACGCCTTTGCCGCTATCGGCCGGGATCATCCCACAGTTCAGGACAAAGAAAAATTCCAGGAACTGCTGGACCGGGTGGAAGGAAAACTCCGGAGCGGAGAGCCTCTGGAAAGAGTGAGCATCAACGGAGACGCCCCGGTGGCCCCCTACTACATCCCTCTGGGAGAAGACGGCCAGCCTGCCAAGTTCCTGAAAGCCAAGCCCCAAACGGACCTGGCCAAATGCGATCACTGCGGCAAATGCGCCCAGGTGTGTCCCATGGGGTCCATCAATCCGGAAAACACCGATGAAGTCCCCGGCATCTGCATCAAATGCCAGGCCTGCATCAAATACTGTCCCAAAGGAGCCAAATATTTCGACGATCCCCGCTTTCTCTCCCACAAAGCCATGCTGGAGAAGAATTACCAGAGGACTGCGGAATCGGAAGTATTTTAAAAGGGGTGCTGCTGACGCAGCACCCCTTTTGTCGCGACCCGCGACCGGAGCATATTGCCTCTGCAATATGCTCCTTATTTCATCCAATACACCCGATGTTCCTTCCGCAGGGGGGCGATAGGGATATCTCCCTTTACATAGCCCACTGCGCAGTGGCCGATGCCTTCCCATTCGCCGGTGATACCCAGGGTTTTCAGCAGGGCTTTGCCTTCCGGCCGTTCGAATTCTTCCTTGGCCCGATGGATCCAGCAGCTGCCCAGGCCCAGAGAATGGGCGGCCAGCATCAGATTCCCCATGACCAGGGACCCGTCATACACTTCCGTGGGCTTCGTCTTGTCCGCCAGTACGATGAGCACAGCCGGTGCCCCGTAAAAAGGATCGAAATCCGGAGCCCAGCCGCCGATTTCACAGTTCAGCCGGCTCAGCCGCTTCACCATGGCCGGGTTGGTAATGGCCAGGATGATGGTATCCTGGCTGCCTCTGCCGCTGGGGGCATAGAGCCCTGCCTTGATGATTTCCTGAAGATCGGTTTCCGGCACCGGGTCCGGTTTGAAACTGCGGATGCTCCTGCGGAGCTGCATGGCTTCCAGTACTTCGTTGTTCATGGTATCCTCTCCTTTTCCAGTTATCTGCTGTCATGATACCATATCCCCCGGCCTTCGCACCGGTTCTTCCCGAAAAGTTCAAAACTTTTTCCTTTGACTTTCCTCCTTGAATGTGACATCCTAAGAAGATAGAATAAGGAACAAACAGACGTTGATCTGAAAAGGAGGCTTTTTTTATGGCATTGTTATCGAAAATCCGTGCAGCAGGCCTGTCCCTGCTGCTGGTGCTTTCCGCCGGCTCCCTGGCCCAGGCTGCTTCTCCCGTAGACAAGGCTGTGGTAAAAGACATGGTCCGTGTCCAGAGCGTCATGGCCAAGGAAAAATACATCCAGTACGAAATGAAGGGCACCCTGTTCAGCCCCATCGGAGTGGGGAACCTGTCCCTTACCGGGAACGGAGTGGAAGAAACCGACAAAAAGAATACCCGGATAGAAAAGCTCAGCGGAGATCTCCACGGCACCGGGGAGCTGACCCTGCTCACCGGCCAGCAGACCGCCAGCCAGCCCATTGACGCCTATTTCTTTGCGGAAAAAGGCCAGCTGACCCAGTACATCAACAGCGGCAAAGGCTGGGCCAAAAGTGTCCGTCCCTACACCCTGCCTCTCCTGCCCAATCCGGACAGCAAAAAAGCCGAAAAGGAACTGCTGGAGTACCTGTCTTCCGCCAAGGTAACCAAGGAAACCAGCCGGGAAAAGACCCTGGAATTCACCCTGGACGGCCAGAAGCTGGCCAATAAGCTGGCCCAGGATCCGGAATTCAAAAAGCAGAAGGATGCAGAACAGATCCAGTCCCTGGTGGCCCAGGTAAAGGACGTGCCCTACACAGTGGTGCTGGATAAAAAAACCTGGCGGGTGAAACGGCTGGGCATGGACATGACCCCGGTGCTCCAGACCACCGGCGGTTATATCCTGGATGCCGCCGCCAAGGCCAAAAAGATCACCCCGGAGCAGCAGCAGATGTTCACCAGCCTGCTGGGAAGCTCCACCCTGGTCTTCGCCTTCCAGTTCGACTACCAGCAGGGCAAAGACGTGACCCTGCCGGCAGCCGTGGAAAAAGCAGCCGCTGACCATTGACCACTGACAAAAATGGGTGCTGCCCGTGTGAAAAAACACACGGGCAGCACCCATTTTTTATGCAATTTGTTCCAGAAGCTTCTTCAAAAACTCATACATCCTGATGGTGCTCTTTACGCTGAGCCTTTCCTGGGGAGAATGGAGGTCCCAGCAGTCGGGGCCCAGGGAGATGGCGTCCAGGTCCGGTTTCTTCTCGATCAGGCATCCGCACTCCAGGCCGGAATGGATGGGAGTGGCGTCCATTTTTTCTCCAAAGGTTTCCTCATACACCTGCTGGACCAGGGGCGTCAGCCGGGAATCCGGATCATGGGGCCAGCCGGGATAGGCGGCGAATTTCTCGCAGGTCCCCCCCACCATCTGGGCCAGGAGATGGATTTTATCCCAGATGTATTCCGCCTTGGACCGGAAGGAGGTGCGGATCTCGTAGACCACCACCAGCCGGTTCTGTTCCCGTTCCAGACGGATTTCTCCCAGGTTGTCGGAGCTTTGGACCACCCCGGGCACGGCGGCATTCATTTCCGAGATTCCGTTGGGAGACAGCACCAGCACCTGGATGAACTTGTCCGTCACTTCCCGGGACACCACCAGTCCGTTGTCCGGTCCCTGGGTCTCTTCCACGGAAATCTTCAGATTGGCAGCCACGGCCTTGTATTCCCGGCGCAGTTCTTCCGCTGCAGCGTTCACCGCCTGGAGGAAGGCTTCTTCCTTGCCCCGGGGCACCAGCACCACCGCTTCCCCATCCCGGGGAATGGCCAGTCGGAAGGTGCCTCCATGAAGGGAAGACAGCCGGAGGGGCATTTCTTTCCGGGCGGACAGGAGCATCCGGATCAGGAAAATATTGGCGTTTCCCCGGCCCCGGTGGATGTCTTCCCCTGAATGGCCTCCCTGGAGCCCTTCCACCTTCAGATGGAAGAACCGGGCCCCTTCCGGCACCGCTTCCCAGGTCACCGGCAGGTGGAAGTTCACCCCGAAGCCTCCGCAGCTGCCGGTTACCGAATGGCGTTCCACCGCATTGTCGATGTTCACCAGGTAATGGGACCGGAAATCACTGGCGTCCACATTCTGGGCCCCGCTAAGGTCTTCTTCCTCGGCGGTGGTCAGCAGCACTTCCAGTTCCGGATGGGCAAAGGACCCGTCTTCCAAAAGGGCCAGAGCCAGCGCCACCCCGATGCCGTCATCGGCCCCCAGGGTGGTCCGCCCTCCGGTGGACAGGATATCCCCCTCCAGTTCCAGATGGATGGGATCCTGCAGGAAGTCGTGTTCCACCCCCTTTGCCTTCTGGCAGACCATGTCCAGATGGGCCTGGAGCATGACCCCCGGCCGGTTTTCATACCCGGGAGAAGCCAGCTTCCGCAGCAGCACATTGTTCCATTCATCCTGACGGACAGCATAGCCTTTTTCCCGGGCCCACTGGAACAGGGCATCGCTGAGGGCCTTTTCCTTAAAGGAAGGGTGAGGGATCTGGCAGATTCGGGCAAAGTGCCGGAACACCGGATGCCGGAGCAGTTCTTCCAGGCTGCCGAAATTTTCTTTTTCCATCATACTGCCTCCTTGTCAGAACGGACCATAGTGGATCTGGACGGCGATCACCATGAACACCATGGCCACCACGCACCAGATGGCAAAGAGAGGCGCCAGCCAGCGGAACCATTTCCCGAAGGAGATGTGGGCCATGGCACAGGCGGCCACCACTTCCCCACTGGTGGGAGCAAACACGTTGGTAAAGGCATCCCCCATCTGGAAGGCCAGCACAGCCGTCTGCCGGGTGACCCCGATGAGATCCGCCAGCGGGGCAAACAGAGGCATGGTAATGGCCGCCTTGCCGCTGCCGGAAGGCACCAGCACGTTGAACAGATCCTGGACGATGAACATGCCGCAGGCACTGAGGGTGGGCGGCAGCCCGTTCAGCAGGCTGGCCATGTAGTGGATCACCGTATCCATAATATGGGCGTTCTGCATGATCAGCACCGCCGCGTTGCACATGCCGATGACCAGGTTGGCGAACAGCATGTTGCTGCAGCCGGCCAGGAAAGCATCGGCGATTTCCCCGGAGGACAGGCCCCCGATGATCCCGGCCAGGATCCCGCACACCAGGAACAGCCCGGCCATTTCGTTGATGTAGAAGTCAAATTTCAGTACGCCCAGGACCACGGCACCGATGGTGGCCACAAACAGCACCAGCACCAGTTTGTGCCGGAGGGTGATCACTGGAGTTTCCTGGAGTTTCAGATGGCTGTTGTATAGCAGGTCTTCTTCCCGAACCGTACTCAGTTCCGGATTCTTCCGGACTTTGTTGGCATACCACATCACATAGGGAATGGTTACGATGTTCATCACCACAAACAGCACAGCCCGGAGTCCCATACCGGAAAACATGGGCAGACCGCAAATGCCCTGGGCCACCCCGATGGTAAAGGGGTTGGTCATGGCTCCCGCATACCCCACCGACGCCGCACAGAACACAATGGCAATGGCGGTGAGGGAATCGAACCCCATGGCCACGGAAACCCCGATCACCAGAGGGGTGAAGGCCAGGAATTCTTCAAAACAGCCGGCAAAGGCGGACAGCAGGCTGAAAAGCACCATGCACACCGGGATCATCATCAGTTCCCGGCCCTTCATTTTTTCCACCACATTGGACAGTCCGGCGTTAATGGCTCCGGTAGCGTCCATAATGGCAAACATGCCCCCGATGATGAACAGGAAAGAAATGATTTCCGCTGCGTTCTGGAGTCCCAGGGTCAGGGACTGGAACAGATAGAAGGGGCTCACCGGCTGTTGCTGGATGTAATGGAAGGTGGCGGGATCCACCACTTCCTTGTTGAGGACGGGGTTCATCACCCGGCTGTATTCCCCGGCCGGGACGATGTAAGAGGCCAGGAAAGCCAGGAACATGATGATGCCCAGAAGGACCATGGGGTTCAGAGCATGGAGCTTGAAGCCTTTTTTCTTTTCTTCCGCCATTTTGTACCACTCCTTTTTTAGACTGTATGATTACGGTTGCCCCGGGTGGATTCCCCGGGTCTGGCTGCTGCCAGGACATAGTCGAAAATGTGCAGGAACTGCTTTTCCAGAAGGGGCCGGTCCAGGCTGCTGCCCAAAAGGCAGGCCCGGTGGATGTAGCTGCCATGGAGAGCCACGATGATTTCCAGGGTTTCCGAAGCCCGGTTTCCGGCCACATACCCTTCTTCCACCAGGCTCTTCATCATTACCTGATCCCGTTCCACCAGGGTGCCCCGGACCACCATTTCCCGGACATCCGCCGGCAGTCCCTGGAGTTCTTCCGGGAACAGGTCCAGATAATAGACCTGGATCACATGGCCCAGTTTGGCGCTGTACCGGCCAAAGAACATGTTGTATAAGATCTCCGGGAACCGGAAGGCTCTTTCATTGAAGCACCGGTAGATGGTCCGGTACCGTTCCAGGGCAGTCATCTCCGGTTCCAGGTGCCTGGCCAGGCTCAGCAGGTAATCCCGGAGGAAGCACACCGATCCGAACAGGATCAGTTCGTCCAGGTCCTGGAAATAGTTGTAGAGGGTGGCACTGTTGTACCCGGCCTCGGCGGCGATCCGCCGGATGGTCACTCCGGGGATTCCCTCTTCCTTGAGGATTTTCTCCGTAGCTTCCACAAAATACATCATGTTCCGCTTCTGCCGGAGAGTCAGTTCCTTTCGCTGTTGTTTTTGGGTTTCCTGATTTTGGTTTTCCATATGGGGCAGGGCACCTCCTGACTGCTGATCCTGATTCCCGTTCCGGGAAGATGGTTGACAATTTTTCAGGCCGCTTTTATAATATAGCTGATTTCTAATCATGATTATATTTTAATCGTGATTAAACGTCAAGTACGAATTTTTCCTCATTGGAAAGGAGGGTATCCCCATGCCCCGTCTCCCTGCCCTGTCCGGCAGCGCCCTGGTCCTTCTGGGATCTGTCTGCTGGAGCCTGAATTCCCCTCTGGTGAAGTATCTGACCCTGGACCCCTTCCTGATCTGCGGACTCCGGTCCCTGATCGCCGGGCTGGTGCTGCTGCCTTTTGTGCGGCCCCGGGAAATCGCCTGGAACCGGTACCTCTTGGCTTATGTCCTGGCCTACTGTGCCCTGTGTCTCAGCGTGATTGTTTCCCTGTCCCTGACTTCCGCCGCCATTGCCATCGGCATGCAGTACACCGCCACCATCTGGCTGTTCCTGCTGTACTGGTTCCAGACCCGGTATTTCAGCCGCCGGGCCTTCCTGCCGGTAGCGGTGATCATGGCCGGGGTCCTGTGCTTCATGCTCTCCGGAGGCAGCGGGGATTCCCATCCTCTGGGGAACCTGATTGCCCTCACGGAAGGGATTTTCTTTGCAGGCATGAGCCTGGCCTCCAAGAAAGCCACCCGGACCAATGCTCTGGGGATTACCGCTATCGGGAACCTGTTCACCGCCCTGGCGGTCTTTCTCCTGTTCCCCACCGCCCGGGCTGCCCTGCCGGCCATGAACGGCCAGGAATGGGGGCTGATGCTGATCCTGGGGGTGGTCCAGGTGGCCGGGGGCTACGGATTCTTCAACCTGGGAGTCCAGAAAATCCCCGCCCGGAAAGCTTCGGTGCTGGCCCTGTGGGAAATGATCCTGGGACCTTTGTGGGTGGCCCTGTTCCTCCACCAGTACCCGGGTCCCATGGTCCTTGCCGGCTTCGCCATCATCCTGGCAGGGATGGTGCTGGATGCAAAAGGGGCCGTTGCCTGAGCAACAGCCCCTTTGACCATTGACCGCTGACAAAAAGGCTGCTGCCCGTGTGCGGGTTTCACACGGGCAGCAGCCTTTTTGCTTATTCCACCAGCACCCCCAGTTTCTCCAGGGCTTTGCGGATGGCTTCCATTTCTTCTTCGGTGTTGGTTTCCACCAGATGGGTGTGGATTCCGTTGGACATGGTGGACAGCAGCGGTGCCTTTGTCTCCTTCATCCGCTGGATGTACAGCTGCACGTCTCTCCGGGACCGGAGGTTCAGCTCCCCTTCCATGAAGCCGTATACCTCATGTTCCACAACCACATTGTGGACAACTCCCCCGTTATCCACAATGGCGTTCAGTTCCGCCTCCACCTGGTCCGCCCCATGGCGGCACAGGAAGGATTCCTGCACCCCTTGTTTCCGGAACTCCTGGAGCTGATAGCCTCGAGGGGTGGAAATGATGGGGGTTCCGCTGGCCCGCAGCAGGGCAATGTCTCCTACGATGATCTGACGGCTTACCTGGCATACCCTGGCCATGTCCGTTCCGGTCACCGGTTTGTCGGCTTTTCGGAGCATGGCCAGGATGGTATCCCGCCGTTCTTTGTTTTCCATAATTTTTCACTCCCCGCCTGATAATGATTATTTCATTTCTTTTTATTATATACGAACATTTCTAAAAATTCCACATTCCACGACTATTTTCTTTTTTCTTGTCCTGACTCTGTCCCTGTGCTAGCATAAAAAATACCTGAATCAATAGTTACACTGTATGGAGGATCCTGATTGTCATGAAGGAATACAAAAGCAGATGGGCGGTTTTTGCCATGTCCCTGCCCATCTTCATTGAAATCGTACTGCAGCGGTGATTTAAAGAGGGGGTGTTGCACGCAACGTGCAGCACCCCCTCTTTCACGCCGTTTTTCCTTCTTTTTCCGGTTGTTCCGGATCTTTTTTCAAATCGATCAGATGGAAGCTGCACTTGCTCAGATCCAGCATCCGGGCCGCCAGCCGCCGTCCCCGTTCCAGGTCGGCGGTAAAGCACACTTCCGCCCGGCCCAGGCCATCCGTCCGTGCCAGCCCCCGTTTTTCCAGGTTTTCCAGAGCATCCTGGGCGGTCCGTTCCGCCGGATCCAGGATGGTCACTTCCGGACCGAATTCCTCTTCGATTTCCTTCCGGACAAAGGGATAATGGGTGCAGGACAGAAGTACCGTATCCACATGATGTTCCCGGAGCTTGTCCGCATATTCGTGGATGGCCGCCTTCAGTTCCGGCGTGCCGAATTTCTCTCCTTCGATCAGCGGCACGAACTTGGGACACCCCTGTCCGAATACCTGAATTTCCGGGCTGATCCGCTGGATTTCCCGTTTGTGGGCCCCGGTGGATACGGTGAAATCCGTGGCAAAAAAGCCCACCCGGTTGTTCTTCGTCACTCCCGGGACCATCCGGGCGCCTTTGGCCATGCCGATCACGTCAAAGGAATGGTTCCACTTGATCACGTCCAGCCCCAGCACCGTAATGGTATTGCAGGCCACCACCAGCTGTTTGATGTGCCGTTTGTCCAGCCAGTCGGTCATCTCTCCTACAAAACGGGTGATTTCTTCCCGGGGCCGGTTGCCATAAGGGGTCCGGGCCGTATCCCCGATGAAGATGAAATCTTCGTGGGGCAGCTTGGCCTGGAGCCATTTCAGGACGGTGAGCCCGCCTACGCCGGAATCGATTACGCCAATGGGTTGCTTTGCCTGCATCATGATACTTTACCTCCTGAACTCAAACAAAAAAGGCCTGAACAGACAGTCCCATGGGGAAGGACTGCCGATCCAGGCCTTACAGACGATCAGAAACAGGGGAAACTGTTCCCAGATCCATAAGGATTTATCCAGTTGTCTTATACTTTTATAACACGTTTAGTATAGCATATTCCCGTCAGCAGTGCAACAGAATTTTGTGAATTTTTCGTCCTGTCATTGACCCCTGCCGGCTTTTTGTGATACCCTAAAATCAATTCATTGCAAAGGAGCTTTCCTCTATGGACAAACACTATCCTTCTGATTCCATTTTTGTCACCGGGGTGGCCAAAGTATCCCGGGAAGATGTGATCAATACCCTGTACGGCACCTTCACCCTGAGCCTGGTGATCCAGCGGGACACCGGCCTGATCCTCCACTGCAGCGCCAACATGATCATGGCGGACACCATCGCCTTTCTCCAGGACATCCTGATCGGGAAAAACCTGCTGAAGGACATGGACTGGATGGTGGAAGAACTCCGCAGCCGGTTCCTGGCCCTGTCCCAGAAGGCGGTGATTGCCGCCCTGAAAGACGCCCAGAACCATTTTTTGACGGTGTATCCGAGGGAGGTGTGAATACCCCCTTCCAGTCACTAGTCAGCAGTCACCAGCCTACAGTCAACGAAAAATTTACAGGCAAATTTTTGAAATGGATAAGCCGAATCCGTAGGGGCGATTCAAGACTTTTGCCTCTGGCAAAATGTCGCCAGAGCCGCCCGTCTGCAGAAATACAGCAAAACACCCCGGACAGCCACTGTCCGGGGTGTTTTGCTGTGTGCCCGTTGGGCACAAGCTCCGTTTGTAGGGTTCTATTAGATAATGCCTCTCAGTTTCAGAGGTTCTACCAGAGCGTTCAGAGCTACGATGTAGGCGCCTACACGCATGGTGGTGTTGTATTTCTTGGCTGCGTCATATACGTTGCCGAATGCCTTCACCATCATCTGTTCCTGTCTGTCGACGACTTCTTCTTCCGTCCAGAAGTATCTGTACAGGTTCTGTACCCATTCGAAGTAGGATACGGTTACGCCGCCGCCGTTGGCCAGCACGTCAGGCACTACAGGGATGCCTCTCTTTTCCAGGATGACGTCTGCTTCTGCATCGGTCGGCCCGTTGGCTGCTTCCACGATCATTTTTGCTTTGATCTTGTCAGCATTCTTGGCAGTGATCTGCAGTTCCAGAGCAGCCGGGATCAGTACGGTTACATCCTGTTCCAGCACTTCTTCGTTGCTGATCGGGGTAGCGCCAGGATACCCTTTAATCAAGCCGCCGTTGTTCTTGGCATATTCTTCCACTTTGTACGGATCGAAGCCGTTGGCATCATAGATCCCGCCGCTGATATCGCTCAGAGCTACGATCTTCAGGCCTTTGTCGGCTGCGCATTTAGCGGTCCAGGAACCTACGTTACCGAAGCCCTGGATAGCCAGAGTAGCGTCTTCCGGTTTAACTCCTTCTCTCTTCAGCAGTTCCAGAGTAGCGGTGATTACACCACGGCCCGTTGCAGAGGTACGGCCCTGAGAACCGCCCATGCAGATGGCTTTCCCGGTGATGAAACCAGGAGCGAACTGGCAGTTGATCTTGGAGAATTCATCGCACATCCAGGCCATGATCTGGGCGTTGGTGTTCACGTCAGGAGCCGGGATATCTTTCTTTTCGCCGATTACCGGAGCAATCTTGTCGATGTACCCACGGGTGATCTTTTCCAGTTCAGTCTTGGATACTTTCCGGGGATCCACAATGATGCCGCCTTTGCCGCCGCCGTAAGGCAGACCAGCGATGGCGCATTTGGTGGTCATCCAGAAGCCCAGGGTCTTTACTTCATCCATGGATACGTTCTGATGGTAACGTACGCCGCCTTTGGCAGGCCCAAGCACGGTGCTGTTCTGAGAACGGTAGCCGGTGAATACTTCCACGTGGCCATCATCCATCTTTACAGGGATGCTGACTTCCAGGGTCCGTTCAGGCTGGGAGATGACTGCCTCAGCGTTGGGATCCAGATTGATCAGCTTACTAGCCTTTTCCATAGGAATCTTTGCCATTTCAAACAAACTCATTTGTAACGCCTCCTAAAAATAGTATCTAGTGAACCCTTTACGATTTGTATTATAGCACGATTCAGAAATAACTGTTTATTTTTTGTATTTTGTATACAATTAATCGTCCATGAGGTGTCCTTGCTTTTTTCTGGAGTTTTCGTTATGATTGAAACAAACAGCCGTTTGATTTTTTCTGAAGGAGGCCTTTTCCCAGCATGGACAAACTATCTGCACTGAAAAAGTATTTTGGATACACTTCCTTCCGCCCCGGTCAGGAATCCCTGATTGATGCCCTGCTCCAGGGCCGGGACGTGCTGGGCATCATGCCCACCGGCGCCGGCAAATCCCTGTGCTACCAGATCCCCGCCCTGCTGCTCCCCGGGATCACCCTGGTAATTTCTCCCCTGATCTCCCTGATGCAGGACCAGGTCCAGGCTCTGGAAACCGCCGGGATCCAGGCCGCTTACATCAACAGTTCCCTGTCCGGACGGGAATTCTACGCCACCCTGGACCAGGCCCGGGCCGGTGCCTACAAGCTGATCTACGTGGCCCCGGAACGGCTGGAGACGGAACTGTTCCGGGATTTCGCCAAAGAGGCTGCCATTTCCATGGTGGCAGTGGACGAAGCTCACTGTATTTCCCAGTGGGGACAGGATTTCCGGCCCAGCTACACCCGGATCCTGGATTTCCTGGAATTCCTGCCGGCAAGACCGGTGGTGGGAGCCTTTACCGCCACGGCCACGGAGCAGGTCCGGGATGACATCCTCCAGAGCCTGGAACTGCGGGATCCCCAGATCCTGGTCACCGGCTTCGACCGGAGCAATCTGTATTTCGGGGTAGAACATCCCCGGGACAAGGACGCCTGGGTGCTCCGGTATCTGAAGGATCATCCGGAAGACAGCGGCATCATCTACTGTTCCACCCGGAAGAACGTGGATGAACTGTGCGACCGGCTCCGGCTGGAAGGGATCCCGGCTGCCCGGTACCATGCAGGGATGAGCCAGGAGGAGCGCCAGAAGGCCCAGGAGGATTTCCAGTACGACAGGGCCCCGGTGATCATCGCCACCAACGCCTTCGGCATGGGCATCGACAAGTCCAACGTGCGCTTCGTACTCCACTACAACATGCCCTCCTGTCTGGAAAACTACTACCAGGAAGCGGGCCGGGCTGGCCGGGACGGAGAGCCCTCGGAATGCATCCTGCTGTTCTCTCCCCAGGATGTGGTGATCCAGAAATTCCTCCTGGAACACAAGGAGCAGAATGAAGTGCTGGAAGAAGTGGAAGAAGCCAATCTCCGGAAGCTCTATGCCATGGAGCATTACTGCCGGACCACCAGCTGCCTCCGCCAAACCCTCCTCCACTACTTTGGGGAAGATGCTCCGGCCCGGTGCAATCACTGTTCCACCTGTAACGGAGACTATGAAGAGGTGGACATGACGGAAGAGACCAAGAGCATCGTAAAATGCATCCATGAGGCCCGGCGGCCCTACGGCATCACCCTGATTGCCAACGCCCTGGCCGGCAGCCGGTCCACCCGGGTGGAAGAAACCGGACTTTCCCGGCTGCGGATGTTCGGAGCCCTCCACCAGCATTCCCTGAAGGAAATCAAGGAAATGATCCAGAACCTGCTGGACCAGGGCTACCTGCTGATCACCCGGAAAAAGAAGAAGGTCCAGCCGGAGCTGGACCTGCCGGAAGGGTTCACCCAGGAAATGGGGGCCCAACTGTTCACCCGGCTCCGGGCCCTCCGGAAACAGCTGGCGGAACAGGCTATGGTGCCACCATTTGTGGTATTCGGAGACCGGACTCTCCGGGACATGTGCCGGCAGCTGCCCCGGACCCATGAACAATTTCTCCAGGTCATGGGCGTGGGCCAGAACAAGGACGAAAAATACGGAGACGCCTTCCTGGAAGCCATCAATGGGTTCTGTGAAGAGAAAGGGGTGTAACGGAATCTGCTTTTATCCTATGGCATAGCACCAGCATGGTATGGTCACCATGGAAAGCAGGGTGGAGAGAATGACCAGCTGAGTGGCAAAGGGCGCATCACTGTCATAACGGGCTGCAAATATGGCCGCTGTTGCCGGAGCCGGCATCCCTGTCATGACTACGGATACCCCCATGCCCACCGGGTCCATTCCGCCCAAAACATGGCACACACCCAAAGCCATCAGTGGAAGCAGTCCCAGACGGAACACACTGTACAGCACGCTTTTTCGGTTTACCAGGGTAGAAGCAGGCACATCTGCCAGAATCGTTCCCACCAGGAACATGGTCAGAGCCGAATTGCAGCTGCCGATGTACCCGATGGTCATAACCAGGAACCGGGGCAGCTGCAGATGACAGACCATACAGCTCATTCCCAGATAAATAGCCACAAGGCAGGGATGGGTCAGGACTTTCTTCAGGGTTTCCTTTTTGTCCACCTTCTGTTCCATGAAATAGGACGTTCCCACCGACCACATGATGAGCCGCATGGGAATCAGGAATATGGAGGCATACAGGAGACCCAGCGGGCCATATACCCCTTCCGCCACCGGATTCCCCAGGAACCCGCCATTGGAAGCTATGGTGCAGTACTGGAGCACTTTTTTCTGTCCTTCCGGAAAGCGGTTGAAGAGGACCCGGTTCAGTACCAGATAAATCCCCTGGATTACGAAAGCTGCCAGCAAAATCCGTCCGCAGATGCCCAGTACATTTTCTCCCAAAGGCGCCAGGCAGGACTTCAGGATGTTGCTGATGGTTATGATGATGCATTGAGTTCATACCAGAAAAGAGTAGATACTTTTTTACAGTTATCCGCTAAAAAAATCGATTTTCATAATGAAGATGTTTTGACTTCTAAAATATGTGAAGACTCCACAAGTGATTCGTATCATGTTTCTGACGATTCCGTATTTTCGACGGAACTTAAATCGTCTTATCCTCGCAACCGTATCATCTTTGGCGCTCCAGGTACTGGCAAAAGCTGGCAACTTGATACAGACTGCATTCCGTCACAGAACCCCAGCCAGTCACATAACTTTTGTCCGGGTACTCAAATTTAATGTGGACCTGCTTTCCTGCAAAGAAAGAGGCTTCCAGGAATTTTGCTCCCTTGTCGCCTGCCAGGTACACGGATTCCAGATCCAGGGACCAGTTCCGCAGGCCGGGAATGGTGGATTTCCACCCGTTGGATGTTTTGCTACTGGCGTCGATTTCATCTGCCTGCCGGCTCAGATCTCCGCTCCTCTGGCCCCCAAGAAGCAGCCAGGTGGGATTGGTGTCCGATTCTCCTGCGTTCAGATAGATTAAATAGTCCTTGCCGGCGGTAGCCGTATTGGAGGCTTCGCTCCGGCTGGGAAAGGTTGTGGTTGCCATATTATTCCTCCTTATGGATATTCTGGATGAGGACTTCCAGAGTGATCACTCCGCTGTAATGCATTGATAACAACTTTAACGTCAGCAATAAATTCCTCCATAACAGCATAATCGGATTCTTTCAGTACAGTGTTCTGATAGGTACTTTTTGTCAGGACTTTATACCTTTTGCATTTTCTGGCAATATCTACCAGGCGATTTTCTAAATAACGGATCAATGCCTTATTGAGATCCCGGCCTGTAAAGATAACCGCCGTCGTCCAATAATATTTTTCATTATCCGCATCGTAATCCCGAAAGTGCTGAAGCAAACGATCCTTTACATTCTCAGATTCACCAATGTAAACAGAATCTGAATCATCATCTTCTTTACAGAACAAGAAATAAACCCCTGCTTGTTGGATATCCTCCCGTTGACAGTTCTTCACTTCAATGCGGGGAATTTTGATAGCCTTGCCATTCCAGTTAGATAGTTCCGCTGTGATGATGCTGTCTGCAGTCCCATTCACTAAGAAAAGTTCGATAGTTTTTCCGTATACCATTTTTAATCCCGTCCTTCTCAGAAATGATAGTCGATCCCAAATTCTGCCGTTTTATCCACATCATATACCCAAACTCAATATTCCATCTCTGGTAAATCCAACAGCACTTCCCGAGAATCGATTTCCTTTTCAGTCCGTGCGTTGATGATTTTCAGATAATACCGCTGATTGGCATCGTAATTCCGCTTCTGAAGGTCAAATTCCAAGGTGGATACACGATCACCCTGTTTTGCCGCTCTGCTCTCTGCCCGATATAGAGGTTCATTGGAAATGAGTTCTCCGGATCCGGTTTCAAAATGGATTTTATAAGTCGCTGCTTTCACCACGTCACTGACTGGCTGATTTTGGTAAAAACTGAGTTTAACATGGTAATTAGAGATTTTACGAATTTCGTTGATGAGAGTCACCTTGGCATCTTCTGTATCCACAACACCTCTCTTTGTGCTGATGAACAAACAGGGCACCAAAAGTTCCTGTGGGGAAGATCCCCCGTGGACGTAGTTCATTCCGCCAGAGGCTTTAAAGACGCTCATGCCTTTGGCCAGGACCACGTACCGGTCATCCTGGTTATCCAGCACTTTTCCCAAGGGAATGGAATACACTCCCTCCCGCTCTACAGGCCGGTCTGTCAGCAGGAACCTGCGGTCTTTCATCCAGATGCTGCCTGCATCCCCCACTTCCAGTTTATCCGCTTCCTGCAGTTTGCCCCGGGTATAGAGGAACCCGTGGTCTGCCGTAACAAGGAAGCGGTAAATATTCCCCGTCTTGGACAGCCGTTTGACCAGGCGGAACAGTTCCTCAATGGTCTGCTGAGCCGCCTGGAACACGGAGGATTCTGTTTTCAAGGCTTCTCCTGTAGCATCGATCCGGTTGTGATAGACGTAGATTACTTCTTTCCCTGCAGAGAAATTTTTCAATTCTGTGGCTTTCAAAGCCAGCAGGCTGTCATAATCGATGGCGGCAGAATGGGAATTCCGGGCCTGGAGGATTTTCTCCCGCTGGTTGGTACTGGCACAAGGCCGTCCGTCCAGCAGGACTTTGGGAGACGTGTCATGCTGCAGTTCTAGAGTCTTATGGGGCAGCAGTTCGGCCATCCCCAAAAAGGTAACAGACGGCAGGGGCGCCAGGCGCACTTTTTCTTCCACCGTGCAGTTTTCATCGTTCCGGAATTTTTCCGCCAGTTCCCTGGCCGCTTCCAGACGGAAGGCATCAGAAATCAGCACAGCCACTTTTTCCTTCACAGGAGCCACTTCGTCCTCATAGAAATTTTTCTGGAAGGGAACCACTTCCCGCAGGTATTCCGTACTGTAGGCTTCATTCCAGTGCAGAAGCAGCGGTTCCAGGAACTCATTCTGGTACAGATTCAGGATCATATTCCGCAGCGTATCGAACTGTCCGGCCCGTTCCCCTTCCACAGCGTCATAGGCCGTAACAAAATGACGGTATTCCGTATCTGCCTGCCAGTCGGTCCGACAGTACGAATCCGTCAGTTCCTGGAGGGTATTCCGGGGCACATAGTTCTGCAGGCCCAACAGTTTCTTCCCGGCCAGGAGCATGGTGTATTCCGCCCGGAATTTGTCCCCAAAATGGAGGCCCAGCCGTTTTTGGCATACATCTTCCAGAGAAAGGCCATCTAATTCCGCCTGGGTATCCAGGCCCACCAGACGCTCTTTCACCCACTGGATGAAAAGTTCATCGATACAGGCAAAAGAAGCTGTGGAAAGGAACAAAGCCAGGGGCAGTTTTCCCAGCACATGGACCGCATCCAGGTCCTGGGCGGCCTTTTGAGATAGGCTGTCGAACCGATCCTGATACAGAACATGGTTCATCATATTGTCCAGCAGGACACTGCAGTTGTTCACCCGGTTCTTCAGGCCAGCCGTAACATACTGATTCCACTTTTGGGGAATCTTGTCCAGATGATCCCTGAAGGTGTTCACGGCAAAAAGGGAAAGGATGAAATGCTCCAGGGTGGGATTAGCCTCTTCATACCCAAACCGCTCCCGGCAAAGGCCCCACAGCACCGGTTCCAGTTCAAAGCGGCGGATGGCATCCATCCGTCCGTTCATTTCCTCCTCACTGCCGGCAAAAAGACCGTAGAACAAATCGTCCACGGTGGTGTTCCGGGCTTCCACCAGAGTGCAGATGGCTACCCGGTACAACACCTTGTCTTCTGCGGTCATCCAGTCGAAATCCCTGGCCCGTTCCAGAAAGTCTTCTCTCCGTTTGGCAGCCTCCCCCCGAAGCTTCTTATTGGAATGGATCTTGGGTCCGAAAAGGAAAGGTCGCAGTTTTTCCACTGCCGGACGCAGCCGGACCGGAATCCGGGCATTGGCCATAAAGTAAGACAGCTGGTCTGCATAGAATTCTTTCGAATAAAGCAGAGTGTCTTCCAGATGGTTTTCCTGCACATCCGGTTTGGCAAACGGTGCGTAAACAAGATATTTTCCTGTTGTGTCTTCGTGCTCCAGTTGGATTTTTGTCCGGAAGGCATTCCGGTCCGTCAGATGCAGTACCTGCACATCGGTGGGAACCAGTTCTTCCACCGTATCTTTGAGATCTTCTCCGGGATCGTACCAAAAGACAATCCGGCTGACAGCAAAAAGCTGCTGCAGTTTTTCCCGGATGTCTTTCCCACTCAGTTCTTCCATACAATCTCCTTCTATTTGATTTTCGCCAGGATCGGGTAACGGATGCCCTCCCGGTCGGTCTGCATTTTTTCGTAATTCACCTTGACTCCGTCATCCAGATCCATGACCAGATGCTCACTGGCCATATGGTCCAGCTTTTCGTCATAGGCTTTCACTTCGGCCAGCTGCTTTTCCAGATGTTCTCTGCGTTTTTCCAGCTGCCCGATCCGGTGCTTGTCCGTCAGGCTGTCCAGTTCCTGTTCCAGCATACGAAGTTCCGTTTCGTACTTCCGCTGGACCTTGTGGAGATACAGCAGCACCCGGCCTTCCGTATCCTGGTTCCAGCGGTGGATGTACACCAGAGCCTTGAAGCCGTTTTCCTTTCCGCTGTCAAAGAGCCAGTAAATGGGCCGTTTTTGGTAGGTCCGGCAGTGGTCCTTGTAGAAGTCTTTAAGGAAATAATTCCGGAGCTTTTCCTTGGGAGTGGCACCCCGGGTCCCCAGGGCGTCCGTAAGGAATTCCAGGTTGGCTTCGAAGTTTTCCCGACCAAAGGCCTTTTTCAGCCAACCACAGATAAAGGAGGGCAGATCGTCGTCAAAGTATTCCTCATCGGTAATGGGCAGGACGTTGTCATCATCAGGGATAAAGGTCTCGTACTTGCCGGCATCCCATTCACCCCCCGCATAGGCCAGCCCATGGGTATCCAGGGAATAGCGTCCAAAGAGACAGCCTACGGCATAGGACAGGAGGGATTTCATCACGTCTTCTTTGGTGAGGATGTAATTGCTGCCGGCCATGGATGCCGGTACATCTTCCTTCCGGTCGAATACTTTGTGGACGGTGATGTCCTTGTCCGCCACTTCCGGGGTCAGTTCGTCCTGGAGGCCGTAGAGATTGATGAAAATCCGGTTCAGTTTCTCTTCGTTTTCCTGGAGCACAATAAACCGGTCCTCGCAGGCTGCCTGGAAATCCAGGTACCGTTCTTCCAGGGTGCCCCCTGTACTTTCTCCCAGCATGAGGCTCATCAAATCGGACATGCCTTTTTGAACCAGAGGGTGGCCCTGGAAATCCCAAGAAGTTTCGAAGGAATCCCAGTCGGCTTTGGATAGAGTAATATTTTCGGTTACTATATCAATACATTTTTTCTTATTATTTTCTGGTATTTTGAACGGTAATTCTAAAATAACATCAGAACCTGTATTAATTGTAGGATTTAAAACAGCTAATATTTTTTGGACTACAATTGAATTTAAGTACCCTTCTATTAAAAAGGAAATTTTAGGATTGTTGGCAAAATAGCTTGCAGAAGCGTGATCAAATAATAGTCCTTTTGGATAATATCGACTGTTAAAAGTACTAGATGTTATAACAGACCAAGTTAAGGCCGGTCTATAATATAAATCCATATATGTTGTTCGAGGACGGTGAAAATTTTCTGGAGTTGACCAATCTAATACAAATTCAAGATTACCATACCATTTTCTATAATTACCCCCTTTATTACAAGGAACAAATCTTCTATTTGTACTCAGATACTCTGTGTTATTTGAACACATAAAAGCGATATTATTGATAGCAACTTCATACCATAATCTAAAGAACTTTTCATTATCTCCTGTTGACAATCCGGCTCTAGAAATTCCATAGTTTTCCAGTTTTTTACCATCGAAACTACGAAATATATTTTTACTTACCCAATACGCCACCGGCTCCCCGGGAATCTTGGCAAAATTTTCCTGTTTGGCGGTATACCGGTTCTTCCCTTCCAGGAAGATCTGCTCTTTTCCATCTTGAGTGGTGGGTTCCAATAACCGGCAGTATGTTCCAAGATATCCAGGAATTTGGCAATGGGCCAGTACAAAACTGGTAACCTGGACCACTTCTCCCCCGATTTCTTCGAAGGCGCGGGGGCCAAGATGAGCCATATCCACCAGAGTTTCCTGCTGTACTTTCATCCGCAGGGCTTCAAAACTGGAAAGGAACATCCAGGAATGCTGGGTGATCATGGCCTGGAAACCCTTTTCTCTGGTAAAGGCCCCACATCGTTCCATGAACATGGCAAAAAGGTCTGCCTTGCTGACCGGATAATTTTTTTTGGCAAAAGCCGACAAAAGGGGGCTCATATTGCCAGAGGCCATGTAAGGCGGGTTGGTGGCGGACACCCAGAAACGATAGCTCATGACCTGGGCCTGCTTGGCCAGTTTGATCAGACGATTTCCATCGGTATACAGCCACCCGGCCAGCAGCAGATCATCGGTCCCTTCCTGCTGGAGCCGTTCAATTTCTGCAGCCAGGCCTGCATAATCCCTGGGTTCCACAGTAATCAGGCTGCCGTATTCTTTGGCATCCCGGAAGGTGTCAATGAGGTAGTCCGCCGTATCCCGATAGGTTTCTGACAGATCCAGTGCCTGGTTCTGGGGAATCTCCCCTTCCCATTTTTCCATGCCGTTGGATTCTTCCACTGCATAAACCTGGGGCCGAATTCCTTGGGTAAAAATCCGCCTGTCATATTGGCGAGCTTTCATCATCAGGGCAAAGTAAGTCAGCTGGTAGGCCCGGTCGTCGATATCCAGTCCGTACAGGTTGTGGGCCAGGATGCTCTGAGCGGCTTCCCGTTCCGTATAGCCCTGGGACAGGTAAATATCCATGAGGACGTCAAAGGCATAGACCAGGATGTGGCCGCTGCCGGAACAGGGGTCGGTTGCCTTACAACATTTGATACAATTACACGATTATTCCCTTAAATTCTTGAACGATGCACCCTGGGGTGCAAAGTGAAGTGCACCCCAGAAGCCCCCTGCAATTGCTGTTAAAATTGACATGCCTGGTGTTTTGGACAAAGAAAAAACCGCTCTGCATTTCTGCAAAGCGGTTTCTATTTATGCCTTGATTTCCGTCCCGTCTTGAAAGACCACGGTTACATTCTCTTTATCTTTTACTATCATTTTATCGACCAGGGCACACCAGAGTGAATGGTCAAATTCGGTGAGCAGGTTCTTCCGACCTTTCAGTTCCTGAATGAACCGTCCAAGCTGCTCATTCCGATCCTGGCGG
>ERZ791932.300-NODE-300-length-30501-cov-12.606122_pt1 | contig 30501 bp, 40 predicted proteins | sample MGYA00510126_ERZ791932 | MGnify/ENA primary metagenome ERZ791932 (study PRJEB30046, sample SAMN00993244) | human gut metagenome | study: EMG produced TPA metagenomics assembly of the A metagenome-wide association study of gut microbiota in type 2... | reverse complement strand
CGAGAAGGTGGTAAAAAAAGTCCGTGCAGACGGTAAACTTACACCGATTTATGCACGGGACAAGCTTGCGGCTAAATGCACTATTAAAGCACTAAAACCGCAAATTAAGGAGCGGTTGGCAGAGGAATGCCTGAAAGAATTAAACTTATTAAAAAACCACATTTAAGGGAGGAATTAACAGTATGAATATTAACGAATTAAGAGAAAAACGAGCTAAAGCATGGGAAACCACCAAGTCCTTTTTGGAAAGTCACCGCACTGATAAAGGGACGATTACTGCTGAGGATGAAAATACCTATAACAATATGATGGCGGATATTGATGGTTTGGGTAAAGAAATTAAGCGCCTAGAAAAGCAGGAGCTTTTGGATAAAGAGCTTGCTAAAGCAGTGAATGTACCTATTACAGGTAAACCGGGATTTGGTGGTCAGGAAGAAAAACTCAAACCTGTCCGTGCAAGAAATGGTTATGCCAAGGATTTAATCAAAGCAATGCGCAGTAATTTTAAGCAGGTAACCAACCTTTTGCAGGAAGGGGTGGATGCAGACGGCGGTTATTTAGTGCCGGAGGAATACGATAAACGTATCATTGACACCTTGGAAGAAGAAAATATTATGCGTAAGCTGGGGACTAAAATCACTACCAGTGGTCAGCACAAGATTAACATTGCGGCTGCGAAACCTGCGGCAGCATGGATTGAAGAGGGTGGGGCATTAACCTTTGGAGATGCTAAATTTGCACAGACTTTGCTCGATGCACACAAACTTCATGTGGCCATTAAAATCACGGAAGAATTGCTCTACGACAATGCCTTTAACCTTGAAGGATATATCATTGACCAGTTTGGCAGAGCGATGGCCAATGCGGAAGAAGATGCCTTTTTAAATGGTGACGGAACCGGCAAGCCATTAGGACTTTTTGCAGAAAGCGGCGGTGGTACGGTTGCTCAAACTTTGACAGCGGCAATTAAGTCCGATGATGTACTGGATTTGATTTATGCTTTAAAACGTCCCTATCGTAAGAATGCCAAGTTTATTATGAATGACCGTACTTTGCTTTCCTTGCGTAAGCTGAAAGATAACAACGGTAATTATATGTGGCAGCCTTCTTATCAGGCAGGCGAGCCGGATAAGCTTTTGGGATACAGCATATTTACTTCTGCCTATGCACCTGCTGCCGCTATTGCTTTTGGGGATATGAGCTACTATAACATCGGTGATCGTGGAACTCGTTCTATTGCGGAGTTAAGAGAGCTGTTTGCCGGCAATGGCATGATTGCCTATGTAGCAAAGGAGCGTGTGGACGGTAAGCTGGTACTTGGCGAAGCCGTGCAGATTATGCAGCTAAATGCTTAAATAAGTAAAAGCAGGTGGTGTATACAATGGTTGTGAATCTTGATGAAATGAAAATGTACCTGAGAGTTGATTCCGGTGATGAGGACGCACTCATTACTCAGCTTCTGGAATCAGCTGAAAAGCTGTGTATGGATATAGTAAGGGGAGATGAAGAAACTCTTATAAAGTCCAAAAACTGCAAAATGGCAATTCTGTATACTACCGCCTACTTTTACGAACATCGGGAAGAAGCGGACTATAAGCAGCTGATGCTGACTTTGCGTTCGCTGCTTTTTGGTGACAGAAGGGATGGATTTTAGTGCGGATTGCTAAATTAAACCAACGTATTGAGATTTTAAAGCCGCTGCTTATCAGTGATGGTTACGGCGGTTATAGTACTGAATACGAGAAGAAAATAGCTTTGTGGGCAGAGGTGAAAAACAATCAATATGCGGAAAAGAAGGCATTTGATTCTCCTGGTGCTGTAAACAGCGTTACTTTACTGACACGCACATATAGTGAAATTCAAAAAGGCTGGCATCTTTTATGGCAGGGCAAGGAATATGAGATTGTATCGGTGACTAGATTCTATAAAGACAGCACCTATATAGAAATTGTTGAATATGAAAAAGGTGTGTAATGAAGTTTTATGCGAAAGTAACAAGTAATGATTTAACAAAGGCTTTAGGGAGTATTTCTGCTTGGGATGGGAAAACTCGCCTTGCTGTAGAAAATACATTGCAAAACGGCACAAAAGCAGTGGCGAGAGGTGCAAAGCAAAGAGCAGCTCAGCGCAGCGGTAAACTAAAAAAATCTATTAAAACAGGCTTTGACAGAAGAAAGCCGGAAGGCATGGTCAGAGCTAAAACACCCTATGCTCATATTGTGGAGTTTGGATCTAAAAGTTATACGGTAAGGGCAAAGAATAAAAAAGCTTTAACAATTCCGGGGGGCAGTGCGTTGGTACTTAGAAAAAGTGCTAAAATCCCGGCAAGAAAGGGCAGACCGTTTATTAAACCTGCTTTCGAGGCGGAAGAACCCAAGATTGTATCTAATATAAGGAAGGTGCTGAATAAATGAAACGTATACCGTTAAATGCCCTGCAAAAGGCACTTCTAACTTATATTTTGGCTAATGAAAACGTGCCAATCTACGATTATGTGCCGGAAACAGCGAAACCGCCCTTTATGACGATTGGTGCTTTTACCTGCAAGGAAGCCGGCACAAAATATGAAGATATGGTAGAAGTAACAGTGCAGCTTAACATTTGGTCAACCTACAAGGGCAAGTTTGAGATTAACAGCATTGCTAACAGAGTAATTGTGTTATTGCAGACAAAACAAATAGATTTAAGTGCTGATGCATTTGTAGCCGTCCGTCAGCAGGTGGATTTCTTTGAAGCCTATCCGGAAGAAGAAACCGGGTATAACGGAGTAATAAGTTTAGTCATATTAATTCAGAATTTACAAAGGAGTGAAAAGTAATGGCATACACAGTATTTGCAGAGCCGGCCACTACCAGTAAGGCAACGGCAGGCAAGGATTATCTTCTGTATGTGAATACAGGAGCAACTGAGGCAAGTCCTACCTGGACTTTGGTAGGTGGGCAGAGAAGTGGGGATTTATCCCGTAAGGCAGATGAAATAGATGCATCGGACAAAACAAGCGGTGGCTGGAAGGCTACATTACCTGGTCTTAGAAGTTGGTCTATTGATTTGGAAAGCGTTTACCTCGCCGGAGATACGGGAGCAAAATTCTTAGAGGCTGCCTTTTTAAACAACAAGCAGGTTCATATTAAGTTTGAATATCCGGATAAAAGCTATCTGAACGGGTGGGCATCTCTTACAGAGTGCAGTCTTTCCACACCTCATGATGATGTAGCAACATTAAAGGGTACGCTTTCCGGGGCAGGCCCTTTGTCTGATCTAAAAACTGGAGGTACGGTAAATGAAGAAGGTTGAGTTTCCGTTGTTTGGCGAAAATGAGTATATGTTTTTAAATATCGGCAGGCTTATAGATATTGAACGCATGACGGGAAAGCCTGCCGGGGACATCATCAAAAACCAAAGTCTTGATTTAGGAATGCTCACTATCATTTTAAGTGTGGCACTTCGTCATCATAAAATGCGTACACCGCAGTGGTATGCCGAGAAAATGCAGGAATTAGTGGAGGAGGGCATAGAACTTGAAACAGATATTCAGATTCCCGTGGTTAAATGTATTGCAGGGTCCGGCATTTTAGGTAAGGCCGTATATTACAAACTGTTTCCGGAAGAAATGACGGATTCGGCAAGTGAGGAATTAACAGCAGAAAGAAAAAACGCAAGGAAGGGCAGATAGTCCCTTCTTTTTTTGCGTGGCTGAAGTGGGCAGAGAGTGTGGCTTATGGACCTCTCGCCTTAAAGCCAAAGGAATTTTATGAACTTACACCGATGGAACTAGTGAAACTAGCTGAAGGGTATGAAAAAAGAAGAATGACCAATCTTTGGACAGCTTCATACTTTACGGCAAATCTTATGGCCACGCAGACTAAGGGAATAACCCCGGAAAAGCTTATGAAACCATTTTTGCCTAAGAAAACAACAGGTGAGAAAGAATTAGAACGGGATAACTTCTTTAGGGAGTTTTATGCTAAAAGGAAGGAGGCGGACAAGTGTCAACGGTAGCAGAGTTATTAGTAAAAATAGGGGCAGATTCTTCTGATTTAAGAAAAGAGATAGCAGCAACAAAAAGACAGCTTAAATCCGCTTTTGGCTCTGAAGGCATGAATTTATCCGGTAAGGCGGTTACTGTTTTAGAAGGCCTTGGTGCAGCTTTGAGTGCTTTAGGTGTATATGCTGTTAAAGCAGGTGGTGAACTCCAAAACGTTCAGGTTGCCATGACTAATATGCTGGGCAGTGCTGAACGTGCAGGTGCCTTTGTAAAAGAACTGCAGAGCTTTGCGGCACATACACCTTTTGAATTTAACGATGTTACAAAAGCCAGTCAGAAGTTTCTGGCTTTTGGCTTTACGGCAGAACAGATTATTCCAACTCTGACTGCCGTAGGTGATGCAGCCGCAGGAGTTGGTGCAGGGCAGGACGGTGTTAATCGCCTGACGATTGCTTTAGGTCAGATTGCTGCTAAGGGAAAACTTGCCAGCCAGGAAATGATGCAGATTACAGAACTTGGTATTCCTGCCTGGCAGCTTTTGGCGGATAAGCTTGGTACAGATGTGGCAACTGCACAGGATATGGTTACTAAGAGTATGGTGGACAGCCAAATGGCACTGGATGCACTTGTCGGAGGCATGGAAGGCCGTTATGGCGGCATGATGGAGCAGCAAAGCGGTACTATACTAGGCACTTGGTCTAACCTTATGGATGGCTTAGGGCAGGTCGCTTCGCAGGCTGGTCTTGCTATAGCCGAAGCACTTAATTTGCCTGAACTGTTCAGCTCTATTGGTGAGTGGCTGAGCCGCTTTGCAGAAAACCTGCAAAATGGAGGCATCAGAGAAACTATTATGAACTGTATACCACCGGAAGTACAAGTGGCAATTGTGGCCTTTGGTACAGCTTTAACCGCAGTAGCGATTCCTGCCATGTATGCCGCCGGAGCTGCGGCACTTGCGATGGCAGCACCTTTTGTAGCAGGAATCGGTGCTGCAGTAACAGCTGCGGCTCCTTTTATAGCAGCAATTACCGTAATTGCTTCAGGTTTATATGCCTTGTGGTCAAGCGGCATGAGTGCAGCCGATGTATTTGGACTCATGGGTGTAAAGACGGAGCTTTTAACTAAAGCAGGAAGTGCTTTGCAGTCAGCTTTTTCTGCTGTAGGAAGTTTGCTAAGCAGTGTTTTAAATGCTCTAAAACCGCTATTTGTAGCTTTTGGTGCAATAGCAGCAGTTGTTATTGAAGGAGTTCTTTTATATTTTGGCTGTTTGATTAATGGGGCAGCACTTCTCTTTACTGCGGTAAGCAGCGTAATTGAAGGCATTTGCAGTGTTTTTGAATGGATGGTGAATGCCATCGGCTCAGCCTTAAATGCCATAGCATCTGTTTTAGGAAATATGGCGGATAGTGTTTTACCCGCCTGGGCATCAAGTGGTCTATCCACTATTTCTAATTTTGTTTCGAATGCAGTCAGCTGGCTATCCGGTCTTATTTCTAAAATATTTGAAACCAATGCAGCTCTAAATAGTGTTGGCAGAGAAAATGAAGAAGATGGAAGTAAAAGTGCAGTAAGCACACCAAAAAAAGAATGGAAAATGCCGGATTTCAGCAATTTTAAAGGCAGTGGTAGCGGCGAAATTCCGTCAGTCGGTTCCGTTGATTCCAGCGGAGGAAGAGGCACAGATTCAAGAGAAGATAATCTTTCAGATAAAGCTGCCAGTACATCTAAAACGATTGAAGACGAATGGGTACGTACTTTTAATACCAAATCTCAGCTTGTAGACCGTTGGTATAAGGAAGAAACAGCTGAACTTGAAAAGTCTAAGTCTGCCAATGAAAACTACGAAAGAGATAAACAGCGTCTTAGTGAGTTATATGCTCAAAAGCACATTAATTCTCTCTGTGAAGAAGCTAAAAAAGCACAGGAAATACAAAACAGTATTCACGATGCATCTTTTGAATCCTTAAAAGCAGGCACTGTATTTAATTCAGATGCAGCGGCTGCAGAACTTATGCAGATGCAGTTAGAACATGAAAAGACGGTAAGCGGTATTGAAGAACGCTGGACTAAATTATCCAACACCTTTATTGGCCTTAACCAGACTGAAAAGGACGTCTTTATCGCAGCTCTAAAAGAACGAAACATAGCTTTTACGGAAACTGAAACAGGGGAGCTGGACTTTCATAAACAAATGCTTAAGGATAAGCTTGCTGAAGATAAAGTTTATGAGGATACGAGGGCAGAGTATCATGCTCAGTGCAAAGATATTCAGGCTAATATTGATGAGGCATATAAGACGAATGATCTTGCCAGGCTGCAGGAGGTTTTAACTGAAGAAGCCGCTATTCGTTTAAATGATATGGAAGCACAGAAAACAATGCTAGATACCTATAAAGAGGCTTTTTTAGCGGCTCATATGACGATGGCACAAGTTGCAGCGGGACTTTACAGTACGGCTTTGAACGGTTTGGAAGATGCTTTTACCAGTATTTTAACGAATGCAAAAAGTGCCAAAGATGCCTTTGCTGATTTGGGCAAGAGCATGATTAAGGTTATTGCCCAGTATTTTGCCAAGCAGGCTGCGGGGATGATTGTATCCCATGTTATGGGGCAGAATTTGCAGAAAAAAGAACAGGCTGCCAGCACAGCGCAGGCATCAGCAGAACTTGCTGTATGGGCACCTGCCGCAGTAGCTTATGAAACAGTGCATCCCGGTTCAGCGGCCAGAGCTTTGGGTATGGTTACTACATCACTTACAACAGCAGCCGCAATGGGAGCATCTATAGCAGCCATTTCAGGAATAAGCAGCGGAGCAAAGACCTCCGGCAGTAATATTGAGGTAGGAGCTTATGCTAAGGGTGGATATTTTACGGGACCAACTTTAGGCATTATTGGTGAAGGAGCAGATAGTGAGGTAGCATTGCCACTAAACAGGGCTGTATTTAACAATATCGCTGAAGGTATTGTAGAAGCAGGAAGCAGCAGAAACAGTACAGTTACGCAAAATATTTATGGCGATATTAATGATGCAGCTGATGTGGATGATTTGTTTGAAGGCCTGACCAATATGGTCGCTGCTGGATTAAGGGGTGTATGAGATGAATTTTCCGGAACGTGAAGATAACGGAGATAAGCTTAAAATCTTAAAAGATGGTCATGAATATGTGCTTCCGTCAGCCTGGTCACTATCTGATGCCGGAAGTTATGATTTTAACAGCAAAATAGAAGACAGAACCTTTTCACATGGCGGTGATGCTATAGGGGACGGCATGATTAAAGGCCATGCTATTAAAGTGAAATTTTCTATGCTTGCCGCGGATGAATTTTCTCATGATGAACAATTAAACAGGGCCTATCGCTATTTTGCTCAAAAGGATTATAAGCTTTACTGCGGCAGGTCTGACCGCTGTTTTAATGTTGCAGGCATCAGTAAAATAACCCATGAATATGAGAATGGCTTTAAGCAAAGATGGAGTCATATCACGGTAAGTCTTTTATTAGCAGATCCCTTTAGGTATGAGGGACAGGAAAGCCTTGTAACTTATGACTTCCCGTCCGAAGCTTATCAAGCGGAAATGGTACTCCATAATTTAGGAAGTGTTGCAACACCTCTTACCTTTAAATTTATACCTAAAAATAAAATGGCGGATGTTACGATATGGCATAAAGAAACGAAAGAACAGTTTAAGCTTTCGGACGCACTGCTCATTGCTCCTGCTTTTACAGTTATAAACAGTAAGGATGGAACGGTATGGAGAAATACGGCCAACAGCATAAATGCCTTTAACGGACAATTTTTAGAGGCTATACCAGGGAAAAACAGCTTTTTCTATACAGGAGGAGCAGGTCGTATTGAAATTACTTATACCAATAGGTGGTTTATATGAATTTTACTTTTGGCAAAAGTATCTTCGGTCGGTTTATCTTTGCTGGCACTACCAAAGGAAATGTAGCGGAAGCCGGCAGAGGCGAAACTAAGAAGTATTATTCCGGTCAGTATACGGTTATTGCATATGCTGCTGACGGTACAAGGACAGCCTTTTTTGGCAGCGGCAGTGAGAAAAACTCCTTAAGCAAGGTAACATTTGAAATAGGTTCTACCGGCTGCGGGTCCTGTGAACTTCTCTTTAAGGTATTGCCTTCTAACAGTGAGCTTAATTATATGCAAAGAATAGACATTCATTTATTTGGAGATGAACTGCCCTGGTATTCCGGTTATATCATCACAAGACCAGTGGAAGGTTCAACGGAAACGGAATATAAATTTACGGCCCATGGCTACTATAATCGATTGGAAAAACTGGTGCTTTTTGAAACCTATGAAAATATGGACCCAGGGGCAATTGTAAGAGATATTGCCATAAAAGCTGAAAAAACACATGGAACTATTTATAACGCTAGCAAGATAGCAGATGCCGGGTATACCATAACAAAGCTGGTTTTTGACGGAGTTACGGTTAAAGAGGCGTTGTCTGACCTGGCAGATTTTGCTGTGAATTATGTTTACGGGATAGATGAATACCGAAGCTTGTATTTTATGCCAAGAGAAACAGGTATTAATGAAGAAGCAAGGCTTACAGTCGGTAAACATCTTAATAAATATGTACCCTCCTGGAATGTGGAGAAAATTGTTAATTGGGCACGAATCAAAGGCGGTAATATTGATGACGAGGGTGAGCAGTGGCTGTGCGTGGTTAAAGATGATGCAAGTATTGCCGAGTATGGCAGGAGAGATGAAATTTGGACGCTTCCTTCCGCTTATGAAGTAGCAGATGCGGTTAGATGGGGAGAAAACCAGATTAGGCAGTATAAAGACCCGATTAAATCAGCCAAGCTGACAGGAGTACGTTTAGAATATCCGTTGGTTGATGGAACTTTTAATGTAAGGCATATGACTACTACAGGCAAGGCTCAAATAAGGACGCTTTCAGGTGCTACCCATGAGTATCCTATAACCAAAGTCAAATATACCATATCTGCATCAGGTGGTATTGCTGCAGATGTAGAGCTTGGAGAGCCGATTTTTGCTTTAGAAAAATATTTGTCAGACATTGAACGGAGTGCAAAGAATATTGAACAGTCGCAGGCATCAGCCATTAAACAACTGACTGCACTTTAAGGAGGTAAACAGTGGCTATAAAAGATTACAGATTAGACCCATTTTTAAATGTGCTGAATGTAAAAAGAATAAATGGAGAGCAGCATCAAGTGCCTAATCAAAGTCCTTATACGGTAAGGCTTAACGAAGTACCACAGAAAACAGACCCCAGCACTCTTGCTGTAGCTTTCAGCGGAGGGGTAATACTTACAGAGGTTGCTGCAACTCCCTCTCAAAGTCAATACTGGCCGGACTACAATACAACAGTTCATGGAGCTGCAGACTGGAATACAGGAACACTTCTTTTTAATGCAGCGGATGCAGGGAAAATCATTTATGTGAGCTATAACGGTACAGGAACAGTGGTGGATGAACGGCTGCAGGATATGTTGGAATTGTCAGTAACGACAAGTACCCAATCGGAACGGGATGTAAAGCTTTCAGGAACTGCAGTCAGCTATGACGCTTCAGAAAGTTCCGGAGGAGGTAATTTAAGTTCCGGCTATGTAAGAGTAAAGCAGCACCGGGGACTTCCTGCTGGGACGTACACATTAAGAGAAGTAATCCAGCATTTAATTAATCGCAGTCAGACATTGGAATTTATAAAGGGTACAAATTATTACAACTGCAATTGTGACTGCGGCGATGATATGTGAAGGCGGTGATGTGTTTTGATTTCAATAGATAGTAATTTTAATGTTGAGGTATCCCAGTATGATACTTATACCATAAGGTTTAAGTTTAAAGACTACATGCTCACCTCTGATGATAAATTCCGCTTTTCCATTAAAGCAACTTCAAATTCAACGGATGTGGTATTTCAGAAGGATGTCTATAATGCAGGGAAAACCTATATTGACCTGCCAATTACCTTAGGAGAGTTAGATAGTCTGGCTCCGGATACCTATGTCTATGATATTGCCATTATTAACAGAAACACTCAAAAGATTACAACGCTTATCTGGTCAGCGTATTTTATGATTAAGGGGGTGGCTCATAATGTCGATTGAAATAGAGGTCAGTGCGTTTAATAATGCAGAAGGTAAGGCACTTGAGGTAGGCGAATATGGTGCAGAGGTTGCCAAAGAATACGCAGATAAAGCTTTTGAGTATGCTGAAAGTGCTAAAGAAAGTAAAAATCTTGCTGAAGCCTGGGCAGAAAGCAACGAGCCACCGACAGGAAGCGAAACACGTTCTGCTAAGAACTGGGCAGATGTGGCCAGGCAGTGGGCAGAAAGCGATGCAGATCCGGACGGCATAACAGATGTAAAATCAGCTAAAAGCTGGTCATCCTTATCTAAAGAATATGCTAATAACGCATCAAAGTCAGCGATAGCCTCTTCTAATAGTGCTTTAAATGCTGACTCATCTGCTAAGGCGAGCAGTGATAGTGCTAACGCTGCGGCTATATCTGAAAAGAACTCAGCAAACAGCGAAACGTCAGCCAGACAGAGTGCTGAAAATGCAGCTTCAAGTTTAGAAAAACTGGAAACCGTGGATTTGCCTTTAAAAGCGAATCTTGCTTCCCCTTCTTTTACGGGATCACCTAAAGTGCCTACGGCGGCTCAGGGAAACAGCTCACAGCTTATTGCGAGTACTTCTTTTGTCCAGACAGCAATTGCTGCACTCGTAGCATCTGCTCCCGGAACTTTGGATACCCTCAAGGAACTAGCTGCTGCCTTAGGAAATGACCCCAATTTTGCGACTACCATAACAAATCTTATTGCAGAAAAATTAGATAAAACTGCTAATGCAGTAAGTGCCACTAAAGCGGTACAGGACGGGTATGGAAATAATATTGTAAGTACCTATGCTACGAAAATCGAAATGACAGGGGGCATTACTAAACTTGCCACGGTTGCTTCGACAGGCAGTTATAGTGATCTTTTAAATAAACCTACTATTCCAAATAAAACAAGTCAGCTCACCAATGATAGCAATTATGTTGTTCAAGATACTAGCGGCAATGTGACTATAGCCGGAACTTTAACGGCAGCTAAAGTAGTAAACGCCTATTATAACGACTATGCTGAATTTTTCCCCAGAGGAGGAGAAACAGAAACGGGAGATATTATTGCTTTGGCTGATGGTGGCAAAGAATGCTACGAAAAGGCAACAGATAAGTCGATTATGGTGGTTGGCGTCCATAGTGATGAATATGCCCAAATAATTGGTGGAGAAACAGATGAAAATGGCAATGTGGATATTGGTAAAGTAATTCAAAACTATATCCCTGTAGCTTTAGCAGGAAGAGTGCACGTTAAGTTTTATGGTACTGCTATTGCTGGAATGAAGGTTGTTCCATCAGAAATACCCGGAGTTGGCAGAGCCTTTACTGAAGGCGATAAGGAAGATAGTGTTGTAGGAAGAATCGTAGCAAGCGACAGCTTTCAAAATGTAAGACGAGTAAAGATAATGGTCAGGAGGCAGTGATGGGGAGATTTTTAAAGCGAAGGATACATACAGTGTTTTTAATGTTGGGTAATAGTTGTAATATGAACTGCCGTTATTGTTTGCAGCATCCTTTGGTAAATCGGCAGCTGACAGAGAAAATTAATCCTGTCATATATGACTTCTTGAAAGAATGTGCTGATGAACTGCTAAAAGGACAGAAACTGCATATCCAGTTTTACGGCGGAGAACCGTTATTATATTTTGCAAACATTAAGACGGTAGTAGAAAAAACAAATGAATACTGTTGGTTTTCAGTTATTACAAATGGGAAGGCGGTCACCGAGGACATGGTGACCTTTTTTAATGCCAATAAAATGCCTGTAACTATTTCATGGGACGGAAGAAATGTGCTGGAAACCCGTGGATATGATGTATTTGCAGGTAAAGAAAAAAGAAAGCTCCTGCTGGGCATAGAGCAGCTTGGCTTATCCGCTGTTTTAAGCAGCAAAGCGTATCCATTGCAAATATTAGAGGATTTTCAGAGCATATCCGATGATTACTATAAAATTCATGGGTATCATGTGGGCATTAATATTGATGAAATTTTTAACACAGGGGATTTGCCGCAAGAACTATTAGCTGTAGATTACGCAAGAGTTGAGCAGGAAATGCTGGAGCTTGGCAAATTTTATCTGGAGAAAAGATTAAGCGGCAGTAAAACAGAACTGAAGGATTATACCAATCTTGCTTATGTGGATAGAATGTTTGGTATGTTGAAACGATTCTATGCTGAGGAAGATGGCAGACTGCATAAAAACTACTGCTTCTGCGGTAATGGGTATGATGTTATGAACTTGGATTTGGAAGGAAATTTGTATCCCTGCCATAACACCAGCAGCAGGGTGTGTACTATTGAAGATGACTATTTTACTTACCTAAATAAGGTTATGGCATCAGATAACACTAAATTAAACCTAAAAGAATGCAATGCTTGTCCGGCAGCAGCCTTTTGCCGAGGGGGATGTAAACTAGTAGGAACTAAGGCAAGGCAGGAGGGTTATTGCAGACTAAAACAAGCGGTCTTTTTGCCGGTGCTTTCAGTTTTTGAAGAGTACGGCAGGCTGATGGCGGGTGAAGTAAATGGCGGTTAATGGAGCTATTTCTAAAACAACCTTTACGGAGACAACAGTTTCATATACCTCAAAAATAAGACCGGTGCATATTACCGAACTAAGAACAGCTATTGATAGGCTGCAAAGCTATGCGGCGAATGTTGATAATTGCGGCAACTGTACTTATTGCCAGACCTGTCAGAGCGCCACCTGCCAGAGTGCCGTGTGCCAAAGCCAGAGTTGTCAAAGCTTATCCTGCCAAAGCTGTCAAAGCTATAGTTGTCAGTCCATGCAATGTAATTGTGACTGCGGTGATGATGGGGGGGTGAAGTGCTTAAATGGCTTATACAGATACAACCTTAAACAGTAATATTACGGTAAAAAAACTGCACATATCAGAATTGGCAGCAGCATTGACTGCCATGGCGGCTAATGCCAATAAATCATCCGCTATAAATTTAAGTGGCTTGACATATACCAAGGTGATAAGTGCAAATATTATGCTTTTAAGAACGGCGGTAAATAATCTGGAAACAAGTTTTTCAGGCAACTGCTGCCAGGCGAATTGCTGTCAGACCTGCCAAACCAGCTATTGCCAAAGCACTTACTGTCAAAGTTGCCAGGGGTGTCAAACCTGTCAGGGCTGCCAGTCGGTACGTTGTCAGTATTGCCAGACGGAATGTACGAATTGCAATTGTAACTGTAACTGCAGTAATTGTGACTGCGGAGATGATGGAGGTTGATGAAAATGATTATACAAGGCTTGATTTTAACAGATAAAGGACCTGTGGATATTAAAGAATTGAAACCGGGAGATAAAGTGCTGAACCAGCTTCATCGAGCTTTTGCAGTGAAAGAGATTCAAAACAAATCGGTGAGCGTGGCATATACCTTCGGTAAAAATCCGAAGCTTATTGTGTCTAAGGGAGCTATTTTAAAAACCGTTTATGGAAATAAGAAAGTTGCAGAAGCCGAAAAAACATCTTTTTATATGGCCCAGCCCAATATGCGGATGGTGAAAGATAAGGCCGAAAAAACAGTGGGAAAATACATAACCTATGAAATTAAAGCGGAAGGCTGTGATTCTATATTTGCAGGAAATTACTGTTTTAAATTGGAGGATAACGATGCTTAAGATATGTTTTAACGAGAGGTCTGATTCAGAGCATAAACTAAAAATAACCATCAAGGAGCTATGTGTCACCGCAGAAGTAACTTCTAAATATCCGGCAGGCTATGGCAAGGATACGATTGAAACTCTGCGACCTTATAACAGTTATACTCTGGTCGCTAGTCCTGGTAAGGTTAAAAATTATCGCAAGATGAGTAAGTCGGATTTTAAGTTTTTAGACCTTAACAGGCTGGGAGTCAGCGTAAAACTTGATTTTGCAGAGCTTTTGCAGCTCTACGGAACAGCAGATGTACTGCAGCTTGATACCGGAGTAATTGGTGGTGCGGAGAGGGATATTATTATCCGTGTTTTTGAAGGCAGACCTGAAAATACTGAAATAGAAGCCGATGAGGAGTATGAGGTAATAAGTTTTAATTCTGATGATTTGGTAACAGGCGATCACCCTAGGATGCATTTGTGGGACAGTTATGCTTTAAAGATTGGTGAAAGAATTCTTATGGCCAACAGGAAAGGAATGCCGCAAAGCGGTGATTTTACAATACCGATTGCTTTAGTGAAGGATAAGGATTATGTGGAGTTTGAGATTATAAAATACTCTGGTAATTTTGAAGGAGAAGAACTTACCCGCGATATTGATGATGACGATGTTACGATAGACAGCAGCTGCGGAGTTATAAACAACCGCAGAGTACAGCTTGAAAATGGCAGAGGTAATTTTAGACTTTATCCTATGGGGCATACAGGTATATTTAAGCTTAAGCTTGGCAGAAAGTGGTATGAGGTTTGGAATGAATACAACCTCATCCTGGAGGGTTAAAATGCAGGCAACTATTTATATGGGCAGTAAGTGCAATCTGAATTGTGCCTACTGCCACAGAGAAGAAGATGAGCGTGAAACGGGACTTTCAGCGAATCTTTTGGAGCAGTTAAAAAAGCAGGATAACCTTACCGTCAAATTTATGGGCGGCGAACCGACTTTATACATGGATGAAATAAAGCAGGTTGTAGCGGCTCTGCCAAAAGCAAAGTTTGCTATATGCACAAATGGCGTTAACTTAGAGGCGTATTTGCCATTTTTTAAAAAGCATGATTTTTTAGTATGTATCAGCTTTGATGGAGGGAAAAACTCTGAGCGAGGATTTGACCCCTTTACTAAGCTTATTGATTATCCAAAATTAGCTGTTTCTACTACGCTCCATCATGGGCATACCGATTTAAGATCAATTATTACATCCTTTGCCGCTAAGGAAAGAATTATTGGCAGGCAGTTATCTTTTTTCCCTCATTTTGCTCATGCTACTAACGATGCCAATGATAAATACGCATTAAGCCTTGGAGATGCAGATTACATCTTAAAACAGTACAAGAATATGGTCGGTAGTTTTATGGAACAGCGATTTAAATACGGTGTTCGTAACTTTCGCTATGAAGGAATGTTTACAGGATTATTAAAACGGTACCAAGCAAATTTTGACTATGGAGAAACTTACTGCGTTAATAAGAATCTGCAAAAATATAACACCAAGGGAGAAAGTGTTACCTGCCTTTATATAAGAGATGAAAAGTTGACTAAAAACTGGAAAGCCGAGCAGCAAAGAGTTCTGGATGATAATTTTCCGGAATGCAAATACTGCCCGGTTTATTTTATGTGCGGTGGCGGCTGCCTTAAAAGTAAGAGCAGGGATATTGAATGCTATATCAATAAAGAACTTTTTAGCTGGTTTAAGGCTGAATACGAAAAGTGGAAAGGGGCAAGTTATGCCGATTAAGAATTTATTTGTTTTTCCGAATGCGGTTAACCGAAAGAATGATGCGGAAACGATAAAACTGAATATTGAAGGTAAAGTACTTAATTTTTATCACAATGACAGACTGAATATTATTGATACGGAGCTTTTACGAGAGGGAAGTTCTACGGTAGTTCTTAATAATGGCATTACGGATAATACCTATGTGCTTTATAACTTTAGGGAAATACTGCAGGTACTGGATATGCTGCCAAGTGAGTTTTTGACTAATCTATCTCAGCGGTGCTTTATGCAGATTGATAAAAGTGGCAGTAATGTTTTTATAAAAGTATTTTTGCTGAAAGGTATGAATGAGCTGCCCAGCGATACCAACAATTTTAGCTGTTTTGCTCACTATACCATGGATTATATCCATGAGCTTGATTGGAAATATAGCTGGACGATAAAAGATGTGAAGGCGGCTATTAATGATGGTGTTTTGACGCTAAGCTTTGAAACTCTTATTTCTGACTTTTGGAAAGCACCAGTCTTTATAAGTCATGCGGGGCAGAGTGTAAGGGTAAGCCATGGACATAATGCGGTGTCTTTTAAATATATACCCACTGAAAAGGTGTATTTTGGGGCGCAAAACTGTCGGTATACAGGCAGAGCGATTGATATGGAAAGGCTGATAGGGGGATAACTATATGGGGAAGGAAATATTAACAAGTATTTTAAGTGCCGGGATGGGTATGCTTTTAACCTATATCTTTACAGAGCTTAGAGCCAGAAAGAAACGTCAGGATGCTATCCAGACCGGACTTCAGGCACTGCTTAGAGACAGAATCATTCAGGTTTATAACCATTATGTAACTGAAAAGAAGTGGATTCCCATTTACGCTAAGGACAGCATAGTTTCCTGTTATGAAAGCTATGAAAACCTTGGTGCCAATGGAGTAATAGACGATCTGATGGCTGAAATAAAAGCACTGCCAAATTACAAGGGGGAATAAGTGTGTTTGATAATACAAAAGTAATCTTAGGCAATGTTCTTAGTACTGTAAAGGTGAAAATAAATGCTATGAGTAGGCCAATAAAGACTGTGATTGTAGGTTATTTTCTGCTTGTTGTGGTTTTGGTTGCTACGTATTATATTGCCTGGCTGTACCAATGGCATAATGGGCAGATTGTTATGAGTGATTTATTGGCGGTAATTAAAGAAATGATTGGGCCTGCTATGATAGGGTTTATGACCTTCATAGCAGGCTGTTTTATTGATATGAACAATAATGGAATACCGGACAATTTTGAGGAGGATGAGGAGCATGAGAAAAATAACCTTAGATGAGTTAAGAGAAATGGCTCAAGCTGCTAAAGGCTATATTGATAAAATTTATGTACATTGGAGCGCAGGAAGGTACCATCAGTTTTTTGATGATTACCATATTAACGTAGATGCCGATGGAAGTATTTATGCCAGCACAGAGGATTTAACGGAGCTTTTGGCACATACTTGGCACAGAAACAGCAGAGCCATTGGTATCTGCATGGCAGGCTGTTATGGGGCAGAAGCACATAGTGGTTACAATACAGACTTTGGCGATTATCCACCTACGCAAGACCAAATCGATGGGGTGGCAAAGGTTGTGGCGGTTTTATGTGAAGAACTGGATCTGCCTATTGATTATGCTCATGTTAAAACCCACTGTGAGGCAGCTGAAGAAGATGACTATGGTCCATCAACAACTTGTGAACGATGGGATTTGTGGTATTTACTGGATGCACCGCTTACGGACGAACTAAAACTAGGTGGTCAAGTAATTCGCGGCAAAGCAGCCTGGTGGCAAAAAAATATTTGAAAGTCTAAAGAAAATGGCTCGTACAAATGGCTTACAGCGGCTTTAAATAAGGCTCTGTCAGGTATTTGCCCTACAAAGATTAAATACGCTTGGTGAGGTAATAACCGCAAATGGTGGAAAATGGCTAAAAATAGTAGTTTTGAGGTGGTGGAAATGTCGGATGAAAAGAAAAAATATGTATTTTACAGCATTATTGTTCTTATTATCGTTAGTATTCTTGCCTGCCTTTTCTTATGCAGCGGAGTACAGGATAACGGAGCAGGAGTTGAATCAGTTAGAGAGCAACTTGGCTCAGCTGAAACAACTGAACGAGAAATCACAGAAGGAATTGAGTCTGCTGAAGACCGAACTCGAAATATCCAAGACGGAATTGAACAAGGCGAAGCAGCAGTCGATAATGCTGCAGAGCGAGCTGACTGTATTGAAGAAAACCTCACAGATGCAGACGGACTTATTGCAGGGTGCCAACGCATCCTTGAAAACGTACGCGTCCGAGGAGAAGAAAAAAATGCAGGCAATTAAGAATCAGAGGAATGTAGCCTACGGAGTTGGAGCGGTTTTACTATATGCTTTAGTTAGGAAATAGAATAGATAATTTGATGCCCACTGAGGATGAATTTTCTTGGTGGGTTTATTTTTTTTATTTATATTTTTTCAAAACCGTCAGATTCATTACTTTCTCAAGGCTATTAGGTAGAGGGTCAAAAAACACTCTCGGAAAGAGGTGATAAAGATGGAACACAATTTGAAAATCAGTGTATCCAAGAAGGCAAAATCAGATGGTATTCTTTCTTGCCGTAGTATTAGTGTACGAGAACGTATTCTATGCTTCTTCCTCGGAAGAAAACAGAAACTCACAATTCTTGTACCCGGTGACAACGTGAAAGAAGTTTCCATTTGTACGGTTAAGGAAGGAGGTGCGACATCGTGAGTAAAGTAAGCGAATTATCCATGCTCGTGGATGAACTCAAAAAGTGCGGCGAAACCTTGGTACATATTTCCGAAGAACTTGCTGATTTGTTCAGCAGTGGAAAGGACGCAATGCAGCCTGTAAAAAAGACTGCTGTTAAGAAGAAAACCAACGAGGAGCCAAAAGCTGAAGTGCCGGAAGAAAAAGCACTCACGTTGGAAGATGTCAGAGCCGTGTGTGCGGATAAATCCCACAAAGGCTATACGGCAGAAGTCAAAGCAATCCTTACAAAGCATGGTGCAGAAAAGCTGTCCGGGATAAATCCAGCAGAATATAAGGCACTGCTTGCTGAAGTGGAGGTACTTGGGAATGCCCAATAAACAGAAGGTGAATTGTACTGTAGGTGCAAGAGAGACCGGTCTGGACCACGCAGTCTTATCAGCATCCTCCAGTCACAGGTGGCTGGAGTGTCCGCCATCGGCATTGCAGTGTGCTAAGGTCGGTGACACCACAAGCGAGTTTGCAATGCAGGGCACCGATGCCCACAGCCTTTGCGAACACAAACTGAAAACAGCACTGGGGCAGAAATCGAAAGATCCAACAGAAAACCTTACTTTCTTCGATGAAGAAATGGCGGACTGCTCGGATATGTATGCCCAGTATGTGATGGAGCAGCTTGCTGTGGCAAAAGAAAAATGCAAAGACCCTATTGTTCTAATTGAACAGCATCTTGATTTTTCCAAATGGGTGCCGCAGGGCTTCGGCACCGGGGACTGCGTGATTGTTGCAGATGAAACGCTGACCGTCATTGATTTTAAGTATGGTGTCGGAATTTTGGTGGATGCAGAAAAGAATCCTCAGATTATGTGCTATGCACTGGGAGCCTTACAACTGTTTGACGGTATCTATGATATTGATTCGGTGACCATGACTATCTTCCAGCCAAGGCGGGATAGTGTCAGCACATACACCATTTCCAAAGAAGAACTTCTGAAATGGGCGGATGAAGTGCTGAGTCCAACAGCACAGCTGGCGGCAAAGGGTGAGGGTGAATACAAAGCCGGAGACCACTGTCAGTTCTGTAAGGTAAAAGCCACCTGCCGCAAGAGAGCCGAATACAACCTTGAACTTGCGCGTTACGATTTTGAGATGCCTTCCACCCTTGAAGATGATGAGATAGAGGCCATTCTTTCAAAAGTTGATGCACTGGTATCTTGGGCAGGCGATATCAAGGAATACGCTTTGCAGCAGGCAGTCAGCGGCAAGGGGTGGAAAGACTGGAAGATTGTCGAAGGACGCTCCAACAGGAAATATGTCAATGAAACCGCTGTGGTGGATACGGTTAAGGATGCCGGATATGACCCATATGAACATAAGGTTCTGGGTATTACGGCAATGACCAAACTGCTCGGCAAGACAAGATTTGAAGAACTGCTCTCCGGCTTTATTGAAAAGCCACAGGGCAAGCCAACCTTAGTACCGATGTCGGACAAGCGTCCGGCTATGAATACAGCAGCAAACGATTTTAAGGAGGACAAATGATATGTCAAAAAATTATACGAACCCTACAAAGGTAATCACAGGAGTAAAAACACGCTGGTCTTATGCAAATGTATGGGATGCGAAATCCATCAACGGCGGCGCACCGAAATTCAGCGTGAGCCTTATCATTCCTAAGGACGATACAGTAACCGTCAATAAAATTAAAGTGGCTATTCAATCTGCTTATGAGGAGGGTCAATCTAAGCTTAAGGGAAGTGGCAAAACCGTACCTGCTCTTTCCGTACTTAAGACACCAATGAGGGATGGCGATTTGGAACGTCCTGATGATGAAGCCTATGCAAACAGCTACTTCATCAATGCAAACAGTGCAGCTGCTCCGGGCATCGTAGATGCAGACCGCCAGCCTATCATCGACCGCAGTGAGGTATACAGCGGTGTGTATGGCCGTGCCAGCATCAACTTCTATGCCTTTAATTCCAACGGCAATAAGGGCATTGCCTGCGGTTTGAACAATCTCCAGAAGATGAAGGACGGAGAGCCGCTTGGCGGAAAGAGCCGTGCAGAGGATGATTTTGCAACCGATGCAGAGGACGATTTTCTTTCTTAAGCAGATACAGTGACAATCAATGCAGGCGATGGGAAACTGTCTCCTGCAGATATTATGAAAATGTGAGGTAAACAGATGGAATTATATGAATTTGCAAAGCAGTTTGATGTGATTGTGATTTTTGCGGTGCTGTACGGATTCGGTATCGGCAGTTTGGTGTACTGGGTCATGGAGTTTTTGCACTGGTGCTTTAAGAAGTGGAAGCAGCACAGGGAAAAGAAAAAGGCAGCAGTCAAAGAAGATACAGAGGAATAATCAGTAAACAGCGGGCGGCGGAGGTCGATTCTTCGCCGCCTTGCTTATCGTAAGGACGGTGACAATATGGGAAAAATACAAACGCTCTCGATTGATATTGAGAGTTACAGCGATGCGGATTTGCAGAAGTGCGGGGTCTATAAATATGCCCAGTCATCTAACTTTGAAATCCTGCTGTTTGGTGTATCTGTAAACGGCGGTGAGGTCATCGTTTATGATCTGGCACAGGGAGAAGAACTGCCGATGGACATTATTACGGCACTGGCAGATGATACCGTGACAAAATGGGCATTCAATGCGGCTTTCGAGAGGGTCTGTCTTTCGGTATGGCTGCAAAGAAACTATCCGCAGTGCTTTTGCAGTTACAGTATCAATGAGGATACCGTGGGAGATTATCTTGACCCGGCGGCATGGAAATGCTCTTGTGTTTGGTCGGCATATATGGGACTGCCGCTTTCCCTTGCCGGGACCGGCACAGTGCTTGGGCTGGAAGAACAGAAGCTGAAGGAAGGCAAAGACCTCATTCGCTACTTCTGTGTTCCCTGCAAGCCAACCAAGGTCAACGGCGGCAGGACACGCAATCTGCCGGAGCATAATATGAAAAAGTGGAATCTGTTCAAGTTCTATAACAAGCGGGATGTCGAGGTTGAGATGTCCATACAGGACAGGCTGAAAAAATATCCTGTGCCGGATTTTGTGTGGGAGGAATACCATCTCGACCAGGAAATCAATGACCGTGGCATTGCACTTGATATGGACGTGGTGGAGAACGCTATTGCTTTTGATGCAAAATCCAAAGCGGAGCTGGCAGAGAAAATGCAGGGACTGACCGACCTTGATAACCCCAACTCCGTGGTGCAGATGAAGCAGTGGCTTGCGGATAACGGTCTGGAGATGGACAGCCTTGGCAAAAAGGAAGTAGCACAGGCGGTCAAAACGGCACCCAAGGAACTGGCAGAGGTTCTGCTCCTGCGCCAGCAGTTAGCCAAGTCCTCTGTAAAGAAGTATCAGGCAATGCAGAATGCAGTCTGTGAGGACGGCAGGGCGAGAGGAATGTTTCAGTTTTACGGAGCCAACCGTTCCGGGCGATGGGCAGGCAGAATGATACAGCTTCAAAATCTGCCTCAGAACCATATGCCGGATTTAAAGCAGGCTCGTGGTCTTGTGGAATCTGGCAATTATGCTGCGATGGAGTTTTTATATGAGGATATCCCGGATACTCTGTCGCAGCTCATCCGCACAGCCTTTGTGCCGAGGACCGGGATGAAATTTGTGGTGGCGGACTTCTCTGCCATTGAAGCAAGGGTGCTTTCGTACCTCGCCAAGGAAAGCTGGCGAAGCGAGGTCTTTCAGAATAACGGGGACATCTATTGTGCATCAGCATCTGCCATGTTCGGTGTACCTGTAGAAAAGCACGGCGAGAACGGGCATCTCCGCCAGAAGGGTAAAATCGCAGAATTGGCTCTCGGCTACGGCGGTTCGGTCGGTGCATTGAAAGCGATGGGTGCTTTGGATATGGGACTTGAGGAGGAAGAACTCCAGCCGCTTGTAGATTCGTGGAGAGCTGCCAATCCTAATATCGTGCGTTTCTGGTGGGATGTTGACCGCTGTGTAAAGGATACGGTCAAGAACAGAGTAACCACAGAAACACACGGCATCCGCTTTTTCTATCAGAGCGGTATGCTGTTCATTCAGCTGCCAAGCGGCAGACGGCTTTCCTATGTGAAACCGCGCATGGGAGAGAACCGTTTCGGCGGTGAGGCTGTGACCTATGAAGGTATGGGCGGCACAAAGAAATGGGAACGCATCGAAAGCTACGGTCCCAAGTTCGTGGAAAATATCGTGCAGGCAATCAGCAGGGATATTTTGGCTCATTCCATGCGAACGCTGTCGCACTTTTTTGTTTGCGGTCATGTTCATGATGAACTGATTATCGAGTGCAGCATGGGAGTTTCCCTTTATGCTGTGTGTGAACAGATGGGCAGGACTCCGCATTGGATTTCCGGGCTTCTTCTCCGTGCGGATGGATACGAATGCAGCTTCTATAAAAAAGATTAGGAAACCGTCAGATTGCACCTCCTGCCAAGGCTATAAGGTAGGAGGTGCTTTTCTAATGAATGATGAGAATAAAACAGTAACGAAAATTACAGAGCCGGACAGTTTACCTGTCCTTATGAAATCACGCATGACGGAGGAACAGCTGTGCGGTGATTATAAATATTGTATGGCACAGAAAATGACAAAAGCATTGCTTGATAAGGACCTGATTTCTGTGGATGAATTCAACAAAATCAGCGAAAGAAACCGCCAAGCTTTCTCTCCATATTTAGCTGAAATTATGCCATAAAAGACTTGATATATATCGATTAGTACGGGAATATGTCCATACCGAAAGCGAGGTGAGTTGATGAAAAGGATAACAAAAATTGAAGAAAATAATGCCTTATCGGTTAAGACGAAAACCCGTGTTGCTGCCTATTGCAGAGTGTCCACGGCAAGCGATGAACAGCTTATCAGCCTTGATACGCAGAAAGCACATTATGAGGATTATATCAAATCCAATAGCGAGTGGGAGTACGCAGGGGTATTTTTTGATGAAGGTATTACTGGCACCAAAAAGGAGTGTCGTGACGGTCTGAATTCCCTGATTGATTCCTGCGAAAAAGGTCTTGTGGACTTGGTCATTACAAAGTCCATCAGCCGATTCAGCAGAAATACAACAGACTGTTTGGAACTGGTAAGAAAGCTGATGGCGCTAAATGTGACCGTGATTTTCGAGAAAGAAAATATTAACACGGATACGATGGAAAGTGAATTGATGCTTTCCATATTAAGCAGTCTTGCGGAAAGCGAGTCGGTGTCCATTTCTGAAAACAATAAATGGTCAATACAAAAACGCTTTCAGAATGGCACCTACATTATTTCCTATCCGCCTTATGGTTATGAAAATGCCGGCGGAGAAATGATTGTTGTGCCGGAGCAGGCAGAGGTTGTCAAAAAGATATTTGAAGATACGCTTGCCGGGAAAAGTACCCATGCCGTTGCAAAGGAACTGAATGACAGCGGTGTGAGAAGCAAGAAAGGCGGAAAATGGACTCCCGGAGCAATCAATGCGGTTATTCGCAACGAAAAATTCACGGGTGATGTGATTTTCCAAAAGACCTACACCGACAGCCAGTTCGGCCGCCACACCAATGATGGCGAGTTGAATCAATATCTGTGTGAAAACCATCATGAACCGATTGTAAGCCATGAGATTTTTGACAAGGCAAATGAGGTTTTGAATCAGCGTGGCAGAGAAAAAGGCAATGGAGAGCGAACTGAACGCTACCAGAATCGCTATGGTTTCTCGGGCAGAATCAAGTGCGGAGAGTGCGGCGGAGTCTTTAAAAGAAGAATCCACTATAAGCCGAGCGGAAGCTACATTGCTTGGTGCTGCACCCATCATATCGAGGACAGGCACTCCTGCTCCATGAAGTACATTACCGATGATGGGATAAAGGCGGCTTTCCTTACCATGATGAATAAACTGATATTTGCACATCAGAGTATATTAAGGCCACTGCTTTACAGCCTGCAGGGATTTGATGATAAGAACCGACTCCTGCAAATACAGGAATATGAAACAAAGCTGGAAAAGAATATGGAAGAAAGGCAGGTTCTGACCAGTGTAATGGCAAGCGGACTGTTAGAACCAGCACTTTTCAGCAAGAAGATTACAGCCTTGACTTTGGAAGAGAAACGCTTGCAGGAGGAAAAGAAACAGATGATTAACTCAGTCAGCGGTGACAGGACAAAGATTGAAGCCTTGGAGAAACTGATGAAATTTGCACTCGGCAGCAGGATGCTGACGGAATATTCGGATGAGACTTTCCTTTCCCATGTGGAAGGAATTATTGTGTTTTCAAGAGAAGAAATCATCTTTGAACTGAAGTGCGGACTGAAATTAAAGGAAAGGCTGGTGGGATAATGGCACACATACCATATGGATATAAGATTGTAAATGGAAAGGCAGAGGTTGATGAAGAACAGGCAGAAGCGGTCAGAAAGCTGTTTGACGGCTACATTGCAGGACTTGGATTAAAGCCCGCGGCAGCAAATGCAGGTCTTGAGATTTATCATGGCAGTGCAGGCAGAATACTGAGAAACACGCACTATCTTGGAGATGAATATTATCCTGCCATCATCGACAGAGAACGTTTTGATAAGGCAGAAGAAATTAGAATAGCGAGGGCATCTTCCTTGGGCAGGGTCAGGGAACTGCAGGCTGCACCAAAGCCAGTGGCAGATACAAGGTTTACCCTACCGACTGTCGAGCGTAAATTTACAGATCCATTTGAACAGGCAGAATATGCCTACAGCTTAATTGAAAGTGAGGTGACGATACATGAATAAGAGTATCACAGTTATTCCGGCACGAAGGCGTGTGGGAAATACCGTAAATAAAGAAGTAAAGCCGAAGCTCAGGGTCGCAGCGTACTGCCGTGTTAGTACTGACAGCGATGAACAGGCTACCAGTTATGATGCACAGGTAGAACATTATTCTAATTTCATACAGAAAAATGAGGAATGGGAGTTTGCCGGGATATTCGCTGACGATGGCATCTCTGGCACCAATACCAAAAAGCGTGAGGAGTTTAACCGCATGATTTCCGAGTGCATGGAAGGTCATATCGATATGATTATTACCAAGTCCATCAGCCGATTTGCCCGTAACACCTTGGACTGCCTTCGCTACATAAGACAGCTAAAGGAAAAGAACATCCCCGTATTTTTCGAGAAGGAAAACATCAATACAATGGATTCTAAGGGCGAGGTGCTGCTGACCATCATGGCCAGTCTTGCACAGCAGGAATCGGAATCCTTAAGCAAGAATGTAAAAATGGGGATGCAGTTCCGATTTCAAAAAGGAGAGGTGCAGGTCAATCATAATCGCTTTATGGGATATACCAAGGACGAAGAGGGGCATCTTATCATTGAGCCTGCCGAGGCAGAAATCGTCAAACGCATTTATCGGGAGTACCTGCATGGTGCAAGTCTCAAGCAAATCGGAAACGGCTTGATGAAGGATGGTATTCTAACGGGTGCAGGAAAACCAAAGTGGCGTCCTGAATCAGTGAAGAAAATTCTAAAAAATGAGAAGTACATCGGTGATGCCCTTCTGCAAAAGACCTATACGGTGGATGTCCTTACCAAAAAGCGAGTGAAAAATAATGGCATTGTTCCACAGTATTATGTAGAGAACAGCCACGAACCGATTATTCCCCGTGACCTTTATATGCAGGTGCAGGAAGAAATGCTCAGAAGATCCAATCTTCACAGTGGTACGAACCGAAAGAAACGAGTCTACAGCAGTAAATATGCACTTTCCAGTATTGTCTGCTGCTCGAAATGTGGGGAAATTTACCGCAGGGTTGCTTGGAACAATCATGGAAAACGTTCTACGGTATGGCGATGCGTCAACCGAGTGGAGCATGGTCCCGACTGTTGCGATGCACCAACCGTGAAGGAAGAAGAATTGCAAAATGCTGTAGTAAAGGCAATCAACGTGGCTCTTGGCGGTAAAGACGATATGATTGCCGCCTTGGAAGAGAATATAGCGATGGTGCTTGCTTTGGAAGATGATACTTCGATGGAAAGCATCGATGCCAAGCTAGAAGAACTGCAGCAGGAACTTCTGAAACGAGCCAATGCCGGACAGGATTATGATGACCTTGCTGATGAGATTGACAGCCTGCGTGAGAAGAAGCAAGAGGTTATGGCGGACAATGCCGAGCGAGAAGGACAGAAACAGCGAATTGCTGAAATGCAGCAGTTCCTTGTCGGACAGACCGAGCAGATTGAGGAGTATGATGAAAACTTGGTCAGAAGAATGGTGGAGAAGATAACGGTTTATGAGGATAAATTCACGGTCGAGTTTAAGTCAGGCACAAGTGTAGATGTGGAAAGATAAGAGAATATCAACGGTTAGCACCTTGCAGAAATGCAGGGTGTTTTCTTTGCCTGTAAATTTTCAGTGAATAATCGTATAAACAACTTGTTTTCATCAACCAAACGGTTTATAATGTAAGCTGTATTAGTGGAGGTGTATCATGACAACATCGGATATGATCAGAACGTTGTGTGAGAAACAGAATATTAGTCTTGCGGAGTTATGTAGGCGTATTGACCAGTCACCGCAGAATTTCAATAAAAAACTAAAACGAGGCACCGTTTCCTTTGAGGAAATGCTGGCAATTGCAAAAGCACTGGGAGTTGAATATGAGCAGGCCTTTGTGCTGCCAGATGGAGAAAAGATTAGATTTGAAGGATAAGAGGATGACAATCATGACCGATAATATAGAAGAACTCATTAAAGATGTAAATATCATGTTCAACAAAGGAATTATAACAAATAGATTGTCGCAGTTAAAAATACATAGTTTTAGAAAATTTGATAAAGAATCGGAAATAAACTTCACTTTTCCTCTTACTGTAATTGTAGGGAAAAATGGTAGTGGAAAAACGACTGCAATGAAAGCAATAAAATTACTTTCTGGAAAACAGATACCTCAAGATGAGTTCTTTGAGACAGTAATTGATGATGGCGGATTCCAAAACGCAGATATATCATATGTGTTAGATGGACAAACTTTACATTATAAAAGAATGCATCGGAATGAATGGGGGAAAGAAGGCACAATTCCAGATGAACTTGGAGTTACATATATACAATCAAAAACAATGGTGGGAGCAATCGACAAAAGTTTTTTATATGATGATATAGGAAAAAACACATCACGAATTCAGAAAGTAGAATATGTTATAAAGCAATCAAGAAAACTTAAACAGAATCCCAAAAGTAATAGTGAACGTAAGCAACGACATTTTTTGAGTAACAATGCTGTTAATATAGTAAATTGTATTTTGCAAGGGAACATAAAATCAATTGAGGTAATTCGCCATAAGTATTATAGCGGAACTTGGGGAACGAGCGTTGTTTTTAATGATGGTAATCAATATTCTGAATATAATGCAGGAAGTGGGGAATTTGTTATTGCAAGTATGGTTGATCGAATTGAACGAATTCCATCCAGATGTATTCTCTTATTGGATGAGCCTGAAGTATCGTTACATCCAGGTGCCCAAAAAAGATTGATTTGTTATATTCTTGATACTATTAAGAAAAAGAAATTGCAAGTCATAATTACAACACATTCTATAAATATTGTGGAAAGATTGCCAAAAGAAGCAATTAAGTGTTTTAGAAAGATTGAAGATGATGTGATTGTAATTGAAGAAGGAGTATTTTTTCAAAATGCTTTTTTAGAGTTAGAATCAGATATTTTTAATAAAAAGCATATTATTGTTGAAGATGATATGGCAAAAAACATAATTGAAAAAATTTTACAGACAGAGAAACTTGATGAATTATTACAAGTTGAATTTTATCCGGGAGGAGCATCAAATATTAAGCAGTATACGATACTGACATATTCTAAAACTAAAGTGGATAATAGGTATATTGTTTTTGATGGTGATCAACGCAAAGATGAAATTCCGGACTTATCTAAAATGCCAGAAATAGAAAAAACAGAAAAAAATTTGAAGGATATTTTTAAAAATGTAATTGGCATTAGTGCAGATAAAATTAATTGGGGTATTGATGCGAATAAAAAATCTGGTAGGCATAATACACAGCAGAAAAAAGAATTAGTATTGTTATACTTTGAGTATTTTAAAAGATATGTTTATTTTTTGCCCCACCTTATTCCAGAAGATATCATTTATGATGAATCACGATTAAAAATGATTTTAGGTGAGGATGGTTTTCCAGATGTTAACCATGAGCAAGATTCTAAAAAGAAACTGAAGAAAATTGCCGATGAAATGGGACAAGACATATGTGCGATAGAATATCAGTTGATTTATTGGTTTGCTAAACAAAAGAATGCAGATTACCAATGCATTTTAGAGATGCTTAAAAGCATAATTCAAGGGTAAGAAATTATATGGAAATTATTAAATTGCCGTCTGCAGTTGAAAAAGAAAGAAAACATATGCGGTCGATTAATTTAAAGAAAAATAAATATGCTTATAATAGATTGAAAAATATGATGGTTCCAAGTGAAATGAAGCTGGCTCAGTTTAGGAAATATTATCACCCGGTTCTTTCATCAAATGAAAAAGAGATTCTTATTAATATGGGGATAAATCCATGGTCTGTTGACGGGCTGAAATATGTTGGAGACTGCAGAAGATTTAAAACTAAATTAGGAAATCCTATTCCTGATAATAATGAAGTGAAATTATAGAAATGTGGTATGAAGGTTATATGGTAAAGAAAATTCTGAATGAACAGCAATTAAAAACTGTTTGTGATGTGTTAGCTGAAACAAATTTAGGGTATACAAAAACAGAACTAACAAGATTGCTTGAGCAGAGCAAAATTGAAATTGCATCAGATGGTAGATCAAGTAATGCATATGGTTATACGATGGGATTAAATAAGCGGGATTGGTTGTATAACTGTTTGGCTATGGAAATAAATAAAAATCATTCTTTTGCTCTTGTTTATACTTTTTTAGAAAAAGCACTAAATCCTGTCGCTTTTACAGATGAAAGAAGCCGAGATAAGTACAACTGTTTGTTGGAAGGAACAAATAAGGCACTTTTGCTTGCTGGTCTTGAGATAACAAAAGAAGGTAAACTGACTGAGGTTGTACAAGCAAAAACTCTCGATGAAGTTGATAGAAGGGTAAATAGTTTACAGAAACAATTATACAACAGAGCAATACATATGGAAGTTCGAAAATATTGTATTAAAGATTATTTACAAAAAGATTATTATGATGCCGTTTTTGAGGCCACAAAGGGACTGGCAGAAAGAGTGCGACAAATCACAGGGCTGACTACAGATGGAGGTATGTTGTTCCAAACGGCTTTTTCTAAAAATGATCCTTATTTGTTTTTTAATAGTATGCAGACAGATAGTGAGAAAAGTGAATTTACTGGATTGAAAGAGCTTATGGAAGCAATTTTTCATCTGGTCAGAAATCCAGCAGCTCATACTCCTAAAATAAATTGGAAGGTTGATGAATCAAAAGCACTGGATATTTTGACTCTGATTTCTTTTGCACATAAGTATTTAGATGAATGCCATAGAATGCCTGGAAAGTAATGGCTGTGTATGCTGACATATTCCCACAAACAGCCAAAATACGGTGGATATATTCCCACGGACGAGCAAGTGCAAAAATGTGGATTTTACATTCATTCGCTCATCTCGTGCCACGAGGATATACAGCGGCCTGGGCGGCGGAACGTACCACCTGGACAGCGTGGATTCCTACCGCAGCCGGCTGGGGCTGCGCTGGACACGGCATCAGGGAGCCCAGGATACCCTCTATGCTGGCCTTGGCTGGGACTATGAATTCGACGGAGAAGCCAGAGCCCAGTACCGGGATTTCAGCACCCCGGCGCCCAGCGTCCAGGGCTCCAGCGGTTTTGTGGAACTGGGGTGGCAGAGCAAGGCCACCAAAGAGAACCCCTGGGGTGCGGATGTGAGAGTCACCGGGTGGAGCGGCGTGCAAAGAGGGTTCACATATGGGGTGACCATTACACGGAGAATGTAAATGTGAAAAAGGTAAAAAAAGCATTCCGCCAGAAGAATGGAACTTTTGGCGGAATGCTTTTTTGTGTGAAATCGGGGGATTGGGTGGGGGCTGACAGGTAGTGCTGAAGAAAATTGACGACGTACTACGCTTTCTACGAAAGCGTAGAGGTGTTTTTCAGAATATATAGCGGCGCCAGCGCCGTAGAATGAGCCTTCACCGCTAAATTGGAGACATGAGAATGTTTTTGCGCAGAATCGGGGATTGGGTGGGGGGCTGACAGGTAGTGCTGAAGAAAATTGACGACGTACTACGCTTTCTACGAA
>ERZ791932.298-NODE-298-length-30595-cov-37.173903_pt1 | contig 30595 bp, 37 predicted proteins | sample MGYA00510126_ERZ791932 | MGnify/ENA primary metagenome ERZ791932 (study PRJEB30046, sample SAMN00993244) | human gut metagenome | study: EMG produced TPA metagenomics assembly of the A metagenome-wide association study of gut microbiota in type 2... | reverse complement strand
GACTGGCGGAAGGATTTGCTTATGTTGAAGTATTGCCGAAGATGAGTCTGGAAGGCGTTGCCCGCGTGCTGGCCGGGGCTAAATTTGTAGTGTCGGTGGATACGGGGTTAAGCCATTTAACGGCGGCACTGGATAGACCCAATATCACGGTTTATGGACCAACCGATCCTGGATTAATTGGTGGGTATGGGAAGAATCAGATGGTTTGTAGGGCTCCGCTAAAGAGTTTAAATAATTTAGAAGCAGCGGCTGTTTATAAAAAAATCACATTGATTTAATAAATAGTAAGTGGGCATTATACCCACTTACTTAGTCAACGCTTTTATTATTGTGGTTCTTTTTTACTCAAAAACGATATAGACAGGAAGAGGCACACAATCCACGATGCCGGTATTGGTTTAGCATGTGTAATGACATCACTAATGCCAAATAACATAATAGAAGCAGGGAAAACCAAGAGTATATATTTTTTCTCCCGGATACAGTAATAGATCATTGCAACATAGAACATAATAAGAACAAGAAGACCAATTTTTCCTTTCGTGGAAAGAGATTCCACAATTTCGTTATGCATATGTACATCAAGGAATAATAAAGCTCCACTATAAATATTATTTTCTGCACTTAATGCTTTTATCTTTTCAGCACGCTGCTCAAGAGATTGCCAATTAAAACCATCAGGACTTCCTTTAATTCCTGCATTAACCATTGCAAAACGTGCTCCGACCGAGGATTGACTGTTATTTTTTGTAGCATATGAAATAACATCAGCTTTTAATGAATTAATTCGCCTATCAATTTCCTTATTAAATATCAAACCACAAGCAAGTAGCAATATAAAAACACCACTCAATCCTTTAAATAAAAACACTTTTTGATCACGATGCTGAAGAAATAATATGACCATAATCATAAGTGGGAATGTGAAAATTGCCGCACGCGTTCCTGTCATCATTACTGCTGCAAAGCTTAAAGCAAAGTTAGCATAAAATAGAAACCATTTATATTTCGATTGCATTTTGATGAATACAATTGAAGAATATAAAGTAGTGAATGTAATCACATAAGCCGCAATAGTCGCTGCCCCCATCTGACCAATATTCCCATTCATGGCGGAGAGGGGAATGCGGTCTGCATGCAAATATATCCCTTGATAATATGCTCTACATAGCATGATTATTTGAACTAAGATAGCTGAAATAAAATGTAGTTTTTCATTTTGCCTGAATTTATTTTTACTTAGTAATAAAAATGTCAACGAGCTAAATACTAATAGTTTTCCAGACTCAAGGTAGCCTCGATAAGCATTTCTATATACTACATCTTCTGTTTTATAAAATTCATACCATATCAGGTTCATTGCACCCAAAAGAAGTAAACCAAGAATTAATATAATGACATTTTTATTATAATTATGCTTTTTATTTACAATTAATAAGAAAAGAGAAAATGCACCTGTCGCATTAATTATTTTAGTGGTGATATTAAGATCAATTGGCACAAACAACAAACCGATTAAATACAATAAAAAAATAAAATTACAGCTATTATTTCGAAATTGCTCAATTTTTACTTCCACGTTAATATCTCACAACAAATTGAAATTAACAATCTCATTTCAAAAGAGAAAAAAAAGCCACCTTTATCCAGGAGCGTATAAACTTCATTCTTTTTTGAAGCCTTGTCCTGGGTTGTTTTTTTTCCGATGTTAATAGCCTTTCACTTTCAAGATGACTATTAAACTCATTTAAAATAGGATGTAATATTATTTCGTCTAAATAAAACTCTTTTATAATATTATGTTGATGCATTAACTTCCAGCTATCAGCTCGATAGGTGCCATAATCCTTTGTCAATTTGAGCAACTTTTGTGCCATATCTTTATTCATCAAATATGAACATGTACGCCGAATTTTATTTTTATTGAAATTAACACGCCGAAAAGTACAAGTACTTACCTTAACTTTACTAAAAAGGCTTTGCCCCAATACCGGATAATCATGTAATCCTTTCTGTCCTCCAAGCAAATACAAATTATTATGTTTTAACTTGTCTTTTTCAGAAAGATTAAAATATTGCAGAAATTTTTTAAATTTCTCATTGACGATAACATCATCCTCGAGAATGACTGCCCATTCTATATTTTTATCTATCATATCCTGATATATAAGTTGATGACTTAATGTACAAGCAATTTCTCCATCAGTCATTTCTGCGCCGACACCACTTAATCTCATTTTATCAATAATTTCTTTATTTTGAGGGTCTTTAGCATCTATGGCATCAAAAAAATCAAAATTAATATTTAATCGATGAAAAACATCATTTATTTTATTTCTTCGCTCAATATCTCTTTTAAGTGAGACAATATAAATGGGCAAGTTCATTAAAAAATCTCTGGATGATTAATCTTAATAATTATTTGGAAAAATGCTTACGCGCTATTTTCTTACTATAATAGAGCATGAAATAGTAAAGTGAAGATGCAATTTTTCCATTTCTTTTCAAATGTCTGGATTTCACTTGATACTGCTTTTCATTCGTGGCTGGAATAAACGCCACATCATTCCAGCAAGAAGCCTGATAAGCCTCATTAAAATACTTCTGGCAGGGATAATTCGTCCAGTCGTTCCAGGGCTTCGTTACGCCAACATAATGAATCAGCTTAGTATCATCGGTAATGGTCTTTTTATAATCTTCATCGCTTTTATTTTTTAACTCATAATCAATGCCATAAAAGCAATCATAATCGCCGCTAATAAAAATACAATGACCAAAGAACAGAATATTTAAAATATCCTGATCAAGGCATTTATACTTCGTGTGCTGCGGGTCACTTGCCAGCATAGCAATGGCTTTATTCATAAAATCATTTTTCGCCCATGCTTCAAGCTGCAGATATACTACACCGGCGTTGAAATAATTCCCTGGAAGTCCCTCTATAGCCAGACGCTTCGCTGGTTTTTCCTGCATAAAAGGCACATCTTTAATAACAGCTGCGAACTTATCGCCATCAAAATTAATATCAAGCAATCCAGCTAATGAGCCTTTACAGATGACATCAGCATCGATATATAACAGATTTTCAATAGTTTCACTCAGATACTGGAACGCAACTAAACGGAAGAATGTTGCATAAGACCACTGTTTCAGGCTGGGGAAGATATCAATAAAGGCACTGGAGACTTTATAAATTCTTACTTCAACGTTAGCATTTTTGCTGGTAAAAGCATTAACACGTTGTAGATAATCTTCATCAATGTAGTCAGTAAAGAGATGAAACTTAACCGCAAGGTCCGGGTTATGCATAACAACTGATTGCATAGATACTGCCGCACCAAATAAAAAGTTGCGGTCAATACCGTAAGCGATATTTAACACACGATCGGTGTTAGCAATTTCCCCAGAGACAGCGACTTCAGTAATACTCTCAGCTAATAAATCCATGTTGGTTCCGTTTTGACTGTGTGGTTTACGCTTTGCCTTTTAATTTTTTAATAAATTTGCGTAGTTTGGTTCTGTAGATTACTGAATAGTAGCCATAATCTTTTATTTCGTTGACAATACCCAGGTGACGTTCCATGGCCAGACGATCACGAGCTTTACGCTCTGCCGTACAGCTTTTACCGGATAGGTCAATTATCCTGACACCATCTTTACTAACGATAAAGTTACCCCGGTGTGGGTCGCCCGATAGCATATTTAAGGCATGCAATTTTTCCATTGAAGCCTTAATTTCTGCTTTAACATTTTCTGGAATAATCGGCATATCATTGAGCTCTACGCCCTCGACATACTCGATAAGCATGATAAAAACACTGGCATAGTTGAAAATTTTACGCTCAGCCAGAAAATAAAAATCATTAGGAAAAGTAAGACCTGCACTTCTGACACGATCGGTTTCAACGATCAAATTCTGATAGTAGTCACCTTTTACAAAAGATTTTAAAAAACGTTCATTCCTTTTCGTTTTCGGAGCAAAGACTTTAAAAACATAGCGACCATATTTCGTATCAATCAACGATACTTTGGTATCATCAATATTACGTAATACTTTTACTGTTTTAAAATTATAGGCCAGTATTTCATCAAAGATTTCTTTATATTTATTATCATTATCTTTGTAATAAAATGAGAAGCCGCGATAACGTATACTTGTAATCATAAGAGTAATTTATTTCTTAAGCTTGTACTTAATTAATGAAGTTATGCCTTTTATATACTCACCATGGGCAAACAGATGCTTATATTGTTTCTGCATTTCTGCAACAGTCCGCGCCTCTTTAAGAGGATATTTCTTCCAGGGAGATTGTTCACGCGCGATATTAAAGTATGATGCAGACGGATATCCAGCCCAGCTATGCCATGGTTTAGTTATCCCTGTATAGTGAATCAATACTGTTTTATCTGTAATGGTTTGCTGATACTTTCGATGACTACGATCATGAAGTTCGTTTTTCAGGGTATAAATAGTATCAAAATCCTTCGCGAGGTAGATATTATTCATATTAAATGCGATATTCAACGCATCCTGATCTAAATATTTAAGAGAGCCATATTTAGTTTCCCCTCGTAAAAGCGTGAGTAAATACGGTGTCAAATTTGCTTCATGCCATTTTTTAAGATTGACATAGATAACGCCTGCATTGAAATAACGTCCATTCATTTCGGGAATGTTAAGACGTTTTGCACATGCCGCCTGAGTACTATCATTGTCAGGAATAACCGCAGCAAACTCATCTTTAAATATAATTTTTGTGAGAGGTTTCAGACTTCCTTTACAAACGACATCGGCATCCAGATACAGCAGTGTGGAAATACTTTCACTCAGATATTCAAAGGACAATACCCTGAAGTATGTCGCGTACGACCAAAACTGTGACGTCGGCAGATCAGCAAAGTATTTGGGGTCAATTAAATATACAATAATTGAGGTATTAAATTGTTTTGCTGTTTCATTAAATGACTTTAAATAATCATCATCCACATAATCAGTGAAAACATGAAAGACAAAATTAATATCTGAATTATTAATCAAAACGGAAGAAATTGAAACGCCAGCACCATACAAAAAATTCTTATCGATACCGTAGGAAACATTTAGCTCTGGGGCGTTTTCTTTTTTATTATCTGCTAAATACGAAAACCGTTCTTTTATAAATTCATTCATTTAACTTTTCTCAATTTCATTTTATTATCTTTAAATAAAAATAATAAATATAATTCATTATCCCGTTAATTGGTTTATTTTGTTTAAAATTATGCTTCGCGCAATAACGAGCATAGTTTGAGTTAACTGGCCGCATTAACGGTTCATTTTTCCAGGGCGATGCTTCTTTGGCTTTGATAAAAGGTTGCGCACTTGGATAACCGGCCCAGTAATGCCAGGGTTTTGTCGGACCGACATAATGAATTAATACGGTTTCATCATTAATTGGACAAACAAATGATTTTTTTAATTCATAATTTAAACTAAACTGCGTATTGTATTTAGCATCAATGAGTTTAACTTTCCCTAACAGGATAAGATTAAGGATATCTTGATCCATATAGGTTAAACGGGAAACGATGGCTTTATCAGCAAGCATCGACATCGCTTTAGCAGAAACGGACTCCTGCGCCCACGCTAGTGTATTAATTAACAGGACACCTGAATTAAAGTAACCCTTTTCAAGTTCATTACACTGCAGACTTTGACCCCGTAACGACCACCAGTTAGCATCGCGTTCAGTAACAACAGCAGCAACGTTATTGGCAAGATCCATTGTTATCAGCGGCTTTAAGTTTCCCTGACAGGCGATATCAGCATCCAGGTAAAGGATCTTATCTTGTTGATCAATAAAGTAATCTGCAATTACAAAACGGAAATACATGGCAATAGACCAATTTTTGGTCGTCGGTAATGCCTTAAGCCGTTCACAATTTACCAGATGGATCTGGATACAGGTACGATAGCTTTTCGCCAATTGGGCTAAACGCTGGATATCGGCTTCAGGGATATCATCAATAAAAACGTGGAAAACAAAACTCACGTCGTTGTTATGTAACAAAACTGACGTGATTGAAACACCACAACCAAAAAGAAAGTTTTTATCAATGCCATAAGCAACATGGAATGATGATGCCACTGACGCCGCTGGCCTTTCATCGAAGATGATTGTCTTATTGATCATCTCTTGTGGATTAAAATAGTGGGCACTCATATTTCTCTCCGGAAATTACAACGATTTTCGAATCGTTCTTTCCCTGATTTTTGTGGCTTTTTCTTCTGCTTGCGACAGCAGCCCTTGTTCCTGCTTGAGAATGTCTTTAAGCGGGGCGACAAAATACACTTTCATAAACCGCCAGATATCCCGCTGAGTCAGGCCGATATTCATCGAAGAAAAATAAAGCCCAATAAGATCTTTATCGCGCCAACGACGTGGAACGCGCGTGCGAAGCTGCGCCCGGTGCAGGTCAATTACTGAAATTTTTAACTCCTCTTCCTTACCGGAAAAAGGCAAGTGCAGCAGGAAATGACAGATATAACAGTCACGGTGGTTAATGCCCGCAGCATGCATATCGCGCACCATCGTCGCGACACGCTTAATAAGCATACGCTTTACGCGAACATCTGGTGGGTTGGTCGCCCAGTCAGCACAGTAATCTTCCAGACTGATGGTTGGTGTCAGATCTTCGGTAATAATAAACGAGGTTCTGGTCAGCGGATTAATGCCTTTTTCGCCGAATGCCACCCCATACATAGTATCAACGCCGACATCCCGCAGTCGATGAATCGCATTCCATTCGCGGTCTGCGCCTAATACTGGCATCCGCAATGAGAGTAAATTTTTGATTATCTCTTTCAGGGTCGTGCCGCGATGCCATTTGAGAAAATAGCTTTTGCCCGCCATTTCAAAGCGCAGAGTGCGGCGAGTTTCCAGTTCACGAAATACCTCACCCTGCAAGGTTTTAACTTCCTCAAAAGGATCTTTACCGCGCCATAACGTGGCAAACGGCTCTTTAAGTTCAACCATCCAGACCACCCGTTATGATGTCCGCTGCTTTCTCTGGCAGACTGTATAAATCTTGTGTATCAGCATAATGTCGCGCATTTTCTGCCCAGGCCTGGCGCAATGAAGATTGCGTTAACGCTTTGCGTAAAATCTCATTCAATGTTTCCTGGCGGAATGGCTCAGCAATAGCCTCGCCGCAATTGGCGTCAACAATATAATGCGCATAGCCACAAACGGCTGTTGTTAGTACCGGTAATCCTGCAGTAATCGCTTCCAGCAGCACAATTCCCGCCGCTTCCTGGTAGGCAGGATGAAGTAATAAATCCGCCGCCGCCATTAATTCCGAGACATCGTTGCGCCCCGAGAAGAAGTGAACATTACTGCGCACGCCGCGTTTTTCTGCCAGCGCCTCAAATTTTCGCGGTTTATCCTGCCCAACAACATATAGTAATGTGTTGTGGCGCAGCGAATCCGGTAACGAAGCAAGTGCTTCAATGGAACGATCGACACCTTTACGCGTGAAGTCTGAACCGACCTGCAACAATAAATATTGTTGTTCGGTTATTCCATTCTTCTTACGGAAGATTTCACGGCTATTCGCTGGTTGCTGGCTATATTTACGATCAGGATAAATCCCCGGTGGCAGAATATGAAAACGCTCCGCTTCAGTCTGATAATGTTTCTGGAAATCGGCGATTTGCTTATCTGTCAGCATCAGCAGCTGTGTCGGCTTGCCCTGTTCGAAGGTTGCCCGCTCAAAGGCGGCATAATGGCGATAACGTGACGTCAGGCGATAGAAAAAGCCTTTCTCCTGCGCTACTTTCTCGGCATAACAAACATCAGCGGCATAATAAACGTCCAGCCCCGGCATTTTATTAAATCCAACGACTCTATCGACGGGGTATTCACGTAAATGTTTTTGCACCCAGGCAAAATATTCCGCATTGCGCCCGTGATTGGTATGCGATTTAACCGGCACTTTGATCAGTTCAAATACATCAGGGCATTCGCCTTCCCACGACTGGGTATAAACCCGAACATGATGACCTCGGGCGGCAACTGTCTGAGCAATACGCATAAAATCGCGCTGCAAACCGCCAAAGGGAAAATATTTATATAAACAAAAAGCAACGATCATAACGACGTACCTGTCGTGGAGGAGGGAAGTAATTTATCGACAGCTGCAATGACATCTGCCGCCGGAATAACCGAAAGATACATCTCATTTCGGTCACGCTGATCGCGCGTTGGCATTTCCCGGTAATCTCCCGCCCAGAATTGAATCATGTTATTTGACCAGGGACGCCAGAAAATATGGTCTGTCGCACCAAACAGCGATATCAGTGGCGTATTAACTGCAGCGGCAATATGCGCCGGTGCGGAATCAACGCCAATAAACAGCTGCGCATGATCGATTAACGCACCAAGTTCCGGGAAGGTCACCTTTCCGGCCAGTGCCGTTACTGGTGGCGTCTGGCATCCCTGCGCAATTTCATTGACGCAGGCCAGATCGTCTTTATCTGGGCCGGACGTCAGAACGACTTCATAACCACGAGCATGTAAGGCATCAATCACAGCGGAAAACTTGGCGTTGTCCCAGCATTTGAAGATTTGCCGCGCCGTAGGTTGGATAACCACATAATTTTGTCCAACACCAGCGTGATCAAGTTCGCGACGCATACGTTTCCAGCTTGCAGGCGGGTAACTCATGGTTGTCTGCTTCACCAACGATTCAAGTCCCAATGGCGTCAGCACGGATAAGTTACTTTCCACCACATTTCCACCCTGCAACGGCACCAAATGAGTGAAACTATTACGCCAAAAAGCAGACTGCCGATGATGATAATCCTGGGAAATTTTCACACGGGCATTTAATAAGCGAACCAGTATAGCAACCATCCATTGATCGGTAAGATTAACGATAAGGTCATACTTATTGGCACGTAATATCTTGATGAGATGGAAAAAGTTGGCAATTTTTTCTGAGGCTTTTGCTTTTTTATTTTTTATGCCGTAGAGCGCGTTAATCTCTGGATTTTCAGACAGGATCGGGATGGTGTCCTGATAAAGCAGCACATCGATTTTTGCGTCAGGGTAATTTTTTTTCAGCGAACTAATGACGGGAGTAGTTAATAACATATCCCCATGAAAACGCATCTTAATGAGCAAAATTCTTCGAAATGGCTTATCCACAAGTAACTCTTTTTGTTGAGATTATCCGATTAAGGTGAAGCAGAAAAAGCACGCTACCGCCCCAGGCTCAACAGCTACCTGAATACTGATACCGCACTGATATTGACGCGCTAGTGTATCACTTCTTTCGCGGCAATCCGACCCGAATGATTTTTAAGCACATTGTTGATTTTCAATAAAGAAATCAATCAAATAAAATCATTAGCAACCATATTCTTTTACTGTTGCTCTGCGATTCCTTCCTGCACGTACTGCAGAAATCAATGAATCGCATAAAAATACAAAAAAAGTATAGATGTTCAGCAAGAATTGGCGGGTAAATTGCTATTTAAGTCAAAAACGGGAAAAGTAATGGTAAAGCCACAGCTAAATACATAGAATCCCCAGCACATCCATAAGTCAGCTATTTACTATGCTCGAATTGCTTTACACCGCCCTTCTCTACCTTATTCAGCCGCTGATCTGGATACGGCTCTGGGTGCGCGGACGTAAGGCTCCGGCCTATCGAAAACGCTGGGGTGAACGTTACGGTTTTTACCGCCATCCGCTAAAACCAGGCGGCATTATGCTGCACTCCGTCTCCGTCGGTGAAACTCTGGCGGCGATCCCGTTGGTGCGCGCGCTGCGCCATCGTTATCCTGATTTACCGATTACCGTTACAACCATGACGCCAACCGGTTCGGAGCGCGTACAATCGGCTTTCGGGAAGGATGTTCAGCACGTTTATCTGCCGTACGACCTGCCCGATGCGCTTAATCGTTTCCTGAATAAAGTCGACCCTAAACTGGTGTTGATTATGGAAACCGAACTATGGCCTAACCTGATTGCGGCGCTACATAAACGTAAAATTCCGCTGGTGATCGCTAACGCGAGACTCTCTGCCCGCTCGGCCGCAGGTTATGCCAAACTGGGTAAATTCGTCCGTCGCTTGCTGCGTCGTATTACGCTGATTGCTGCGCAAAATGAAGAAGATGGTGCACGTTTTGTATCACTGGGCGCAAAAAATAATCAGGTGACCGTCACCGGTAGCCTGAAATTCGATATTTCTGTAACGCCGCAACTGGCTGCTAAAGCAGTGACGCTGCGCCGCCAGTGGGCACCACACCGCCCGGTATGGATTGCCACCAGCACTCACGAAGGCGAAGAGAGTGTGGTGATCGCCGCACATCAGGCATTGTTACAGCAATTCCCGAATTTATTGCTCATCCTGGTACCCCGTCATCCGGAACGCTTCCCGGATGCGATTAACCTTGTCCGCCAGGCTGGACTAAGCTATATCACACGATCTTCAGGGGAAGTCCCCTCCACCAGCACGCAGGTTGTGGTTGGCGATACGATGGGCGAGTTGATGTTACTGTACGGCATTGCCGATCTCGCCTTTGTTGGCGGTTCACTGGTTGAACGTGGTGGGCATAATCCGCTGGAAGCGGCCGCACACGCTATTCCGGTATTGATGGGGCCGCATACGTTTAACTTTAAAGACATTTGCGCGCGGCTGGAGCAGGCAAGCGGGCTGATTACCGTTACCGATGCCACTACGCTTGCAAAAGAGGTTTCCTCTTTACTCACCGACGCCGATTACCGTAGTTTCTATGGCCGTCATGCCGTTGAAGTGCTGTATCAAAACCAGGGCGCACTACAGCGTCTGCTTCAACTGCTGGAACCTTACCTGCCACCGAAAACGCATTGAGGTTGTTATGCAAAAACGGGCGATTTATCCGGGTACTTTCGATCCCATTACCAATGGTCATATCGATATCGTGACGCGCGCCACGCAAATGTTCGATCACGTTATTCTGGCGATTGCTGCCAGCCCCAGTAAAAAACCGATGTTTACTCTGGAAGAGCGTGTGGCGCTGGCACAGCAGGCAACCGCGCATCTGGGGAACGTGGAAGTGGTCGGGTTTAGTGATTTGATGGCGAACTTCGCCCGGAATCAACACGCTACGGTGCTGATTCGTGGCCTGCGTGCGGTGGCGGATTTTGAATATGAAATGCAGCTGGCGCATATGAATCGCCACTTAATGCCGGAACTGGAAAGTGTGTTTCTGATGCCGTCGAAAGAGTGGTCGTTTATCTCTTCATCGTTGGTGAAAGAGGTGGCGCGCCATCAGGGCGATGTCACCCATTTCCTGCCGGAGAATGTCCATCAGGCGCTGATGGCGAAGTTAGCGTAGCGTTTATGCCGGATGGTATGCCATCCGGCTCGCATCAATTACTTCTGGCACTGCCGACAATAAAACGTTGCCCGCTGCGCATGTTTAGTCGCCACAATTGGCGTACCGCACACCCGACACGGCTCGCCTTTTCGCCCGTAAACCTGCAATTCCTGCGCGAAATAGCCCGGTTTACCATCACTTTGCAGAAAATCTTTCAGCGTTGTACCACCCTGCTCAATCGAACGCAGCAACACCGCTTTAATCACCCGAGCTAACAATTCACACTCTGCCAGCGACAGTGATGACGCCAGCCGATCCGGATGGATCCCCGCAGCAAACAGAGATTCGCTGGCATAGATATTCCCTACGCCTACCACCAGCTTGTTATCCATCAGCCATGGTTTAATCGCCGTTTTTTTCTTCGCGCACTTCTGATGCAGGTACTCACCGTTGAAATCGTCGCTAAGCGGCTCCGGTCCAAGATGGGCCAGCACGTTGTGCCCTTCCAGCTCTTTGGTCCACAGCCAGGCACCAAAGCGGCGCGGATCGGTGTAGCGCAGCACTTTACCGTTGCTCATCACCAAATCAACATGGTCATGCTTTTCAGGGGGAAGTTCTTCTGGAAGGATGCGCAGGCTGCCAGACATCCCCAAATGAATGATAATCCAGCCCTCAGGCAGCTCCAGCAGCAGATATTTAGCCCGCCGCTGCACGCTAAGCACTGGTTGGTCGCTTAAACGGTAGATCTCTTCTGAAACCGGCCAGCGCAAGCGTCCGTTGCGCACCACCGCATGAAGAATGGTTGCACCAACGAGATGCGGTTCTATGCCGCGACGGCTGGTTTCAACTTCGGGTAATTCAGGCATAGCATCTCCAGGAATGAACAGATGCAGTCAATATGGGGGCAAGCAGATAACAAAAAACCCCGCCGGAGCGAGGTTTTTCGTTACATCAAAGCGAGAATTATTTGATTTTCGCTTCTTTGTAGATCACGTGCTGGCGAACAACTGGATCGAATTTTTTCAGTTCCAGTTTTTCCGGCTTAGTACGTTTGTTCTTCGTAGTGGTATAGAAGTGACCAGTACCAGCAGAAGAAACCAGCTTGATTTTCTCACGAATACCTTTAGCCATGATTTATTTCCTCTAAGTACTTAGTACTTTTCGCCACGGGCACGCAGTTCAGCCAGAACTGTATCGATGCCTTTTTTATCGATTACACGCATACCTTTAGCAGATACGCGCAGGGTGACAAAACGCTTCTCGCTCTCAACCCAGAAACGGTGAGAGTGCAGGTTCGGCAGGAAACGGCGTTTAGTCGCGTTCAGTGCGTGGGAACGGTTGTTACCGGTCACCGGACGCTTGCCAGTAACTTGGCAGACTCGGGACATGTCTATTCTCCAAAAATCAAATTAGCTCGAGCTTCGTATGGGGTATTGGCGCCTCGTCAGGCTTTACAGCCCGGTCATCGCAGTTCTATGTGAACTCTCGATTGCCAGGCCCAAATGCCAAACCCGAGATTCTCAAAGGTGGCGTAGTATACGCTGACTCAGCGATGTGCTCAAGTCCCGAACAGACAAAGATCCCGAAGGATCGCGCATAGCGGGTTAAATCCAGCCGCGTTCGGCAAAAGAAACATACTCTCCACGCCCAATTACGATATGGTCGAGCACGCGTAAATCCATGAACTGACAACTCTTTATTATCCGTTCAGTAATGAGTTTATCCGCTTTACTGGGTTCAGCACAACCCGAAGGGTGATTATGTGCAAGGATCAGCGCCGAGGCATTTATTTTTATCGCTTCGCGGATAATTTCCCGAGGATGGACTTCAACATGGTTTAGCGTGCCGGAAAAAAGACGGCTATGCGTTATAACCCGGTGTTGTGAGTCGAGAAAGATCACCATAAAGATCTCCCGCTCCTCGCCCGTAAGCTGGCTTTGTAAAAATTCCCTCGTCATCTCCGGGCTGAGTAAAGGGCTTTCTTCACGCATCCGCACGTTGTAGTAACGCCGCGCCAGTTCGGCAATCCCCTTTAACTGGGCGAATTTCGCCACGCCAATTCCATGAACGCCACTAAACTGTTCATATTCAGAGGTTAACAAGCCATAAAGAGAGCCGAAATTCTCCAGCATCTCTTTTGCCAGGGTTAATACATCTTTACCGCGCGTTCCGGTACGCAGAAATAGCGCCAGCAGCTCGACATCCGTTAAGGCGCTAATACCAAACTTCAGCATTTTTTCGCGCGGCATCAACAGCTGTGCATTGTTTTTCACCTTCACCTCCTTTGTGGTGCTCGCATCCTGTCATAGCCGTTCCGTTAAATCGACGGCCAGTTTTCAATCCTGGAAAGCGCCTCGCAAAGTGATTCTCAGGTGAAGGCACGACAACAAAAGTATTGTGATAAAATCGCCAACTTCTGGTGTCACCCAACAGGAAAAATCATCATGAGCCTGGCCGGTAAAAAAATCGTTCTCGGCGTCAGCGGCGGTATTGCTGCCTATAAAACCCCTGAACTGGTGCGTCGTTTGCGCGATCGCGGGGCCGACGTCCGCGTAGCCATGACCGAAGCGGCAAAAGCCTTTATCACCCCACTTAGCTTGCAGGCGGTTTCTGGTTATCCCGTTTCCGACAGTCTGCTGGACCCGGCAGCCGAAGCCGCTATGGGCCATATTGAGCTGGGTAAATGGGCTGATTTAGTGATTCTCGCCCCTGCCACGGCAGATTTGATTGCCCGTGTTGCTGCCGGAATGGCGAATGACCTGGTATCGACGATTTGTCTGGCTACACCTGCGCCTGTAGCCGTGCTCCCCGCCATGAACCAGCAGATGTACCGTGCCGCTGCCACGCAGCATAATTTAGAGGTGCTTGCTTCCCGTGGTTTGCTCATCTGGGGGCCAGACAGCGGCAGTCAGGCTTGTGGTGATATCGGCCCAGGGCGAATGCTCGATCCGTTAACCATTGTGGATATGGCGGTGGCGCATTTTTCGCCCGTCAACGACCTGAAACATCTGAACATTATGATTACCGCCGGTCCGACGCGTGAACCGCTCGATCCCGTGCGTTATATCTCTAATCACAGCTCCGGCAAGATGGGTTTTGCTATCGCCGCCGCCGCAGCCCGTCGTGGCGCGAACGTCACGCTGGTATCAGGTCCGGTTTCACTACCGACGCCACCGTTTGTTAACCGTGTTGATGTGATGACCGCGCTGGAAATGGAAGCCGCCGTGAATGCATCTGTACAGCAGCAAAATATTTTTATCGGTTGCGCCGCCGTGGCGGATTATCGCGCAGCTACCGTGGCCCCAGAGAAAATCAAAAAGCAGGCCACGCAGGGTGATGAATTAACAATAAAAATGGTTAAAAACCCCGATATCGTCGCAGGCGTTGCCGCACTAAAAGACCATCGACCCTACGTCGTTGGATTTGCCGCCGAAACAAATAATGTGGAAGAATACGCTCGGCAAAAACGTATCCGTAAAAACCTTGATCTGATCTGCGCGAACGATGTTTCCCAGCCAACTCAAGGATTTAACAGCGACAACAACGCATTACACCTTTTCTGGCAGGACGGAGATAAAGTCTTACCGCTTGAGCGCAAAGAGCTCCTTGGCCAATTATTACTCGACGAGATCGTGACCCGTTATGATGAAAAAAATCGACGTTAAGATTCTGGACCCGCGCGTTGGGAAGGAATTTCCGCTCCCGACTTATGCCACCTCTGGCTCTGCCGGACTTGACCTGCGTGCCTGTCTCGACGACGCCGTAGAACTGGCTCCGGGTGACACTACGCTGGTTCCGACCGGGCTGGCGATTCATATTGCCGATCCTTCACTGGCGGCAATGATGCTGCCGCGCTCCGGATTGGGACATAAGCACGGTATCGTGCTTGGTAACCTGGTAGGATTGATCGATTCTGACTATCAGGGCCAGTTGATGATTTCCGTGTGGAACCGTGGTCAGGACAGCTTCACCATTCAACCAGGCGAACGCATCGCCCAGATGATTTTTGTTCCGGTAGTACAGGCTGAATTTAATCTGGTGGAAGATTTCGACGCCACCGACCGCGGTGAAGGCGGCTTTGGTCACTCTGGTCGTCAGTAACACATACGCATCCGAATAACGTCATAACATAGCCGCAAACATTTCGTTTGCGGTCATAGCGTGGGTGCCGCCTGGCAAGTGCTTATTTTCAGGGGTATTTTGTAACATGGCAGAAAAACAAACTGCGAAAAGGAACCGTCGCGAGGAAATACTTCAGTCTCTGGCGCTGATGCTGGAATCCAGCGATGGAAGCCAACGTATCACGACGGCAAAACTGGCCGCCTCTGTCGGCGTTTCCGAAGCGGCACTGTATCGCCACTTCCCCAGTAAGACCCGCATGTTCGATAGCCTGATTGAGTTTATCGAAGATAGCCTGATTACTCGCATCAATCTGATTCTGAAAGATGAGAAGGACACCACAGCGCGCCTGCGTCTGATTGTGTTGCTGCTTCTCGGTTTTGGTGAGCGTAATCCTGGCCTGACCCGCATCCTCACTGGTCATGCGCTAATGTTTGAACAGGATCGCCTGCAAGGGCGCATCAACCAGCTGTTCGAGCGTATTGAGGCGCAGTTGCGTCAGGTATTGCGTGAAAAGAGAATGCGTGAGGGTGAAGGTTACACCACCGATGAAACGCTGCTGGCAAGCCAGTTGCTGGCATTTTGTGAAGGTATGCTGTCACGCTTTGTCCGCAGCGAATTTAAATACCGCCCGACGGATGATTTTGACGCCCGCTGGCCGCTAATTGCCGCGCAGTTGCAGTAATTCTCCCCTAAACGGTCAGGCAGAAACGTCTGCCTGACGCTTTTCTTACCCTGCAACCAGCATTCGCTTAACACTCTCTCTCGCCTGTTGAAAGGCCTCATCCTCAGGGTTGATTTGCAATAACCAGTTTATTCTTCCCTGCAAAGCATAAAGATACGCCGTTGCCTGTGCGTGGAGATCGCCAGAAGGATCAAGTTCACCACGATGACTAAGATGCGAAATAACGCCATATTTTTGGCACAAGTGTACTTCCTGACGCAGTGCCCGGCGCGCTTCGCGGGCAAGCTGTGGTTTGTGATTAACAACAATCCCGGTTACCTGCTGGCGCTTACAGGCAGCTATCAGGCAGCTTTTGCGTTGATTGAGGCTCAGGCCCAGCTCCGCTAACAATCCGCACACTTTATTTTTAACCTGGCGGGCATTGAAGTGACCTGAAAAGGTCATGTCATCGCAGTAGCGGGTGTAGGTAATTCCCCGAGCCTGACACCATTCCCCTATGCGTTCATCAAAACAGCGCATCACAAGATTGGAAATGGCTGGCGAAGTTGGTGCCCCCTGCGGTAACGCGTCGTTATAACAACAAATCCAGGTCAGCATGGTTACCACATTACGTGGCAACTGGGCCAGGCGAAACACACGCCAGACCTGTAACCAGCTAATGCTATCGAAAAAGTTTTCGATATCGAGTTTCAGGATCTGCTGCTGTTGGCAGTGTGGCTGCGCGTTGCTGACGATTGGGCAACCTGGTCGGTAGGCTGTAGCAAAAGGGGAAAGCGGAAATTGTGAAAGGACGTTCTTAAGAATGTTGCGCTGTACGGTTTTGAGCAAGTAATCAGGGGCTAACACCAGCCGCTGACCACCGTGGCGTTTAGAAAGAATAATGCGTCGGTAATGGCGTCCGGCATGATTACTGAGCGCATACAACCGCTGTATTTCTTTATCGGCGCTCCAGCCCGGCGAGCCGAACAAATCGAGCGCCAGAAGGGTTATCCGGGTAGCATCCATTCCACTCTCCACATCACGGCGGCCAAAAGAGGCGCCAACAGCGGCAATACCATTAAACCATCCCGAAGGCGCGTAACTGTACTGAGCGCGTCAGCGCGACGTACGCGAAGCGTACTCAGGTACAATGAAGCGACTTTGGGTATATGGACATACTACTGGCGTTAAGTCAGCGACTCGCCGACCCTCCCGGCACAAAAGGCCGGAAACGCTATTGCCACTGCTGGCGAAAGCAGATTAACACGATATCTTAAAGCGCATCACGCTGTGCACAGCAAAAACCCTGCACAGCGCATATTTTTAAACGCCAAACTCTTCGCGATAGGCCTTAACCGCCGCCAGATGTTCCGCCATTTCCGGCTTCTCTTCCAGGTAAGCAATCAGGTCTTTCAGGGTGATGATAGAGATCACTTTGCAGTTGTAATCACGCTCAACTTCCTGAATTGCCGAAATCTCGCCGCGCCCCCGTTCCTGACGATCGAGCGAAATCAATACGCCAGCAAGCGTCGCGCCATTGGCCTGAATAATTTCCATCGACTCGCGGATCGCCGTTCCGGCGGTGATCACATCATCCACCAGCATTACGCGTCCTTGTAACGCGCTACCGACCAGATTGCCACCTTCACCATGGTCTTTTGCTTCTTTGCGGTTAAAGCAGTACGGCAGGTCCAGGTCATGATGCTCCGCCAGCGCCACGGCAGTTGTGGTGGCAATCGGGATCCCTTTGTAAGCAGGGCCAAACAGCAGATCGAACTCAATGCCGGAATCCACCAATGCTTCAGCGTAAAAACGGCCTAACAGTGCCAGATCGCGCCCGGTATTAAACAGCCCGGCGTTGAAGAAATAGGGGCTTTTGCGCCCGGACTTCAACGTAAACTCGCCAAACTTTAACACCTGCTTGCTAAGCGCAAATTCAATAAACTGGCGCTGATATGGTTTCATGCCTTCGCTCCTCATCTTACTTTTCTACAGACAAAAAAAAGGCGACTCATCAGTCGCCTTAAAAATCAGTTTGCCAGCGCCGCCTTCTGCGTCGCTACAATGGATTCGATTCCCCCTCGGGCCAGCGCCAACAAGGTGAGTAATTCTTCGTGGGTGAACGGTTCGCCTTCTGCCGTCCCCTGCACTTCAATGATGCGCCCGTCTTCGGTCATCACTACGTTCATGTCGGTCTCTGCGGCTGAGTCTTCAACGTATTCCAGATCGCAAACCGCTTCGCCGTTGACAATGCCGACAGAAACTGCGGCTACCATCCCTTTCATCGGGTTGGTTTTCAGCTTGCCGTTTTCCACCAGCTTCTGTAGCGCATCTGCCAGCGCCACGCAGGCACCCGTAATCGACGCGGTACGCGTGCCACCATCAGCCTGAAGCACGTCGCAGTCCAGCGTAATGGTGAACTCACCCAGCGCTTTCAAATCTACTGCCGCACGAAGAGCACGGGCGATCAGACGCTGGATTTCCATGGTGCGTCCACCCTGCTTACCTTTCGCCGCTTCACGCGCGTTACGGGTGTGGGTAGAACGTGGCAGCATGCCGTACTCTGCGGTGATCCAGCCCTGGCCCTGACCTTTCAGGAAGCGCGGCACGCCTTCTTCAATAGAGGCGGTACACAATACTTTGGTATCGCCAAATTCGACCAGCACCGAGCCTTCTGCATGTTTTGTATAGTTACGAGTCAGGGTAACGGGACGCACCTGATTATTGCTACGGCCTGCTGGACGCATATTGAAATCTCCGGCTTGAAACAAATGTGGCTGCGCATTATACGGACTTCCGGCGGTTATTCCTATCCTGACAAGGCATCGATGGCTATAATCCTTCCACCTCTCCTTTTATAAACAGGAACGTCTATGATCCGCAGTATGACCGCCTACGCCCGGCGTGAAATCAAGGGTGAATGGGGGAGCGCAACCTGGGAAATGCGCTCGGTAAACCAGCGTTATCTGGAAACTTACTTTCGTCTGCCGGAGCAGTTCCGTAGCCTTGAACCTGTCGTTCGTGAGCGTATTCGTTCTCGCCTGACGCGCGGTAAAGTGGAATGTACCCTGCGCTATGAGCCAGATGTTAGCGCGCAAGGTGAGCTGATCCTCAACGAAAAACTGGCTAAACAGCTGGTAACTGCCGCGAACTGGGTAAAAATGCAGAGCGACGAAGGAGAAATCAACCCGGTTGATATTCTACGCTGGCCGGGCGTGATGGCAGCCCAGGAGCAGGATCTCGACGCGATTGCCGCTGAAATTCTCGCGGCGTTGGATGGTACGCTGGACGACTTTATCATCGCACGTGAAACCGAAGGTCAGGCGCTGAAAGCATTGATCGAGCAGCGTCTGGAAGTCGTCAGCGCCGAAGTGGTCAAAGTCCGCGCCCATATGCCGGAAATCCTGCAATGGCAGCGTGAGCGTCTGGTCGCGAAGCTGGAAGATGCTCAGGTGCAACTGGAAAACAACCGTCTGGAGCAGGAGTTGGTTCTGCTGGCACAACGAATTGACGTTGCCGAAGAACTTGACCGCCTCGAAGCGCATGTCAAAGAGACCTACAACATTCTGAAGAAAAAAGAAGCGGTTGGCCGTCGTCTGGACTTTATGATGCAGGAGTTCAACCGCGAGTCGAACACTCTTGCTTCGAAGTCTATCAATGCCGAAGTGACAAACTCCGCGATTGAGCTGAAAGTGTTGATTGAGCAGATGCGCGAGCAGATTCAGAATATCGAATAAGCTATCAGTAAAAATCACCAAGCAGCAAAAAAACACAAAGCCCGCGAAATGTCGGGCTTTTTTGTTATCATGAGCTATCATAACGACGCAACAAAGCGCACAATGTGCGTGTACATAGAGGTGTACATAATGACTTTCATGTACATTGCTTTATGTACACACCCATATTCGATATTCAGGTATTCGCAATGCCAAAACTCACAGATATGCAGATCCGCGCATGGATAAAGGCGGGAGACAGATTTGATGGCAAGGCAGACGGCAACGGCCTTTATATTTGCTACCCCAAAAACTACACAGTCCCGTTCTGGCGATTCCGCTATAAGCTCGCAGGAAAGCAGCGGGCTATGGTTATAGGCTCTTACTCCGAACTGTCACTATCAAAAGCCAGAGAAACAGCAAAAGAGCTGTCAGCCAGAGTTGCTCTTGGCTATGACGTAGCAGCAGAGAAACAGGAACGGAAAGCTGAAGCATTGGCAAAAATGGAGGCTGAGAAAAACGCCATGCGCGTTTCAGATCTGGCCTCCGAATACTTCGAGCGCCAGATACTTCCGAGATGGAAACATCCCGATATCCTTCGCCGGAGAATTGATAAGGATATTAACCCCTGCATTGGGCATATGAAGGTAGAGGACGTTAAGCCACGCCATATTGACGACATGCTGAAAGGTATCGTTGACCGAGGAGCACCAACGATAGCAACAGATGTATTACGCTGGACACGCCGTATCTTTGACTATGGGATAAAACGCCATGCTCTGGAGATAAACCCTTGTTCAGCGTTTGAAGTATCTGATGCTGGTGGTAAAGAGGTTTCCCGTGACCGTTGGCTAACTCGCGATGAGCTTATCAGGCTATTCGAGGCTATGCGCACCGCAAAAGGATTCAGCCGCCAGAACGAACTGACATTTAAGCTATTGCTGGCACTGTGCGTTCGTAAGATGGAGTTATGCGCCGCACGATGGGAAGAGTTTGATTTAGATGGTGCGGTATGGCATTTGCCGGAAGAACGCAGCAAAAACGGAGACCCTATTGATATACCTCTACCTTCTCCAGCCGTTGAATGGTTGAGAGAGCTACACACCTTTTCATGTAATAGCGCATGGGTGCTTCCGGCCAGGAAGATGCAAAACAGAATGATCCCACATATTCAGGAAAGCACTTTACCCGTAGCACTGGCTAAGGTTCGCGCCGAAATGCCGGATGTGCCTAATTTCACGATTCACGACTTCCGGCGTACCGCACGTACTCATTTAGCAGCATTGGGGGTTGATCCTGTCGTAGCGGAACGATGCCTCAATCATCGCATTAAGGGTGTAGAGGGGATTTATAACCGCCATCAGTATTTTGATGAGCGTAAAGCTGCGCTGGCACAGTGGGCTGATCTGCTGGTGGAACTGGAAAGCGGAAATGACTACAACGTAACGCCATTCGATAAAGCCCGGAGGCAAATGTGAACAACATCTTGAGAAAATCGCCAATCGAACGGCTTTGTTCATCTGTATCGATTACCCCTCATGAAATGGCTGTGGCCTTGGCTGGCCTAAACCCATCTATGCGCATTAGCGATGTGCCTGAGGAAAATTTCGAATATGTCGATTTTGTCAGAACTCATCTTGCCAGAGCTATCAAGGTGTACAGAGGTGAAAAAACTAGTAAAGACGAGCCTTGCCATGCCCTTGATATTTTCTTAGCTTCTTACCCATTTATTGACACAAATACACCAGAAATAATTGTTCAGAAAATATCAGAAGCGATTGATGATTTGCGTGGCACCAAGGGCTGGGAAGAAAAAGCCCGAAACCTTGGAGGACTCCAGTTAGTAAACTACATCAAAGAAACCAACCGCAGCGGACGTGGGCAGCATAGAAAGCAGGATGAGGAAAACGGGACAATGAAAATGATGGGGTTGATAGTACATCTGCTGATAAAAAAATCAGGCTCATCTTCCTACATCCAAAATGGGAAACCTAATCGCACAGCTATATACCGTGACATAGAAACCTTAATCAAGGATGAAGGGATATCCCATAAAGGAATAGCAAAAGCCACATTCCTAGAAAAAATCTCACGGGCTTTATTAGCTGTCCACGATCTCGACTAATCACTTTTCACGCCCCTCCAAAGCAATGGCGGGGCATTACCTGTTTACCCATCTCCACCAGCATAGATAATTCTATGCCTAGCCATTGCTATATCTGTTCGGCTTAGTTCATCTGTAATCACCCCATCTCTAAAAGATACGCCAGCTATCATTAGCCATTTTAAGCCATCATGAGCCATTATAAACCGACTCAACCAATTGAATAATAAAAGATAAAAGGAAATGTAAAAACATGATGAATGACGATGAAAGATATAACTCTTTGATAAAACAATGATTTTTTAAACTGGTAACTAATTGAAAATAAAGAAAATAATTATCCCACCTGCATTTGCAATCTTTCAGTGGATCGGTGTTTTTTCAATAGATTTATAATTTCTTTCAATAGATTCTAGTCTTAATAGAAATACTGTATGGGCAACCACTAAACTTTAAGTAACTTCATGAGCTATCAGAGAGGTTACTAGAGATATGACAGCACACAAGCCAGCATCATCAGCTATCCCAACAACTGGATACATCCGTCGCTTTCGCATGCCGGAATTGCTAGGTGTTTCACTGCCTACTATTGATAGATGGGTTAAAAATGGCACTCTTCCACGCCCAGTGAAGCTGACAGATAACGTGACTGCGTTTGATGCGGTGGAAATTAATAACTGGCTGGCAGAACGCCGAAACACATCAGCCTGATTAAATGACTACGGGGGATGACGTTCAACCCCACCAGCAAACAAAAGTAACTTAATTTAATAGCAGGTGTTTTTATGAAACTGCGAAAAACGCCCGTACAGGGGCAGGGCTTCGTTCGGCCTGAAACCAGCATGAGCGATATTCTGGTTCGCCACAAAGCGGAGTCGCGCATTGATTCCCGCTTATTTGCTGAGCGTATTGGCATAAAGCACAAAAACCTTTATTCGCTCATTCAGAAGCACAAAACCGGATTGCGTGAACTGGGCATCCTTCCGTTTCAAACGGAGCGATTAAAAACCCGTCAAAACGGGGAGCGTGAACATAAGTTTGCCCTCCTGAATAGCGATCAGTTTGATTACATGTGTCGCATTGTGCGCGGTCGTGATGATGAACGCATGAACCGCTTCAAGCTGGATGTTACGAAGGCATTCGCAAAACATCGCGCTACCGAGCCTGTACGCCGTGAATATCTGCCAGGCTATCACGAAAGCCGTGACGGGCTTAAAGCACTGGGCGCAGAACGTCACCATTACATCAATCTGGCACGCGCAGAGAACCGTGTTACAGGTCTGGTAACTGGCGAACGAGGCACAGCCAGCGAGCAGCAGTTAGGCTTGCTGATTGTCATGCAGAAAATCGAACAGGCCGCATTTGAGGAGGCGATACAGAACGGCATGACACCTACCGAAGCAGTGCGGGAGGTTGCCCGACGCATGGAGACATTCGCCAGCCTGATGACATCTGAGCCGTATCTGGGGGTAAATCATGCTTAAGGATTTCGCCGCAATTATTCCGGTATCACCTGGCATTATTGGCGGACATGAAACAGCCATTGTCAGCGCCAGAGCGTTACATAAGGCGCTTGGTGTGAAGCGTGATTTCACTACATGGATTAAAGGGCGTATTGATCAGTACGGATTTAAAAATGGCGTGGATTTTGAGTTTGTAGAAAATTTGACCTCCCCCAATCCGGTGAGCGCAAAATCTCGCCAACGTGTAGAGCACGACTACCTGAGTACCATCAACATGGCGAAAGAACTTGCGATGGTCGAGCGTACCGAACAGGGCCGCGCTATTCGTCAGTACTTCATCAAATGCGAGGAGGAGCTACACAAAGTAGCGCCAGTGCGTTCCGCAGCGTTACGCCGTGAACTGAAAGCCCGTATTACCGTTGCCAGCTACTTTAAGCCGATGTGTGCCGCGCTGGAGGCGTACCGCGCTGAACTGGGTAAAAACACGCTCCAGCACCACTACACCACGGAAGCCAATATGCTGGCGCGTATCGTGCTGGGTGGCATGACTGCAAAACAGTGGGCGCAGGCGAACGGCATCACAGGCGAACCACGCGACCACATGAGCACGCTGCAGCTTGAGCACCTTTCTTACCTTGAGCAGAGCAATATCACGCTGATTGAGTTAGGCCAGGACTACCACCAGCGGAAAGCTGAATTAATTCGCCTTTCGCAACGCTGGTTAGCCCGCCGCATGGAGGTGAGCAGCCATGCGTAAACCTGTCTTTTATGCCGGTCGCACTGAAATCTCTGTCATTAAATTCGATGACATTCAGGTGCGCATAGTGAGTATCAACGGCGAGCCGTGGTTTGTTGGCGCTGATGTGTGTGCCGCGCTGGAAATCAGCAATGTTACTGATGCCGTTTCAGTTCTGGATAACGATGAGGTAATGACCCTAGCTTTAACCGAGGGTCATTCCGGTAAGCGTGGTGGTGCCAGAAGCTGGAATGTTGTCTCTGAATCAGGTTTCTACAAACTGATCGCCCGCAGCCGTAAAGCTTCCACACCAGGCACATTTGCGCACCGTTTCAGTAACTGGGTATTCCGCGAGGTGATTCCTTCAATCCGCAAAACGGGGGGTTATGGTGTTCCGTTTGCCATGCTGAATGATTTCAGTAAACGTCAGGCTGCATATCAACAGGAAGCCAGCAAACGCGGTTACAGGTTACAGCAATGCAAAGAGGCAAAAGATGCACTGGAACGAGAAGAGCGGGCGCTATGGCGTAAATATCAGCCTGATTTTCTGGAGGGTGAAAACAATGTGTAACGATCCGAACGTTACAGAAAGAAAAAGCGCTACGTTGCTGGATAACTGGCAAAACAAAGGCGACCGGGATAGGTCGCCAGTGGGAACAAAGGAAATCAAACGCATCGCCAACAATGCCACATTTGCGGCTGGTGGGCAATGTGATCAGTGTGCTGGCTTGCTGGTGGGCTATTCCTGCTCTTTGGCTTTGCGCCGCTGGAGTTCTTCACGCGCAACGGCGACGAGTTGCCCGATCTCCTCGGCAGCTTTGACACCGATTTTTTCCACCTGCGCCAGTGCATCGAGCGAAGAAACCAGGGGATTTTCTCCTCTTCCTTCTGCCTGGCGGCGGGCGATCTCACCGCGCATGGCGGTTACGATGAATCCGGCGTTGCTTTCGCCGTCCAGTTTTACGGATTCCATGCCTTCAAAAGCATCATGTGGGATACGAATTGAAATCTGTTTTGATTTGTCGTTGATAGTGTTTTTTGCCATGTGCATTCTCCTAAACAAAAGATGTGATTCAGTATACACAAAAAAGAATCACAAAAAACACTTGACCTGTGATTCGGTTGAATTTAATTTAAATCACACCTCAGTAAGAGGATGTAAACGACAACGCCCCGAACTGTTTGCGGCAGTAGTGGGGCGTCTAACCAAACCGTTAAATGAGGTAACGATTATGGCTGGAACACAGCATACCCAAACTCACCCCGAATTTATATACACCTGTACGGCACTACACCGCGACCGCATGGCTGACGGCGTAACTACGGTACACGTAGCCGCTGACACGCTGGTTGATGCCCGCAGGATGGTTAAAGAGATGGGCTACGTTGCGGCGTTCTGGAAAGGGCGCAAAGAAAACACGCTGTTTATTCAGAAATGCGAAAACAATTTTATCTGGCGTTTTATCGCCCTGAGCACTGCACAACCGCGCGTGATTACCATTGAGGCCACCAGCGAACAGGAAGCACGTCAGCAATCTCCGGCTGGCTGCGTGATGGTATTTACTGCCCGCATCCGTCAGGGGGAACACTATGCGTGATGAACGATTTATTCTTCTGGAGCAAAAATTCAGCGAAGCGCCAAAAAATGAAATTGATGCTCTTTTGCATATCGCGAATATGCTAAAAGTAGCAACGTTCCTTATAGTTTCGAATCTGGAGCATGAAACGGCGTTAGATATACTGAACAGTGCTGTCGATTATTCTGAATATATTGCCGAGGATAAATACAGGCAATTACCAGATTTGTTAGCCCATAAATATAAAGAAGAACCTCACACCGGGAAATAAACATGAAGAAGATTAAATTTACTGGCTTAAATGCCAGCGGACAGACTCACCCGAAAATCAGGATCGGGGATATTTTCCGGGATAAATATGGCGACAGCGTGGTTATTAATTCCGTGTATGAACGGCACATTACATACCGCCGCGCAGGGTACGACTATGACTGTGTGATGCCCGTTCATCAGTTCCGGCGTGATTTTTCACTGGTATGTGCAGCACCACGCAGTAAGCCCACCAGTAAAGAGAAAGCACGGGCAAATATTCAGGTAATAAAGAACATGATTAACGCATTCAGGGGCAAGAAATGAAACGCGCACCGAATTTAAAGCACCAGCCGAAAGACAAAATGACGGAGGTGATTATCTTTGCGGGTAGTGATGCCTGGGCACATGCGAAAGAGTGGAGCGAATGGGCCGGAAAGCATATTGCGGCAGATGATACACATCCAGTTATTCTTGGACCGGAACAACTGGCGAGTCTGGCAGACACGCAAATCATCGACAAAGGGCGCTATTACGTGCGCGTTTATCGTGCTGGTGAAATATCAGAGCAGCACCTTACACAGATAGCGACACTGCTTGCAGTGGCGGGTGTGAAGGAGGCGCGTTGCTACCGCAGCTTTGTTGATCAGCAGCCGGAGGACTGGACACCGCGCATGGCTGGACTGAAGGATGATGCGGAACACGGTAACAGTCTGGTGATCAACCTTCCGGCGAAGACAAATTTCACCGGAAATTATGATGACGAATTAAAGCCTCGTGTTGAAAGTCGCGTCGATGGTGTTTTCTGGGTAACGCCCAAAGTGGACAAGCAGTCAGGCGAAATTATCCGGCCTGAGACGTGGTTATGTTCTCCGCTTGAACTACTGGGAACAGGAACAATCGGAAAAGAGCATTACCGCGTAATGCGCTGGAAAAAACCAGCAAACCATGAGGTCATTACAATGGCGGTCCCGTGCGGAGGCATTGGTGACCGTGACGGCTGGCGGTTGCTGAAAGACCACGGTCTTAACGTGACGACCAACGGCAAATACAGAGCCATCCTGGCTGACTGGATGCAGTTAAGCGGAAGTCATGAAGAATGGCAGCTAAGCACTACAACGGGCTGGCATTTTGGTGCGTACATCATGCCGGATGGTTCGGTCATTGGTGAATCAGAGAAACCCATCCTGTTTACCGGAAAAACTGCCGCAGTTAATGGCTATTCCGTGGCGGGAACAGCGGAGGGCTGGCGCGATACCGTGGCACGGCTGGCTGGTGGTAATCCGTCCATGATGCTGGGTGTGGCGGTATCGCTATCCGCACCATTAATCGGGCTGGTGGGTGCTGACGGCTTCGGGGTTCATCTTTTTGAGCAATCATCAGCAGGTAAAACCACCACACAGAACATTGCATCAAGTTTATGGGGAGAGCCGGACGCGCAACGGCTGACCTGGTACGGAACGGCGTTAGGTATCGCCAACGAGGCCGAAGCACATAATGACGGGCTGTTACCCCTGGATGAAATAGGCCAGGCCGGAAACGCGCGGGAGGTGTCCACGTCAGCCTATACGCTGTTTAACGGTTCCGGGAAATTACAGGGGGCGAAGGACGGCGGCAACAGGGAGATAAAACACTGGCGCACGGTGGCAATCAGCACCGGAGAAATGGACGTTGAAACATTCCTCAAAACGGAAGGGATAAAAATTAAAGCGGGGCAGCTTGTCCGTCTGCTTAACGTGCCGATGGAAAAGGCCTCGCAGTTTCACGAATACAGCACCGGAAAGGCGCACGCAGACGCGTTAAAAGATGCCTGGACAGAAAATCACGGGGCGGCAGGTCGTGAGTGGGTTAAATGGCTGGCAGGTCACCAGCAGGAGGCAAAGGACGCGGTAAAGGCATGTCGCGAGCGGTGGCGCAACCTGATACCGGAGAGCTACGGCGAGCAGGTTCACCGTGTGGGGGAAAGATTCGCCGTACTGGAGGCCGCGCTTGTGCTTTCCGGTCATGTTACAGGCTGGGATGTTCAGGCGTGCCGTGATGCAGTTCAGCATAACTTTAATGCCTGGGTGAAGGAATTCGGCACGGGCAACAGGGAATTTAAACAGATGGTTGAACAGGCTGAGGCGTTTTTGTCGTCGTTCGGGTTCAGTCGATACCTTCCCTATCCAAACAGCGACGAGCGTGATTTACCGATTAAAGACCTTGCCGGATACAGAAAGGGGAGTATCAGAAACGAAGATGACGAGTTCCGTTTTTACACGTTCCCGCATGTGTTTGAGGGTGAGATAGCACAGGGATTTAATCCGTCTCACTTTGCCCGCGCGTTGAGTGCTGCCGGAATGCTGGAAGCGGGAGGCGACCGCCGTTACAAGAAAAAGGCGCTCGGCAGGATTGGCGGGAAGCAGCATATTTTTTACGTGCTGATGTTCCAGCCTGAAGCAGAAGATTAACTTCCCTGTGTGAGGTAAAAAGTTGCGGGTTATGCGGGTTATCCTGTGTATAAGTTAATTAACTGCATGATTAAAAAGGAAATCAATAACCCGCACGTAACCCGCAAAACGGCAGTTATAACCCGCAAATGTGCGATTGTAACCCGCAAAATTTCACTGTAAGAGTGTAAACAAGCGTAACTATCACGTTAAAACCGGAGAACAAACAGCATGACGGCGCAAATATCAGCTTACGGGCGGCTGGTGGCTGACCCGCAGTTAAAGACCACCAGCAAGGGCACACAAATGGCGATGGCGAGTATGGCGGTCCCCCTTCCATGCAATCAGACAGATGACGGAACGGCGACGATGTGGTTATCCGTCCTGGCGTTTGGCAGACAGGCTGACGCACTGGCAAAACACCACAAAGGCGAACTGGTGAGCGTGGCCGGTAACATGCAGGTGAGCCGGTGGACGGGCCAGAACGGCGAAACGAGGCAGGGATGGCAGGTTATCGCAGACAGCGTAATCAGTGCGCGAACGGCGCGACCGGGCGGCAAAAAAGGCCAGCAGGGGCAGGCTACTGATGCACTGAACAGGGCAAAGCAACAGACAGGCCAGCACGATGATCCGTACGGGGACGGGATACCGTTTTAATTCACAACAGCGAACAGAGTAATTACAGGGGAAGGCATGACAAAGCTGACCATAAACAGAAAACCGAAGGGCATTTACGGCACGCCGCAGAAAACAGCACAGGCGGCGCAGCAGCAGAATAAAACCACATCGGCGCATAAAGTGATGCCAGATAACCAGAACACACAGCAGAAGCTCACAGGAGCAACACCGCGGCGGCGTATGACCAAACAGCAGCGTAAAAACCGCAGACGCGTTAACCGTCTTATTGAGCTATGGCCTGAATTATTCAGCCCGGAATCACCTAAGCCGCTTAAGGTGGGGATATTTGACGACCTGATACAGGATATTGCCGCGAGAGGTATTTCACTCGGACAGGGAACACTACGCGCAACGCTGGCGCGTTATGTGCAGACTCCGCGCTATTACCGCGCCCTGGTAGCTGGTGGCGCGCGTTACGACCTGAAAGGCCAGCCGTGCGGCGAGGTAACACCACTACAACAGACGCACGCAGGAAAACTACTGGAGGAGATGAATGGAAATAGTAAGAAATGATCACGCACATGGTCGCCGTGCAGGTGATCACATTGTGGATGAAATTGCGGAAAAACAAAGAGTTGACATTGTTGTCAGTGTCACAGTCGAGAGCGCGAAGCGCCAAAATAAGCGTATAAATGATCATTCAGATGTACATGGTGTGATCACTCGTTTACGCCAGACTTTTGTAACTCGTGAAGAGATGATTGAAGCTATTGACCAGCATACAGCATGTATCAGCGTCAGGGATATACCGGAGATCATTGCTAACTACTTCATGATCACCAGACGCCTTTACCGGAGAAAAGACAAGAGCACGGTTAACCGTCTCCTGATGTCTGATATTCGCGAATACCTGCAAGAAAGAGGCTATGTGAATCCACCAGAACAGCACTACGGAAGAGTCGGAGGCTAACTAAAACCCTGTACCGAAGAGCGGCGGCGCGATGGGGTGAAGTAATGCAGTTGGGGTACTGACAAGGAACGGTATTGCATATCAATGCGACGACTGGAATGTTCCAGGAAGGCACAGAGGCCACCAAAGCAACCGGATAATTTAGAAGACCTGAAACGGTCGCTTAAACGCACTGAAAAAGAAATGGGGATAGATGGGATCGGGAAATCAGTATGGCGTAACTACCAGAAGTAAGCACAGAGCCGGAGCAATCCGGCTTTTTTTGGATCTGAACTCAATCAATCTATTTTTATGATAGAAATATATTTATCTACCACTTTTTTCGATCAATAATGTGCATAGTTTAGTCAGTAAGAGGAAATTACTGTGAATTGTATTAACGACCTGAACACAGGCGATGTCAGAGGTGGTTCCGTTCATCTGGATGCACAGACCGTGATGCGCCTTAAGCAGTACAGAATCGACCATGTGAACAATCACCCTGATCAGCCATTACCAGGCGTGGCGCAGATTGTCAGACATGCCGTAAACGCCTGGCTTAATCAGAATGGTTTTGCATCGGGGGGTGAGTAATGAATCGCTGGTACAGCATCAAAGCGGAGG
>ERZ791932.295-NODE-295-length-30701-cov-9.628956_pt1 | contig 30701 bp, 27 predicted proteins | sample MGYA00510126_ERZ791932 | MGnify/ENA primary metagenome ERZ791932 (study PRJEB30046, sample SAMN00993244) | human gut metagenome | study: EMG produced TPA metagenomics assembly of the A metagenome-wide association study of gut microbiota in type 2... | reverse complement strand
GCGTAGAGGTTTATATTATTAGGAACTGTCTACTTGACGGGGAGCACACCATAAACGTGGAAGGTAATGGCTGACACCTACCACAGCGGTTCGCCGTGTTCCATTCGCCATCGCCTTACAGGCTTGGCTCCTGGACGGCTATCGCATGGGCCTTATTAACCAAACATCCTCTGGGATATTTTGGGGGATGTTTGGATGCGGCCGCAACGCTTGTGGCAGGCTTTCTTCCCCACTACTGGTCATCTTTATGTCAGCACTTTAGATTTTACTTGGCCAGTGGTGGACTGGTAAGCTTCCTTCAAGCGTGAAGGAAGTGTCGCCATGGGCGACGATAGAAGTTTATTCACATATAGCGGCCCTTGGCCGCAAAAGGAGCACTCTCCGTCTTATAACCCTCAACATTTATGGGGAGGGTGTCGCACAACGTGCGACGGGAAGGGCGGGCGCCACCTGCGCCCGCCCGCGCGCGAGGTCAGTTTCTAGAGAAAATTCACAATTATAATATACATTATCCTGCTTAACTACCCCCACATTGTTCTCAAAAATAAATGACTTTAGAAACGTGGTAGTGCAGGTTTGTTGACTTCCTTCAAGAGTGAAAGAGGTGGCGCCGGGAGGCGGCGATGAAAGTTCCAATAATATTGAAATAGCAATATAATTATATTTTTTAGCATAAAATATGACTTTAAACTTCCTCCGTCAGCCTTTGGCTGACACCTACCACAGTGGTTCGCTGCTAGCCAGTCATTTTCGCCCTACGGGATCAATTCCTGGGCAGCTATCACATGGGTCGCGTGTACCAAACAGCTTCTGGAATACCTGTAACGCTGTTTGGACGCGACCGCAACGCTTGCAGAAGGCTTTCAGGCCACTACTGGTCAATTGTTAATCGTTACTATAGCGTCACCACTACATTCACTATCAAAAACACTTACAGAACCGGCCAGCACGTCCTCTGCCCTCCCCGCCTACCAGGAAGGGGAGGGACGGGCCATACCAAGAATCCATGGGCCCTGGGTGGGGCAGGCTCCTTCCACCCCCTTCGGCCGCAATATGGGTTGGGTTAGCTGTATGGATGCTCTCTAACCGGCTTTCGCTTCCACCTAAAAAGCACTGCCAGAAATGGGGTTCCATTTCCGGCAGTGCTTTTCTTATCTGGCATTGCTTTTTCTATTCTTATTTTCCTATCCGCAACAGTTCCTGGGCAAAGGTGCGGGTTCTTTCTGCTTTTTCTTGGTCCAGGAATATGGTGTTGTAGCCCAGGTGGCGTTCGCAATGGGCGCCGCAGTAGTGCAGCTGGCTATGGCGGCAATAGCGTTTCATGCCTTCTTCAAACAGGTCGGCGCCTTTTTCGGAGCGGTAGCCGCAGGTGAGGAGCAGGGCCAGGTTTTTGCCTTTCCACAGGGAGGGGCCGCGTTTGTCGCCGTAGTACATATTCAGGGCGTACACCAGCCGGTCCAGCAGAGCTTTCATGGGCGGGGTGCAGTACCAGGAATAGATGGGGGTTGCCAGTATCAACAGGTCGCTGGCCAGGATTTGGGGCAGGAGGGGGTTCAGGTCGTCCTTCTGGACGCAGGCGGCGGTGCTCCAGTCTTTCTGGCACCAGCGGCAGGCGGTACAGGGGCGGATCTCCAGGTCTGGCAGGTTGATTTCGGCGACTTCTACTCCGCTCTGGCGCAGTTCGTCGGCCAGGATTTTCTCCAGGGTGTTGGTATTGCCCTGGGGCCGTGGGCTTCCTTTGAAAATCAGGGCTTTCATGGTTTATCCCTCCTTAGGCTCTGGGATACTGGTTGATGCAATAGGCCTGCATCAGGCTGTTTCCGCTGTTTTGGTAGGTATGGCGCAGGCTGGCGTCAAAGCGCAGGCTGTCCCCTGCTTCCAGGGTGAACACCTGGCCGCCTACGGTCATGGTGAGCTGGCCCTGTTTGACCAGCAGGTACTCCAGGGCTGGGGCGGGGTGGCCTTCGGTCATGTGGCTGGCGCCGGGGTCCAGTTCCAGCAGGTAGATTTCAAAATCCCGGTCCTGGCTGGTGGGATAGTAGCAGCTGATCCGATACTGGCCGGCTTCGTCCAACTGGGGGCGCAGGTCGGTATAGGCCACTTTTTGGACATTTTCCCGGGGCGGCTCCAACAGGGCCGAATAGGTGACGTGCAGGGCTGTGGCAATTTTCCAGATGGTATTGATGGTGGGGTTGGCTTTGCCGTTTTCCAGCTGGGACAGCACTGCCTTGGACACGCCGGTTTTCAGGGCCAGCTGGTCCAGGGACAGGCCCTGTTCCTTGCGAAGCTGCTGGAGGTTGTTGCCTATGATGGCAGAGATTTCCATATGGGGTCTCCCTCTCTGATGCCCGCACTTTTGCATTGCATAGCAGGGCACTATGGGTTATAATGTTCGATATAATGAACTTACGTTTAATATATCATTTTATCAGGGAGGAAGCAAGATGAAACTTAAAGCGCTGAAAGCGGCTTTCCCTTTTACCATACCGATTTTTGCCGGCTTCTGGTTTCTGGGCATGGCCTATGGGATTTACGCCCGGAGTGTGGGCTTCAGTTTTTGGTATCCGATGATTATGAGCATGACGATTTTTGGCGGCTCTTTGGAATTTATCACGGTGAGTATGCTGCTGATGCCCTTTGCGCCTCTGCAAACCTTCATTGTTTCGCTGCTGGTCCAGGCCAGGCATCTGTTCTACGGGATTGCCATGCTGGACCGGTTCAAGGGGTTGGGGCTGAAGAAATACTACCTGATTTTCGGGATGTGCGACGAAACGTTTTCCATCAACTATACCGCGGATATTCCGGAAGACGTGGATAAGGGCTGGTTCATGGTATTTGTGACGTTGCTGAACCAGTTCTACTGGGTGTCCGGGGCTACGTTGGGCGGGCTGCTGGGGTCCTTTATCCGTATGGACACCAAGGGCATTGAGTTCGTAATGACGTCCATGTTTGCGGTGATTTTCGTGGAACAGGCCCGGAAGGAAACTACGCCTCTTCCTGCCCTGGTGGGCTTTGCCAGTGCCTTTGTGTGCCTGTGGCTTTTCGGGCCCCAGTCTTTTATGATTCCTACCATGCTGGCTATTTTGGCGCTGCTGACCCTGCTGCGCCGGCCTATTTCCCAGAGAGAGGAGAATTAAGATGAACCCATCCCCCATGCCTTTATTTGAACAAGGAATCACCATTGCCCTGTGCGTTGTGGGCACCATGCTGACCCGTTTCCTGCCCTTTTTGATTTTCTCCTCCAAGAAGCCCACTCCGCCCTACATTCAGTATTTGGGCAAGGCCCTGCCCTGTGCGGTCTTTGCCATGCTGGTGGTGTACTGCCTGAAGGACGTGTCCCTGTTTACCGGCAGCCACGGGATTCCTGAGGCCATTGCGCTCCTGGTGACTGTTATCCTCCAATGCTGGAAGCGGCAGATGCTGATCTCCATTGCCGGGGGCACGCTGCTGTATATGTACCTGGTGCAACATGTGTTTGTGTGAAAGGATAAAGGCGTATCGTTCACTATCGATGAAGCTGTGAACGATACGCCTTTTTGGTGCAGAAAACGATGTAATTTTTGGGTTGGTGCGGTCAGCGAATCTGAAGTAATGTGGTGCCGGGAATCCCCGAGCGGTCGGTTTTGATATTAGTGTGGTTGGCGGAGTGTAGGTGTGGGGCGGGCCCATCCGAGGCGCTGCGCACCCCACCTTCCCGCAGTTGGACTGCTGTTGCTGCGGGAAGGCAAGCGGCCGGAGGCCGCAAAAAGCTTTGTTAAACTTCTATCGTCGCCCCTGGCGACACTTCCTTCACCCTTGAAGGAAGCTTCCATAACCGCCTCTGGTCAATTGTTAATCGTTACGATGGCGTCTCCACTACTGTAGCTAGCAACACTCTCATAACTGCGGCCGCCGGCCCCATGCCCTCCCCGCCTCCCAGGAAGGGGAGGGACGGGCCATACCATGCATGCAAAGGCCCTGGGTGGGGAAGGTTCCTTCTGCGGCCAAGGGCCGCAATACGTTTTGAGCTTTCTCCGTCAGCTTTTGGCTGACACCTCCAGGCATAGTACCAGCATAACAAAAAAAGCTGTAACATCAATGATGTTACAGCACCTGTTTTATATTGGTGCGGCCAAGAGGAATTGAACCTCCACGGGGTTGCCCCCACTAGCTCCTGAAGCTAGCGCGTCTGCCAGTTCCGCCATGGCCGCTTGTGTCTTATCTCGACAACAACGAAATTATATCATGTGGTTTGAACTTCGTCAACACTTTTTTAAAACTTTTTTTGAGAAATTTTTCCGGTGGTTTTGGCCCTAGTAATCTTTCAGGGAACGCTTGTATAACTGCTGGTAGCGATCCCGGTCCGCCAGCACTTTTCCAACATAGGACCGGGTCTCGCCCAGGGGTATCTGGGATATGTCTTTGAAGTCATAGTCCCAGCCGTACTGCTCCATCCACTCTTTGACGGTGCCTCGGCCTGCGTTGTACGCAGCCAGCATGAGCACTTCGTTGCCGTGGAATTCGCTTTCCAGCTCGCTGAGATACCAACAGCCGAACTTGATGTTCAGTTCGGGCTTGAGCAGCAGTTCATCCCGAAAATTGGGGAAATCCGTACTCCGGGCAATCCAGGCACCGGTTTCCGGCATAATCTGCATCAGGCCCAGGGCTCCCGTGTGGGATTCCGCGTCCGCCTTGAAGCCGCTTTCGTTTTTGATTACGGCTACGGCCAGGAACGGGTCCACCCGGTATTGGGCGCTGTACAGATGAATTTCCCGGGCGTAGGGCCAGTTATACACCAGCTTCTTTTGGGCAAAGTCCGTCCGCCAGACAAAAAAACTGGTAGTCAGCAGCAGCAGAAATACCAGCAGTGCTGGCAAGCAGCCCGGCCCTCGTCTCCGTCTTCTCGTTCTCAATAGGATCCCTCTCCAGATAGGTAAAACTGCCCTAAGGCAGCGTTTTTCAACCAAAACAACCAATAATAGCCAATGATGCTATCTATATATTGTAACAAATTTTGCAGGCTACTTTCAACCATTCTTTGTTACAAATTGGTGACCCGGGCTAAACGGGTTCTGTAAAGAGGCCTAGCGCTGGGCTTTCTGCTGGGCCAGCACCTTTTCCAGGGCGGCCCGGGTCTGGGCATACAGGTCCTCCCGGGTACCAGAGTTGTCCAGGATTACCTGGGCGCGTTTTTTCTTTTCTTCTACGGGAAGCTGCCGGTCAATCCGGTCAATGACTTCCTGCCGGGTCATGCCTGACCGGAGCATGGCCCGCTGTATCTGCTGCTCCCGGTCCAGCACCACCAGCCACACCTGGTCCGTCAGGCGGTCCCAGCCGGTTTCCAGCAGCAGGGGCACGTCCAGCACGGCCACGGGTGCTGCGGCGTACTGGCGCAGGAAGGCGTCCCGTTTTTGGGCAATGGCCCGGTGGACGATGGTGTTCAGGGTCGTTAGGGCCTTGGGGTCGTGGAAGGCCAGGTCCGCCAGCTTTCCCCGGTTGAGCTCTCCAGCCGGGGTAAGAATGCCGGGGCCAAAGGCCTCCTGGAGTTGCCCCAGGGTAGGTGAACCGGCCGCCTCCACCTGATGTCCGGCAGCGTCTGCGTCAAAAACGGGGATACCCAGTTCTTTCAGGTAGGCGCTGACCGTGCTTTTGCCTGAGGCAATGCCTCCGGTAAGTCCAATAACTGTCACTGCTCTCACCTACTTCTGGCAGTGGGGACAGTAGACGCTGCCCCTGCCTGCCACTTTGATCTGCACCAGGGGTGTGCCGCAGCGGAAACAGGGCTTGCCCTTCCGGTGGTACACCTGAAGGTACTTTACGTTGTCCCCCATTTCGCCATTGGCGTCCTGGTAGTTGCGAAAAGTGGTGCCGTGGTTTCTCAGGCCCTGGGCGATGACCTGGTTCACGCCGTCCACCACCTGCTGCCATTCTTTTTTGGTCACGCGGTTCACCCGACGGGTGGGCCGGATGCCGGCGGCAAACAGGGCTTCGTCGGCGTAGATATTACCCAGCCCGGCAATGTGGCTCTGGTCCAGGAGGAAGGCTTTGAGCACGGTGCTCTTGCCCTTGGCCAGCTGCCGCAGGTATTCCGCCGTCAGCTCGGGGGACAGGGGCTCTGGCCCCAGGGCCTCGTAGCCAGGATCCCGTTTGTCGTCCTGGCCCAGGAGCTCCACCACCCCAAAGGTGCGAATATCGGTAAAGTACAGGTTTTCGTCCCCGCTGAGGAAAAAGACCAGCCGGGTATAGGGCGGCTCGGAGTCGCCCTTTTTCCCGGCCAGCAGGGCCCCGGTCATGCGCAGGTGCACCAAGAGATACCGGCCGTCTGCCAGCTGGAGGGTCAGGTACTTGCCCCTGCGGCCTACGCGGGTGATTTGGGCGCCCTGGACGGCCTTGGCAAAGACCTCCGGCGCCGGGTAATGAACCATTTTGGGCAGGTCCAGCCGGACGCCCAGGATGGTTTTCCCGTCCACGTGGGGGCCCAGGCTCAGCCGTACTTGTTCTACTTCTGGTAATTCCGGCATGCTTTCACCGCTTCCTTATTTGGCCAGGGCCCAGTTGGTGCCGGTGGCTACATCGGCCACCAGGGGCACCTGGAGCTTTACGGCCTGTTCCATGGTTTCTTTTACCAGCTTGCCCACCTGCTCGGCTTCGTCCTGGGTGACTTCCAGCACCAGTTCATCGTGGACCTGGAGCAGCACCCGGCTCTTGACGCCGGCTTCCTGGAGCTTTTTCTCCACCTGGAGCATGGCAATCTTGATGATGTCCGCTGCGGTGCCCTGGATGGGGGTATTGATGGCGGTGCGTTCGGCGAAGCTGCGTTTATTGAAGTTGGAGGCGTGGATATCCGGCAGGTAGCGCCGGTGGCCGAACAGGGTTTCCACGTAGCCCAGGTCCCGGGCCTTTTGTTTTTCCCGTTCCATATATTCCTTGACGCCGGTGTAGCGGGCAAAGTAGCTGTCGATGTACTGGGCCGCTTCCGCCCGGGAGACGCCCAGCTGTTTGGCCAGGCCAAAGTCGCTGATGCCGTAGATGATGCCGAAGTTCACGGTTTTGGCCTTGCTGCGCATATAGGGGGTGACTTCCTCCAGGGGCACGCCAAAGACCTCGGAGGCGGTGCGGGCGTGGACGTCCTGGCCATGACGGAAGGAGTCCAGCAGCAGTTCGTCACCGGCAATGCTGGCCATGACCCGGAGCTCCACCTGGGAATAGTCGCAGGACAGCAGCAGGTCGTAGCCTTTGCCGGGGACAAACATGGCCCGCATGCGCTTGCCCACTTCCGTGCGGGTGGGAATGTTCTGAAGGTTGGGTTCCGTGCTGGACAGCCGGCCGGTGACCGTAGCCATCTGGTTAAAGTGGGTGTGGATCCGGCCTGTCACCGGGTTGATCAGGGGATGGAGGCCCAGCAGGTAGGTGGACAGCAGCTTGGACAGCTGCCGGTATTCAATGAGGGTTTCAATCAGGGGGTGTTCGCCCTGGAGGGCTTCCAGCACGGACACGTCGGTGGAATACCCGGTTTTGGTCTTTTTGATGATGGGCAGGCCCAATTTTTCAAAGAGGATGACGCCCAGCTGCTTGGTGGAGTTGACGTTGAACTCCTCCCCTGCCTGGTTCCAGGCCTGCTGCTCCAGGGCAGCCACCCGGCCGGTCATTTCCTTGGTGACTTCTTCCAGCATGGCTTCGTCAATGGCGATGCCCCGGTATTCCATCAGGGCCAGGTTTTCGGTCAGGGGCAGCTCGATATCCTGGTACAGCTGGGTCTGGTTCCGGTCCTCCAAAAAGCCCCGGAGAAGGGGCACCAGGGCTGCCGCGTCCTGGGCGGTGCCGCCGTGCCCATGGGGCAGGAAGGTTTCCGCCAGTCGGGTGAGCTCATAGGAATTTTCCCCGGGTTCGTACAGATAGGCGGCCAGTTCCGGGTCGTCTGCCACGCCCAAAAGGTGACTTCCCTGCTCCAACATATATTTGTACAGTTCCTTGGGATTGGGAATGGCTTTTTTCACCGCAGGGTCTGCCAAAAGTTCCAGGGCAGCGGCCTTGCTGCTGTCCGAAACCTTCCAGACGTACTCCTTGTCCCCCAGGACCAGGTTCAGCTGTTCCAGGGTACGGTGGGGCAGGTCGCCGGACAGGGCATAGGTCAGGGCCAGTTCTTCGCCGGCCTGACGGATTTGCTGCAGCAGGTCCTGGGCCTCTGCCTGGGTGGTGATTTCCACCTGGGGCAGGGCCGGGGCAGCGGCTTCCGCCTGGGTACCCGCAGCCTCAGCGGCGGCGTCCCCTTCCTGGCTGCCCAGCACGGGCAGAAAGCGGTTCCACAGGTTCTTGAACTGGAGTTCCTGCATCAGCTCCCGGCTTTCGGCGGTCATGCCGGTCAGGGCGTAGGCCTTGGGGTCCCGGCTGATTTCCGGCACGTCCAGGCAAATGGTGGCCAGGTCCTTGGACAGGAGCGCCTGGTCCCGGTAGGTTTTGAGTTTTTCCTGGAGGGACTTGCCTTTGACGTCGGCGGCATGGTCCAGGACATTTTCCACGGTCTGGTACTCTGTAACCAGCTTCAGGGCCGTCTTGGGGCCCACCCCCGGCACGCCGGGAATGTTGTCGCTGGTGTCCCCCATGAGCCCTTTCAGCTCGATAATCTGCCGGGGCACCAGGCCCTGGTATTCGGCCTTAAAGGCGGCCTCGTCGTAGATGCCCAGGTTGGAGATGCCTTTTTTGGTAAAATACACCTGGACATTGTCGCTGATCAGCTGGAATTCGTCCCGGTCCCCGGTGACAATTTTCACCTGCACGTCCTTGGGAGCGGAGGCGGCCAATGTACCGATGATGTCGTCGGCTTCGTAGTTGTCCACTTCCAGGGTGGGAATGCCCATGGCCGTTAAAAGGCGAATGGACAGGGGGAACTGTTCTTTCAGTTCCGGGGGCGTAGCTTTGCGCTGGCCCTTGTAGGCTTCGAATTTCTCCGTCCGGAAGGTTTTCCGGGACTTGTCGAAAGCCACGGCCATGTAGGCCGGTTTCAGCTCCTGGAGGAGTTTCAGCAGCATATTGCACAGGCCGTACACAGCTCCCGTAGGCACCCCGGTGGGGCTGGTCAGGGGAGGCAGGGCGAAAAAGGCTCTGTGAATCAGACTGCTGCCGTCTATAATCAGGAATGTTTCTTCCATAGTACACCATCCTTTGCTCAGATACTTCCATTATACGATATCCCCGGACCCCATGCAAAAAGCATTTTGTTTGGGGGTGCCAGCTAGTGGCGTTCCTCAGTTTTGCTTATTGTTCCTGCAAAAAATTTTAGCCATTTTTGCGGCCCACTTTCCCACCAGGAGAAAGCGGAAGGCCGCCAGTCAAAAATAAGCTGTATTATTTAGTACAAAAATGGTATAATTTATCCATAAAATTTGGTATTCTGTCAGGGATTCTTGACGCACCGTGGAGTTGGTGATACCATTTTTATACTGTTTTTTTATTTGCCGCATATTTCAGGTGCAGCAATATCTTAGGAGGTCTTTATTATGGAGTATAAGTTTGCCAAGCGGATGGATTCCATGCAAGCATCCGCAGTAAGAGAAATCTTAAAAGTAACCCAGCGTCCGGAAGTGATTTCCTTCGCTGGTGGTCTGCCTGCCCCGGAACTGTTCCCGGTGGACGAAATTGCCAAGGTTTGCGTTGAAGTCTGTAAGGACGAAGGCCGCAAGGTGCTGCAATACGCTACCACCGAAGGCAATCCTGGCCTGCGTCAAAAGATTGCTGACCGCACCAACAGAAAGTACAAATCCAATCTGAAGGCTGAAAACATCCTGATCACCACCGGTTCCCAGCAAAACCTGGATCTGGCCGGCAAGATTTTCTTTGATGAGGGCGATGTTGTCCTGATGGAAAGCCCCACCTATCTGGCTGCCATCAATGCGTTCAAGGCTTACGGCCCGGAATTCAAAGAAGTTCCCACCGATGAAAAAGGGATGATTCCTGAAGAACTGGAAAAGATTTTGGCTTCCACCCCTAAGATTAAGCTGATTTATGTCATTCCCGACTTCCAGAACCCGACCGGCATTTGCTGGACCCTGGAACGCCGCAAGGCATTTATGGACCTGAGCAATAAATATGAAGTTCCTGTACTGGAAGACAACCCCTACGGTGAACTGCGCTACGACGGCGAAACCCTGCCGTCCCTGATGAGCATGGACACCAAAGGTCTGGTCATGGGCATGGGCACGTTCTCCAAGACCTTCTGCCCCGGCCTGAGAATTGGCTGGCTGGCTGCCAACACCACCCTGCTGGCTGAATTTGTGAAGGTAAAGCAAAGCGCCGACCTGCACACCTCCGCTTTTGACCAAGCCATCATCGACCGCTATATGGACGAATACAGCCTGGACGAACACGTCAAGGAAATCAACGCCCTGTACAAGCATCGTCGTGACCTGCTGATCAAGACCATGGAAGAAACCTTCAAGGACGGCACCACCTGGACCCATCCCGATGGCGGCCTGTTCCTGTGGCTGACCTTCCCGGAAGGCGTCAGCGCCCGGAAAGTCTTCGACAAATGCATCGAAAAGAACGTGGCCGGCGTGCTGGGTGAATTCTTCTATCCCAACGGCCATAACGACCATCATATGCGCATCAACTATTCCAATATGCCTGACGACAGAATCGTGGAAGGCATCCACAGAATGGCTGCTGCCCTGCAGGAAGTTAAAGAAGGAAAATAAGCTCTGCGGTTGAAAGGGCTGTGAAAAAAGGCTTGCGAACAAATTTGCGTTCGCAAGCCTTTTTTATTGTTCGTTATAGCCGTTATCTACACCTCAAAACTTCCTCAGTCAGTCCTACGGACTGCCAGCCCCTTCACGCTTGAAGGGGCCGGTCTTAGGCCTATACGAGCCATGTGTAGAACGGACATAGCAAAGCAACATAGTTCGTAAATACCTGCACTACCTTGGCTATTACTTGACCAGTAGTGGCCTGACCGCTTCCTGCAAGCGTTGCGGCCGCATCCAAACATCCCCAAAAATATCCCAATGGATGTTTGGTTAATAAGGCCCATGCGATAGCCGTCCAGGAACCAAGCCTGTAAGGCGATGGCGACTGGTACACGGCGAACCGCTCAGGAAGTGTCGCATTTTCCTTTATAGCCCCCTTCAAGCGTGAAGGGGGTGGCAGCCGAGAGGCTGACGGAAGAAGTTTTCCAGGATTCAGGCGACGATAGAAGTTTCATTATTTCACAGCGCCTTTTTTGCTGTCATTTTGTCAGCAAGTGCACAAGGTTTGATTTCTATTCTTTCCAACAAGGGGTCTCAAGGCCCAGGACTTTCTGGCTGTCAAAGGGGGCTTTGGGGTCCCGGTCCTTGCGGACGTAGTCCTGGCAGGCGGCCTGGACCAAGGCAAAGCCTTTGTGCAGCAGCGGCACGTTGCAGTACACCATAAGGATATTGGCCAGGTCGGAGAAGGCCCACAGGTTCCCCAGGTCGTAGCCGGCGATGTTGACCAAAATGCCAAAGGCGGCTACCAAAAGGCACAGGCCCCGGACGGCATTGGTCAGGGTCTGGCTGCTCCCCAGCCGGGCGGCGGCGATTTCGGAAAAGGACACCATGCCGATGAGGCAGGTATAGGCAAACAGGCAGAAGCACAGGGTCAGCGCCAGGGTCACGGCCAGGTTCAGGCTGGTACCCGGGGTGAGTTCCGCCACGGAAATCAGATACTTGGGAAGTTTCCCCGCTTCCGTCCAGGCTGCCGGGTCCTTGGTCCACACATGGGCCATGACGATGATAAAGCCGGTCATGGTGCAGATGATATGGGTGTCCAGCATGACCCCGGCCGCAGCCAGCAGGCCCTGTTCACAGGGGTGGTTGTCATCAGCGGAAGCGGCGGACATGGTGATGGTGCCCTGGCCGGCTTCGTTGGACATGAGGCCCCGCTTCACGCCCTGGACCAGCACGGTGCCAAAGACGCCCCCAAAGAAGGCATCAGGCCGAAAGGCGCCCCGGAACACTTCCTGGAAGAAAAAGGGCACGGATTGGACATTGGCGAAGATCAGCAGCAGCACGGTGCCCACGTACACCACGGCCATCACCGGCACCATTTTATTGGTAGCCCGGGTGACCTTCTGGATGCCCCCAAAGGCCAGTACTCCGGTAAAGACCAGCACCACCAGGGCGGCGGCGTAGTAGAAGAAAGAATTGGTAGGAATGGTGCTGCCGGTGACCATTTCGGCGATGGCTCCCAGGGAGGACACCACGTTGAAGCCTTGGGCGGGCAGGCAGCCCAGGGCATAGAAGATGTACAGGCAGGAGAGCAAAATCCCCGCCAGCTTTTTGCCTCCTAGCAGTTCCCGACCGTAGAAGGGCAGACCCCCTACAAACTCCCCGCCCCGGCGTTCCTTAAACAGCTGGGCCAGGGTGGCTTCCACAAAGGCGGTGGCCATGCCAAAGAAGCCGGAAACCCACATCCAAAACAGGGCCCCGGGACCGCCTACGGCAATAGCCCCGGTAACGCCCAAGATGTTCCCCGGCCCCACCCGCATGGCGGAGCTCAGGAGAAAGGCCGCCAGGGGCGAAATCCCCGTGCGGACCTGCTGCCGCCGAGCCAGGAGCCGAATGCCCCGCCCCAACTGGGTCACCTGGACAAAGCCCAAGCGCAGGGTGAAATACACCCCGGAGCCCACCAGCACCAAGATGGCCAGAGAAAAGCTGCCTAAAAGGGGCAGACTTTTGTACCAGCCGAACATAGTAGGAAAATCCCAAAAGAAATCCGATAACGGCCCTACAAAGTGCAGAACCGAATTGACCCAGGCAAAAAGCCCTTCCATGTCCACCATCTCCCTTGTTATTTTGTAAAATAATTTTCTGAATAATTACTCTTCTACTATAGCACATTCTTCCAGCCAGATACATGGCTGGAGCTATTTTCTTTTTTCCCCGCTCTACTTTGTACAATTGATGTAATTCTTGCCTTTTTAACTGAGTTTTCATTTTTTTGCTGGGATGCTTCCTAAAACGCTAAAACATATTACGAACCTATAATGCCTACGGCATTTTCAAAGAAGCTTTTATTGCGGAAACTAATCTTATAGATTATAAAAGGAGTAAAGAGGAATGAGAGACTGTAGATGATGAGAATAAGGAAATGGCCTACACTTCTCACAGATCATTTAGCTGATAATCAATTGATTTAGCGTTAAAAAGAGAGGCTGAAGAATAAGAAACAATAGCTGAGGGGCACAAGGAAATGGCCTACACTTTTCACTGGTCATTTTGCTGATAAGCGTTTGGTTAAGTGTAAAAAGGGTATGATGAGGAATAAGAGACGGTAGATGATGGAAATAAGGAAATGGCCTACACTTTTCTGCGAAAAGTGTAGAGGTGTTTTTGGGAATATATGGCCCGCGGGAGCGGGCGGAAACCCCATCCTTGCCCCGCTTTATGATTGGGGCGGAACGGAAAGAGTTTATAATTGAAGGCGGATTGGGCCTACACTACCATGGTCCTTGCACTAGCCCATTGCAAGGAACGGAAACAATGGAAACACGCCTACAAGGCCCCCTGTTATCCCAGGGGCCTTGTATCATTTCATCTCTATACAAAAAATGGCACTGCTCTACGCAGTGCCAAAAAACTGGAAAACATGTTGCAGGTGTTTTCCTATCTTGTTATAGCTGCCGCCTTACGCAGCCGTTTAGCCTTTTCCTCCGCTCCCCCAGCTGTCCTTATTTCCCGAACTCCGCGTACAGGGCAGGCAGGATCTGGGACAGGCGGGTAAACTCGATCATATCGTGCATGGACATGGCAAAAGCGCCTTGAAGCAGTGCTTCCTCCGGGACTGCCGGGGCCTGTTTGAGGGCTGCTTCCACTTGCTGGGCGAGTCCCGTCAGCTTTGTCATGCCCCTGTGGGTCCCCAGCCAGTAGTGGGAAATCAGTTCCAGGCCGCCGGGGACTTCCCGGCCCAGGTGGAACATCATGCCGGAGGGCACGCCGGGGCTCTGGGGCAGATCGGACCAGCCGCTGGCGCTAAAGCCATAGCCGCCCTGCTGCCAGGTTTCCTGGGTAAGTCCCAGGGCAAAGGGATCCCGGAAATGGATAGTCACATTCAGGAGCTGGTCGCCGGTGAGCTCCACCACCTGGTTGGGATTTTCCGGGTCATAGAGCTTTTCGGCGTAGGTTTTGGCTGGGTCTTCCAGCCGTTCTGGATAGGGCACCCGGTTCTGGACATGGGCATAGGGGGACCAAAGAGCGTAACGCTCATCATGCCCCATATGCCAGGCAAACCACCATTCCAACATCTGGGCGGTGGCCCCGGGGAAAAAGTGCCGGCTGAAGGAGCAGATGATCCGGCCACTTTCAGCATTTCCCAAAAGCCCGTACCCGGCCACCGGCAGGTTGTAGGGCTGCTGGAATAAGCGGTTCAGGTCTTCCCTAGTAGGCGCAAACAGGGCTTTTTCCGGCAGGGGTGCCCATTTCAGGGCTTTCACCATAGCCACTGGGACTTCCAGGGTGTCGGTCAGGTATTTTTCGTAGGGGGTACCGGCCACCAGCGCCCGGTTCTTTTGGTGCTGGGCCACATATTCCGGCGGATACCAGGTCAGCAGGGTATTTTTTTCAGCGTTCATAAAAATTCCTTCTTTCTTCAGGCAGGTTCCGGCAATTTCCGGGTACCTGCCAAAAAAATACCCCTCCGCTAGGAGAGGTACTTTTTTGTTATGACTGCGAAACTTCTCACAGGGAGTTTCGTCTTATAACCGTTCTTGCAGTTCCGCCAAAATGGCTTTCTGTTTTTCCAAAGCTTCCTTGCCCAGGGCGATTTGCTTGGCATTTTCGCTGGGGGCAGGGCCGCCGTAGGAGGTCCGGGCTGCTACGCAGTTTTCGGGCTTCAGGCATTCCAGCAGGTCTTCTTCAAACAGGGGGCACATGGCTTTGTATTCTTCCATAGTCAGCTGGCCCAGATATTTGTGCTCGGCAATGGCTTTGGCCACGGCCTTGCCCACCACTTCATGGGCTTTGCGGAAGGGCATGCCCTTGCGCACCAGGTAGTCGGCCAGGTCGGTGGCGTTGGAGTAGTCCAGATGGACGGCTTCGGCCATGCGCTTTTCGTTGACGGTCATGGTCAGAATCATATCCCGGTAGACGGTCAGGGAGAACTTCACGGTATCCACCGTATCGAAAAAGCCTTCCTTGTCTTCCTGGAGGTCCTTGTTGTACGCCAGGGGCAGGCCTTTCACGGTGGTGAGCAGTGCCATCAGGCTGCCAAACACCCGGCCGGTTTTGCCTCTCACCAGCTCGGAGATGTCCGGGTTCTTTTTCTGGGGCATCATGGAGGAACCGGTAGCGAAGGCATCGTCCAGCTCGATGAAGCCGAACTCCGTGGAGGACCACAGGCACATTTCTTCACTGAGCCGGGACAAGTGCAGCATCAGGACGGAAGCAAAGGACAGGAAGTCCAGTACGTAGTCCCGGTCGCTGACGGCGTCCATGCTGTTGCCGTACACCTGGAAAAAATGCAGCTCCTTGGCCACCTGGAAGCGGTCAATGGGCAGGGTGGTGCCGGCTACAGCACCAGCGCCCAGGGGCATAATGTCGGCGTCTTCCCACACCCCGTGGAGGCGGCGGAAATCCCGGCGCAGCATATTAAAGTACGCCAGCAGATGGTGTCCAAAGGTAATGGGCTGCGCTCTCTGGAGATGGGTATAGCCGGGCATCAGGGTCTTCAGGTGCTTTTCCGCCATGGTCAGCAGGGCTTCCTCAAAGCGGATCAGCAGGTCAATGACCTCGGTGACTTCCCGTTTCATGTACATATGCATATCCAGTGCCACCTGGTCGTTGCGGCTCCGGGCTGTATGCAGGCGAGCACCGGCGTCCCCGATTTTTTCCGTCAGGGCGGCTTCCACGTTCATGTGGATGTCTTCCAGCTCGGTCTGGAACTGGAAGGTGCCGGCTTCGATTTCGGCCAGGATTTCCTTCAGGCCCTTTTCAATCTGGGCCACGTCTTCCTGGCTGATGATTCCGGTATTGCCCAGCATATGTGCATGGGCAATGCTTCCCCGGATATCTTCCTTGTACAGCCGCTGGTCGTATTCAATGGAGGCGTTGAACGCATCCACCAGGGCATTGGTATCTTTACTGAATCGTCCACCCCAAAGCTTCGCCATTATTTCAACTTCCCTTGTTTCATCAGAGCTCTTACCGTCAGCGGCAGACCAAACAGGTTGATGAAGCCTTGGGCATCAGCCTGGTTGTACACTTCGTCTTCGCCGAAGGTGACGTATTCCTTGCTGTACAGGGAGTACGGGCTGGTGGTGCCGGCGGTGATGATGTTGCCTTTGTACAGCTTCAGTTTCACAGTACCGGTAACGGTCTTTTGGGTTTCGTCTACGAAAGCCTGCAAAGCTTCCCGCAGCGGGGAGAACCACATGCCATCGTAAACCAGTTCTGCATAGCGGATGCCGATGGTTTCCTTATAGTTGAAGGTAGCCCGGTCCAGGCAGATGTTTTCCAGTTCGTTGTGGGCATAGTAGATGATGGCGCCGCCAGGAGTTTCGTAGACGCCTCTGTCCTTCATGCCTACCAGACGGTTTTCTACCATGTCGCTGATGCCAATGCCGTTGCGTTTGCCGATTTCGTTCAGGGTTTCCATCAGTTCCACAGCGGACATTTTCTTGCCGTTAACGGCAACCGGTACGCCCTGTTCAAAGTCCAGGGTAATGTATTCGTCCTTGTCCGGAGCAGCTTCCGGAGTCTGGGTCATGATGTAGATTTCGGATTTCGGTTCGTTGGCCGGATCTTCCAGGTCGCTGCCTTCGTGGGACAGATGCCAGATGTTCCGGTCCATGCTGTAGTCCTTTTTCTTGGTTACAGGCACGGGAATGTTATGGGCAGCTGCATAGTCGATGGCGTCTTCTCTGGATTTGATATCCCATTCTCTCCAGGGAGCGATGACTTTCAGTTGGGGAGCCAGAGCCTTGATGCCCAGTTCGAAACGCACCTGGTCGTTGCCTTTGCCGGTAGCGCCGTGAGCGATAGCGTCAGCGTTTTCCTTCAGGGCAATGTCCACCAGGTATTTGGCGATGATGGGACGGGCAATGGAGGTACCCAGCAGGTACTTCTTTTCATAAACGGCACCGGATTTTACCATGGGCCAAGCATATTCCTTCAGGAATTCTTCTTTCAGGTCCAGAATGTAGGCTTTGCTGGCGCCGGATTTGATGGCTTTGTCATGGACAGGAGCCACTTCTTCCCCTTGGCCGATATCAGCCGTTACGGTGATGACTTCACAGTTGTTGTAGTTTTCCTTCAGCCAGGGAATGATACAGGAAGTATCCAAACCGCCGGAATAGGCCAATACGACTTTTTTAATGTCTTTTTTATCCATGCTATGCAATCTCCTTTTCGTTAATACGCTATCTACATACTTTACAACACTTCGTCACTCATTAGCAAGGCCATAATGGCTTTTTGTACATGAAGACGGTTTTCTGCTTCGTCAAATACCGCAGAATGGGGTCCTTCGATGACCTCGTCGGTGATTTCTTCCCCTCTGTGGGCAGGCAGGCAGTGGAGCACCATGGCGTCCGGCCGGGCCACGCTCAGCAGTTCGGAGTTGATCTGGTAGTCGTGGAGGGCTTTCACCCGGACTTCCTTTTCCGCTTCTTCGCCCATGGAAGCCCAAACGTCGGTGTAGAGCACGTCGGCCCCTTTGGCAGCTTCATACAGGTCTTCTTCTACCTTAATGGTGCAGCCGGTGATGGCAGCGTCCATTTTGGCCATATTCACAATCTGGGGGTCCGGCTGGTAGCCCTTGGGGCTGGCACAGACCATGTTCATGCCCACCTTGGCACAGGCAAACATCAGGGAGTGGGCCATGTTGTTGCCGTCCCCTACGTACACCAGCTTCCGACCCTTGAGCACGTCCTTGTATTCCAGGATGGTGAACATATCGGTCAGGGCCTGGCAGGGATGGAGCAGGTCGGTGAGGCCGTTGATGACCGGAACACTGGCGTAGTCGGCCAGTTCCTTGACGGCTTCGTGGGAATAGGTCCGGATCATAATGCCGTCCACAAAGCGGGACAGCACCCGGGCGGTATCTTTCACCGGTTCGCCCCGACCAATCTGGGAGGTGGACTCGGTCATGTAGATGGGGTGCCCGCCCAGCTGATGGAAGCCGGTTTCAAAGGAAACCCGGGTCCGGGTGGAGGCTTTGGAGAAAATCATGGCCAGTGTTTTGCCCTTCAGGTATTCATGGGGTTCGCCCAGTTTTTGTTTCTTTTTCAGTTTGCGGCTGACATCCAGGATGGTGGCGACTTCGCCTACAGACAAATCATGGATGGAAATCAGATCTTTGTTTCTTAAAGCCATGTTCTTCCCCTCGTTTTCTTTAGAAGTCTGCCAGGAGTTCATCCAGACCCTGGAGCAGTTTGTCGATGTCTTGTTCGGTAATAATCAGCGGCGGTACAAAACGCAGGACGTTCCCCGCCGTGCAGTTGATGATAAGGCCTTTTTCCAGGCAGCCCTTTACCAGGGAGGCGCCGGGTTTGGAAAGCTCCGCCCCCAGGATCAGGCCCATACCTCTTACATCGGTGATTTTGTCCGGATACTTGGCCTGAAGGCCTTTCAGTCCGGCCTTAAAGTATTCGCCGGTTTTGGCAACCTGCTCGTCCAGGTGCAGCTTCTTCATTTCACTGATGGCCGTATAGCAGGCGGCGCAAGACAGGGCGTTGCCGCCGAAGGTGGACCCGTGGTCCCCAGGGGCGAACACGTGGGCCAGACGCTCGGTGACCAGGAAGGCTCCCATGGGGAAGCCGCCGCCGATGGCTTTGGCAGTGGTCATTACGTCAGGCTTTACGCCGCTGTACATCCAGGCAAACCAGAAACCCGTGCGGCAGACGCCGGTCTGGATTTCGTCAAACATCAGGAGGGCATCGTGCTTCTGGCACAGCTCCTTGGCTTTTTCCAGGTAGCCGGCCGGAGGTACGTGAACCCCGCCTTCCCCTTGGATGGGCTCCAGGAGAACGCCGCAGACCTCATCGTCCATGGCCGCTTCCAGGGCCTTCACGTCCCCAAAGGGCACGTATACAAAGCCTTCCGGCAGAGGGTTCAGCCCTTCGTGGTAGTGTTCCTGGCCGGTGGCGGTCAGGGTTTCCATGGTGCGCCCGTGGAAGGAATCCAGGGCGGTAATAATCTTGAATTTCTTGGGGCTCTTTTTCACGCCGTATTTCCGGGCCAGCTTGATGGCCCCTTCGTTGGCTTCGGCACCGCTGTTGCAGAAGAACACCCGGTCGAACTGGGCGGCTTCGCACAGCTCCTTGGCGGCCTTGGCCTGGATTTCGGTGTAGAACAGGTTGGAGCAGTGCAGCAGCTTGCCAGCCTGTGCGCTCACGGCGTCCACCAGGGGCTTGTAGTTATAGCCCAGGGCGTTGACGGCAATACCGGCCAGAAAGTCGGTGTATTCCTTGCCGTCGGCGTCGTAGAGATGAACCCCTTCCCCGTGGTCCAGGGCAATCTGGTTTCTGCCAAACACTGGCAGATAATAATGGTCCGTTTGTTCAATAATTTCTTTTGTATTCATCGGCACAATCTCCTGTATATTCTTGCATTAGTCTCTGACCACTTCAGTACCCACGCCCTTGTCGGAGAAAATCTCCTGGAGGATGGAGTGTTCCTGGCGGCCATCGATGATGTGGGTCTTCACAGCACCCCCGGACAGGGCGGCGATGCAGGCCTTCACCTTGGGGATCATGCCCCCGTCGATGCTGCCCTTCACAATCAGTTCCTGGGCCTTTTCAAAGGTCAGGGTGGACAGGAAGGTGGACTCATCGTCATGGTCTTCGTAGATTCCCTTCACGTCAGTGAGCATCAGCAGCTTTTCGGCCTTCAGGGCCCCGGCTACCTCGCCGGCTACGCTGTCGGCGTTGATGTTGTAGGTCTCCCCGTCTTCCCCAATGCCGGTGGGGGCAATGACGGGAATATAGTCATGGGCCAAAAGCAGGTTGATCAGGTCCGTATTGACCTTTTCCACCGTGCCCACGTAGCCGATGTCCACCAGGTTTACCTGGCCGTTTTCGTACACATCAGCCAGATGTTTCTTGGCTTCCAGCAGGCGGGCGTCCTTGCCGTTCAGGCCAATGGCGTTGCCCCCCAGAATATTCAGGCGCCGCACCAGGTCGGTGTTGGTTTTGCCCACCAGGGCCAGTTCGGCAATTTCCACCGTTTCTTTATCGGTAACCCTAAGACCGCTGACAAACTCGGATTTCTTGCCGGCTGCCTTCAGCATGGCGGTAATTTCCGGGCCGCCGCCGTGGACCACCACCGGCTTCATGCCGGCGCAGTGCAGGAACACGATATCTTCCAGCACCTTGTTTTTCAGCTCATCGTTCAGCATGGCGTTGCCGCCGTATTTCACCACAACCGTTTTGCCCTTGAAAGCGCTTAAATATGGCAGTGCTTCAACTAAGATATTCATTTCGTTGTTTTTTATCTGCATATTTCTTCCTCCTCAAAATGGGTTTCCCGTTTTGTCCGACCCTCATCGGTAGTCGGAGCCATAGTTGGCACGCTTCACCAGGACACGAGTTTTTCCGTCGTTCACCCTCGGCTGCGGGCAGGGGAAAACGACTTTTTCCACTATGCAATTGTCCAAGCCGTCATCCCCTCCTTTGTCCTTATGGTGAATTATTATACACTTTCGTGCATAAATTCGCAACCGTTTTTTTCGCTTTTTTTAGGAATTTCCTGTCCTGATAGTACTATTATTATAAGCCTTTCAGCAGGAATCTACACGTTTTTGGTGAATAAGTTCAGAGAAAATTGTTATAATAGGAAAGAACAAGCGTTTTTTCTATTTTTTTGCAAAATCCGGCCCTGCGCCCTACCTAACAGGAGGTCTTATGCGGAAACTGCTTTATCTTCTCATTCTGCTCTCAGCTGCACTCTGCTACTATCTTACCCGCCCTGTGGTGCATACGGGGGCCGGCCCTGCCCCAGTGCCCGCCTACGCTGCTGCCGCGGCGGCCCAGGAGGACCCGCTCACCCGGCTGCTGCCGGGAATCGACGTGCCCCGGCCCCTGCGCCTGGTGTACCGGGCCTGGCATCTGAAGGAAATCACCCGGAGCCGAATCCCGGCGGAAGACTGGGTCCCCTTAAAACGAATGTCCCCCTGGCTGCCCAAAGCCCTGGTGTCCGTGGAAGACAAACGGTTCTACTCCCACCACGGCATTGACCCGGACGGCATTTTCCGGGCCATCCTGATGAATATCCAGGCGGACGAGGTAGTAGAAGGTGGCAGCACCATCACCCAGCAGGTGGTGAAAAACAACCTGCTCACCTCAGAACAGTCCCTGGAACGGAAAATCCTGGAAGCGGGACTGGCGCTAGTGGTGGAAATCCACTACAGCAAGGACGAAATCCTGGAAATGTACCTGAATACCACCTTCCTGGGCGCAGGCGCCACCGGCGTGCAGCAGGCCAGCGAAACCTACTATGGCCTGGAACCCAGCCAGCTGTCCCTGTCCGAGGCAGCCACCCTGGCCGGCCTCCCCTACGCCCCCTCAGCCCTGAACCCCTTTGACAACCCGGAAGGCTGCCGGGAGCGGCGGAACCTGGTACTGGAACGGATGAACGAACAGGGCATGATTACCGAAGGAGAAATGCGGGAAGCCCAGCGGCAGGGCCTGCATTTGCGGTAACCAGCTGCGGTCACAGACCGTAAAGAAAGCTCTGCCAATCGGCAAAACAAACAAGAAATGCGCGCTGCAAAAACCGCAGCGCGCACTTCTTGTTTTATTTCCTTTTTCTTCAACTATACTCTTCCAATAACCGCTTGCTGTCCTCTTTGGGAGGATAGCCAAACATCCGAGCGTATTCCCGGCTGAATTGGGAAGGGCTTTCGTAGCCCACCCGGAAGGCCACGTCAGCAGCTTCCGCCGTTCCCTTTAACAGCAGCAGCCGGGCTTCCTGAAGCCGCAGCTTCTTTTGGAATTGCAGGGGGCTCATGGCGGTAACTTTCTTGAACTGCCGGTGCAGGGTGGGCACGCTGACCCTGGCTTTTTGCGCCAGATCCTCCACCCGGATGGTTTCGTTATAATGCGCAATAATGTACTGGACAATTTCCTGAATCTGATAGGCCTTGCTGTCCTTCAGGGCAAATTGCCGCAGACAATCCCCCTGGGGCCCCACCAGCAGGTAATACAGGATTTCTTTGGTATAAAGCGGCGCCAGCACCGGAATATTTTCCGGGGTATCCACCAGCCGTACCAGCCTTGCCATAGCGTCCAACAAAGGCAGTTCCAAAGGACTCACATAAATGGCCCGTTTCTGCTTCTTTTGGGGCTTCTCCCCAGGAACCGCCGGCAGCAGCTCCACCAGCTGGTCCAGAGTAAATTCCAGCTTCAGGGAAATATACGGCTCTTCCCGGGTGGCTTCCAGAATCTGCCCTGTCACCGGCAGTCCCACGGCGGAAACCAGGTAGTCCGAAGGACCATACTGAAAGCGTTCCTCGGCCAGGCCGATTTCTTTTCGCCCCTGAAGAATGATGCAAAGGGAAGGCTTCTGAAACAGGGCCTCCGGTTCCGTGGTGACATACTGCCGCACAAAATACAGGGAAGGGACCGCCGTTTGGATCCAGCTGTTCTCCTTTACCTGGCGTTCCACAATGCTAGCCAGTTCTTTTCTATATGCAGCCAGTTTGGCTTCCATACGCTTTCTCCCTTCTGCCGGCAGGCCTTTGCTGCCCAGCCCAACCGGTCTTCTCCGCCATATTGTAGCAGCTCTTCCCAGGGCCCGGCAAGTCCGGCTGGTCCCCGGTCCAGCGCCTGGAGCTGATTGCCGCTGCTTATAATTTCGGATAGACTCTGGTCTTGGGTCCCAGATAGCCTTTGATGATTTTTGGAGGATTTTCCAGGGCATCTTTTGCGTGGAGATATTTGGGGTTAATGGCCACGCTGTTGGGATCCACCCGGTAGTCCCCAAAGCCGAACATGGTGGTGGAACCATAGGTGGATTCCGGCGGTCTGATAGAGGGCACCAGGGCGCTTTCACCTCTGTCCAAGGCATCCTTCACAGTGGCAATGAGATTATCCAAATACTTGATGTCCAGCGGCAGGGGATTGTGGCCAGTGAAAATACGTTTTGCCCGTCCGTTCAGCTTGTGCTTCAGGTCCACCAGGGCCGTGTAATACCGGTCCATGGAGCATTCCAGCCCCACGTCGTCCAAAAGCCCGGAATTGGGCCCGAGGGGGTCGTTGCTGCCCAGGGAATCGGAGGAATACAGGTCCCCTGTCTTTGCGTCCAGCAGCACCAGGCTTCCCACCGTATGGCCGGGAACGGCGTAGGCGGTCAGCACCGTATTGCCCAGGTTGAATTTGTCTCCCTCTTGAGGATCCAGGGTACCTTGGGGAATGTTGTCCCCAAACCAGCTCAGGTCCTTGTGGGGCACATACACCTTGATATGTTTATCCAGGAAGTTTTGGGTCTGGGCAGCATGGTCTGCGTGCCCATGGAGAGAAATCACGTCAAAGGGCAGTCCCCCGTCCAGCTTTTGTATCAGGGAATACAAATCCCCTTGGGAATCCAAGCCGCTGTCGATGAGCAGAGCCCGCCGGGAACCCACCACCAGGAACATATTGACCCGGGCGTAATCCGAGATTCGAATCAGGGCAGGGGTATCAGGGGATGCCTCCCGGAGCACCTCATAGCTGAAGTACCCAGGTTGGTGTACCACAAAATTGTACCTGAGGGTGGCCACGTCACTGGGGGCCGCACCTTTGGAAAAGGCAATGGCCTTAATCACTACGGTTTTTTCCGTCCCGGGCTTCTGGCTGGCCCCGGCGCCAAATTCCAAAATGGGGATGGCGCCCTTAGCAGGGTCAAACACCGGACTGTCCTGGGTGGGCTTCGTACCGTCCAGGGTATAGTGGATTTCCGCCCCGGGGGTGGCGGATCCTAGCCGGATATGGCTGTAGCTGATTTCGTAGGTGCCCGGCATAGGATACGCCCCGGGCTGGGCGGTTTTGGCCTGGCTGGTCCGAACGGGCAGAGCAACACCAGAAAGGGCGCGCTGACCGGTCCCAGCGGTACTGAGGCTCCCGTTCTCCTTTGCCAGAAGGGCCTGGACAAGGGCGGCCTGCCCTGCCCCCACCGTCTGCGCTGCCGGCTGTGCAGCCGCGGCCAGAGCTACCGGCACAGCACCGGGCTGGCCAAAAAAGCCAAAGGCTGCTGCAAAACCGGCAGCCACAATTCCTGCCTGCATTGCCTTTCGCATGCTTTATCCCTCCTGTTTCGTCAGTGGCAAATCGCCGTATTCCGTCCAAACAAAATCGGCCATTCTTTTCTTGATCAGCCATTTGCCGTCCTGTTTTACGTATTCATCGTGGTAGCGGGTGCCCCCGGAACGTTTCACCTGCTTGCCATTTTGGGTGCTGATCAGCACCACGTAGCAATAGCTGGTGCCCGTTGCCGTATTGCCCTTGATATCCACCACCTGCTGGCCGTTGATATGGTACACCACGTCCTGGGTTTTCAGGAAATCATCGAAAGCTTTGCCAATGTTCTCCCGGCCGGTCAGTGAGGTCATCAGCGTCCCATCGGAATAATTCTCTACCACGGCATCCTTTGTGAAAAGAGCTTCCTGGGCAATGCCATTTTTCTGGTCCGCCAGGATGGAAAAGGTATCCACCAGTTCCTTTAAGGCCAACTTATCCGCCAGGTCACCAATGGCTTCCCTGGAAGAGCCCACTCCCGCCTGTACCGCCGCCGCTTCCACTGCCGGCATAGGAGCCGGCTGCCCAAAAAGTACCAGGAGGGCTGCCAGTCCTGCTGCGGCCCCCAGCTTCGTCATTTTTCTCATAGGAATTCCTCCTTATTTTTTGTTTTTCAAATTTTTATCCAGAAAAGCCAGAATCACCTGCTCCACTTCCGGCTGGGCCCAATAATGGTCCGCATGCCCTGCCCCCTCTACCACATAACGCTGGGCCGGAATGCCTTTTTCCTGCAAAGCGTTGTACAGCAGTTCGGTTTGGCTGGGCGAAACCATCTGGTCCTTGTCCCCCTGGAGCAGCAAAAACGGTGCCGTTTTGGGCGAAATATACGTTACCGGATTGGCGGCTTTCACCGTGCTTGGAGTAGCCTGGACGCTGCCGCCCCCTTTGGCCGAAAAGGAAGTGCCATTGATAAACAGCGCCTGAAGTGCGGCCGGGGATGCGTGGCGCTGCTGTTCCTCCTTGGAGAAATCCGCAGCCACCTTGCTCAGGTCCGAAAGCCCATAGATATCAATGGCGGCCTGCACGTCACTGCTTTGGTCCAGATTGTCCCCCTGGTCAAAGGCCTTGTACCCGTTGGAGGTGCCCACCATAGCGGCCAGGTAGCCGCCAGCGGACTCACCCATAACCGCCATACGGCTGGGATCAATATTAAAGTCCCGGGCATGGGCCCGAAGATACCGGAGGGCCGCCTTCACGTCCACCACTGGGTCAGGAAACATCCCATTGGGAATCACCCGGTACTCTACACTGGCCACAAAATACCCGTGCTCTGCCAGATGCACCCGCTGCTGCAAATAATTTTCTTTGGGCGAAGCCGTGAACCCCCCGCCGGTAACAAACACCACCGCCGGCAGCTTTTCCTGGCTTTCCGGCTGCAAAATATCCATTTTCAAAAAGCTCTTGGGCCAGTCAAAATACTGGGCATACGTAATATCCGAAATGGCCCGGACCTGCGGCCGGGTGAGACTGAATTTCAAGTGCTGGCTGGGAGCCGCTGCTTCCGCAGGCACCATTAGGCCCGTAAGGCCTGTCAGCAGGGCTGCCAGGATATAAAACAACCTTTTCCTCAGCATTTCGCCGCTCCTTTCGTTTCCATTTGGCTATCTATTGCATCAAGGGGGCAAAGGGTAAAAGCCCCCACCCCCTTGTTGTTTTTCCAGCTTTCCCTACTGTTATTATGAACCTTCTGGGTGTCCTGCCGGTAGACCATTTCTCTCACTGCTCTTGCCTATTCCTATCATTTTCAAAAAGGGGAACTGCCTGCAGCCCTGCTTCCTTTTCCCAGCCCATAAAAAAACGACCTGCCAGCTCTTCTTGAGTTGGCAAGTCGTTTTTTGCTTTTTATTTCTTCAAAAACACCCATTCTTCCGGGGTGGACCGGGCTGCGTCATACTGGTACCCGCCGCTGCCGTGGAACTGCTGCAGCACTTCCGGGTCGTCCGAGCCTGCCTGGGCCAGGTACCGGACCATTTCGCCCCGGGCAATTTTCACGTAGACGCCTTTTTGGACGATTTTCTCCCCCACCAGCTCCCCAAAGGTGCAGGTAATCAGCTGGTCCTGGGGCGTCAGATGCGGGGTGATGGCCTTGCTGTATTCTTTGGAGGCCAGGTTCACCACAATCCGGCTTTCGTCCAGCAGGGCCTTGTACAGCTTGTCCCCCCAAAAGGCGTACAGGTTTTTGGTGCCCGCTACCTGGGCTTTGGCCTGCATTTCCAGCCGGTAGGGCACCACCCCGTCCAGGGGCCGCAGGAGCCCGTAAAAGCCGGACAGAATCCGCAGGTGCCTGCTGATATAGGCCAGCTCCTCATCCGCAAAGACCACCGGCGCCATGTACTGGTACTGGATGCCCTGGTAGGCCAACAGGGCCGGGGAACGGAAGGTTTCCCGGTCCATGGCAAGGAGTCTCTCATGGTTCAGCTGGGCGATTTCGTCATTGCAGCCCCAGAGCCGGGTCTGCTGCTCCAGCGTCAGGGCCTGCAAATAGTCCTTCACCTGCCGGGCTTCCCTGAGGAAGGCGGGCTGGCTCAGGGGCAGGGTATTTTCCCGGTCTTCCTGCATTTTTTTCGCCGGGGAGATGATGATGCGCATTACAGTTCGGCCAGCATCTGGGCCGGGTTATCGCCGGGTTTCACCTTGTCCAGGGCCCGGATAATGATGCCGTTTTCGTCAATGAGATAGGTGGAGCGTACCACGCCCATAGAAACCTTGCCGTACAGTTTCTTTTCCTTCCACACGTCGTAGGCCTGGATTACCGTCTTTTCCGGGTCCGACAGCAGGGTAAAGGGCAGGTTGTATTTCTCCTGGAACTTTTTGTGGGAGGCCACGCTGTCCTTGCTGACCCCCAGCACCACGGCGCCCTTTTCGGTAAACTGGGGATACAGCTCCCCAAAGCCGCTGGCCTGACGGCTGCACCCCGGCGTATTGTCCTTGGGATAAAAATACAGCACTACTTTTTGGCCCCGATACTCTTTCAGAGAATGCATTTGTCCGTCCTGGTCCGGCAGGGTAAAGTCCGGAGCCTGGGTTCCAACTTCCAGCATAGCTATCCCTCCTTGGGTTCTTAGGCGTTGTCCGCCATTTTATTGCGCATAATGCGCTTGTAGATTTCCACGCCTGGCTGATCGTAGGCGTCCACATCGGCCAGTTCCCCTTCGTAGGCAATGCTCAGCATCAGGAAGAAGAACAGCTGGCCCAGAAAATATTCGTTCATGTAAGGCAGATTGTAGCGGGCACTCAGCCGGTGGTCGCCGGCCAGGGCTTCCTCGTTGGCTTCCAGGGCAATCTGCAGGGCCCTGCCCACGTCCATTCCCTCGTACCGCTGGTAGCCGTCGATTTCCGGGAAGGAATTGTGGATGAACACCTTGTTTTTCATATCGTTGATGAACAGGAATTGGACCACCTTGTCCCGGCGGCCGTCCTGGTGGAGCTGGGTCTGGGCGTGCATATCCGTGGTACCAATGGCCACCACCGGCGTGCGGCCGTAGAACACCGGATTCCCCTTCCGGTCCAGACGCTTGCCCAGGGATTCTGCCAAAAGCTGCACATACCATTCCCCCAGGGCCTTCAGCCGCATGGCGTAGGGCATCATGATTTCAATATGGCAGCCGTGGAACTGGGCCGCAGCATATTTCAGCACCGCATTATAGAAGGCCGGGTTTTCCTGGGGCTTTTCGCTTTGGCACCATTGGTCCATATCCCGGGCCCCCTGAAGGAGTTCTTCCAGGTGCATGCCCAGTACCGCAGCCACAATCAGTCCCGGGGTGGACAGCACGCTGAAGCGGCCGCCAATGCCCACCGGCACGTCGAAAATCGGCCAGCCGTACTTCCGGGCCAGACGGTTGAGCGGCCCCTGTTCCAGGGTCTTGTCCGTGACCACCGCCACCCCCATGCGGAACAAGGTCCGCTGCTTTTCCAGGGTATCGTAGAAATACAGGAAAGCAGTGGTGGGCTCCAGGGTGGTGCCGGATTTGGAAATGGGCACCAGCAGCACCTGCAAAGGCCGGCGCTCGCCATTGCGTACCTGCTGGGCCTGAAGGAGCAGCTGGTTCATGACGGAATCCAGGTCCTCCGCGTCCAGGTTGTTGCCGCTGAAGAAAATCCGGGGCATCCGCAGCCCGTCTTCCCGGGCCCAGTATTCACTGGTAAAGCAGTCGTAGAGCACCTTGCCCCCCAGGTAGGAGCCCCCTACCCCACAGAAGACCACCGCATCGTACTTGCTGCGTACCTTCTGGCCAAAGTCCGTCAGCTCCTGGAGCAGCTCCTGGGTATTGGGGTAGCCTTTTTGGAGATAAGGCAGCCGGGTAAAATACACCGGTTCCGGGGTACCGTCCTTGGACAGATGGTGCACCGCCTGCCCGGTTTCCCGGATCAGCCGCAAGCCCTGGGCTGCCGCCGTGATTTTATTTTGTAATTGGTCCAGTTCTTTGTCCGTCACCTGCTCCGGTCCCTGCATATTGGTGAAATCCAGGCAAAAGCCGGAAGGCAGGGTGATGCTTTTTCGTAGTTCCATAATGGTTCGCTCCATCTCTCTAGAAAAATACTTTTCTATATTTATATATGATACCATGTTCTTTCTCTATGGGCAAAAATTTCCTCACGAATCCTGGAAAAATAAAAAAAATGGATACCCGTTTTGGCCAAAATATGGTATGCTTTTTTCAGATATTTAAACAGGAGGCAGCGATTATGACCAAGGGCGTTAACCAAAAGCTCAAACTTCTTCTTTTATATCAATATTTCACCCAGGAAACAGATGCCGACCATGGGGTAACCCTGGCAGACATTACTGCATTTTTGGCCAAACAGGAAATCCATGTGGACCGGAAGACCCTGTACCAGGATTTCGAAGAGCTCCGGGCCTTTGGTCTTGATATTGCAGCCAGCAAGGAAGGCATCCGCTACACCTACCGGCTGATCAACCCCCAATTTGAACTGCCCGAACTGAAAATGCTCATCGACTCAGTCCAATCGGCCAAGTTCATTTCCGATACCAAGTCCAAGGAACTCATTGCCAAGCTGGAACGGCTGGCCAGCAAGCCCATGGCCAGAAACCTGCGGCGCCAGGTGCTGATTACCGGGCGGACCAAAACCATCAACCGCAGCGTCTACTACACCATCGACCGGCTGCACCAGGCCATCAACAGCGGTGTCCAGGTTTCCTTCCATTATATGAAATGGAACATCCACAAAACCCTGGTGGCCCGTAACCACGGCCGCCGCTTCCTGGTCAGCCCCTGGGCCATGGTCTTAAACGACGACAACTACTACCTGGTAGCCTACGAACCCATTGACGACTGCATCAAACACTACCGGGTGGACAAGATCAAGGACCTGGTCCAGCTGGAAGAACCCCGGGAAGGCCAGGAAGAATTTGAGAAATTGGACCTGGCCCGCTACGCAAATATGCATTTTGGCATGTTCAACGGAGAAACCGTCAAAGTGGACCTGCGGGCCAAAAACGACCTGGTAGGCGTACTCATCGACCGGTTTGGCCAGGACGTAATGATTATCCCCGATGGACCGGATCACGTAACGACCACCGTAGAAGTGGCCGTCAGTCCCCAATTCCTGGGCTGGATTACAGCCCTGAAGGACGGCGTAGTCATCACCGGGCCGGAAAAAGTCCGGGACGAAATGCGGGAGCTGGGCCGGCTGCTGCTGCATCTGTATCGGGACTAAATAAGTAAAATTGAAATCTCCTGCTCAAGATCATACAGATTTTGGGCAGGAGATTTCAATTTTGTGAATTGCTCCACGGTCTAGCGCCGGTTCTTTCCCCTGATTTTTTGTTGTACTCAGGAAGAAGAATAAGAACAACTTTCAAATATAATAGACGAAAAGACTATAATTGCGTTTACTTCAAGTAGAATTCTTGGTATATATTGTACTTATCTTAAATTGCATGTATTCCATCTGGAATTTTTTTTGAACTAGTAAAAATTCCGTTACATTCATTTCTCATAGTACATAATTGACATTCAGCAATAAAACCTTGTTTCCACTGAGATATACTAAAAGTACTATATTTTCTTATTTCGTAAGGTAATAGGCATAAAGGAAGATTGTAAATTGATACAGGTATATCCCGATAATCCAATATTTTGGTTGCTTCAATTAATTCTTGCATATATGATTTTGGTTCGATCCATACATCCTCTATATTGTCGTATGCTCTTCCACACACTTCCATCCCCATTAATGCCACATGCACAGCCATTGGTAAATTCCACCCAATAAAATTTGCCAATTCAGTTAAATTAAACACATTTTTACTAGTGAGGACGATTCTAATTTCTATAGGAACTCTAAATGCAGATAAATTATATATTCCGTTTATAGTTTCTCTAAAAGCACCTGATACCCCTACGATTCTATCATGTACTTCTGGAATAGAAGAATACAATGGAATCGCATATACAGTATTAAAAGGAGCCCTATCTATAAAACTTTGGTAAATTGCAAGTTGAATTTGAACAACTATAATCAAGAAACACACTCAATAGCA
>ERZ791932.281-NODE-281-length-31650-cov-18.899731_pt1 | contig 31650 bp, 32 predicted proteins | sample MGYA00510126_ERZ791932 | MGnify/ENA primary metagenome ERZ791932 (study PRJEB30046, sample SAMN00993244) | human gut metagenome | study: EMG produced TPA metagenomics assembly of the A metagenome-wide association study of gut microbiota in type 2... | reverse complement strand
CTTTTTTTATCTGCATACCATCAAGTGGCTGTAAGGAAATGGGAGTTGCTCTTTTTTTAGATGGCATCTTTCAGCACCTCCTCCGTCACTCTCCGATAAGCTTCTGTAGCTTTGCCTTTCGGATCATAAGAGAAAATACTCTGTCCTTCTCTGACTGCTTCCTTCATTCTTACAGAAAATGGAATATAATTATCGAAGATATGAATTTGACCTCCATATACATTTCTGAGAAGTTCCATATTATTCCTGGCATCATTCGTATGAGCATCCACCATCGTAAACAGAATTCCACCGACTTGCAGCTTCGGATTGATTTGCTTACGGACCTTACCGATCGTTTTTAATAACTGCTGCAATCCTTTGATTGGCAGGTAAGACGCTTCAACCGGAATTAGTACTTCATCTGATGCAGCCAGTGCATTGATTGTGATCATTCCCAATGATGGCATACAATCAATGATAATTGCATCATATTGATCCTTGATACCATATAAAATCTGTTTCAATACATATTCCCTGCTCATTGCATTTACCAACTGTACTTCCGTACCTGCCAGTCCAATGTTAGAACAGATAATGTCTATCCCCTCTGCCTGATGTCTGATAAAACATTCGGAAGGAATATCTTCATCTTTCATTACTGTATCCATAAGAGCTGTAAGTGTTTCATTACTTTCATCACAATCACGATATCCAAATCCTGCGGATACATCAGACTGTGGATCTGCATCTACAATCAACACTTTCATATTCTTTTGTGCCAATCCTACTGCTAAATTAGCTGTACATGCGGATTTTCCCGTTCCCCCTTTTTGGTTTACAATAGAAATAATTCTAGCCATTTTTTCATCACCTTTCAATCAATAAAAATGACCGAATCAGCTAAACAGATTTTCATCCATTACGAGCTAATTCGGTCCTGTTTTTCGCTATTAAATTGTAATATCACCACTTTCGTGATACAGTAAAAGCATCTCAGATAAAAGCGGAAATTTTCTTTCATCTGAATAAGTTTTTTATAAAAGGTAGGCCTTTCCACCTCCACTCATATTTAAGTTACCTTTCCTTCATAAATTTGTTGATTCGTTGCAAGTTTTTTTCAGGACCAAATCGACTCAACCCCTTGTATTTACTGGGTTTCCGTTGATTTAGTCTTATTTTATCATCATCATCCCCACACCGGATTCCCGTCCAGTAGAGCATTTCAAACGCATAATAGGAAACAGGCTTATCCATCATCACATCCGCAAATTTCAGATATTCCTCTTTCGTCCAGAACAGCATTTCCTTGTGTTCCTCGCTTCCCATCGATCCGGCTCTCTGGGCCGGATTGGAAGGCAAATGATAATATCTTACTGCATGATTAAAAATGGCACTGAGCTGGCTGTGGATGGTTTTAAGGTAAGTTGGGGAATACACTTCCCCATTCTCTCCCTTATAGGCAAGAAGCTCATTCTGCCAGGCAATCACATCCTTTGGCTCAATCTCCGCAATCTTACGCTCCCCGAAATAAGGAAGTATCTTGGTACGGATAATATGGCTTTTGGACTCCCATGTGTTCTCCTTTACCCGTTTTTTCTTGTCGGCTTCATAAATCTCAAAGAAGCTGGCAAAAGTCATATCCAGCTTTGACTCACTTTTTAACATCACCTCCCTCTCCCATGCTTGTGCTTCTCGTTTGGTTGCAAAACCACGTTTCTGTGTCTGTTTCCGCTCTCCCTTATAATTGGTATAGCGGTAAATGACACGCCATTTGTCACCATCTTTATATACAGCCATAACATCATCTCCTCTCTATTCGCTGTAACATAACTTCTTGCGAAAGAAGTTGGTATTCACTCTTCCGGTAACTGTCAAATACCCAAGCTTCTGCATTTCCGCATTCAGCTCTCTGACAACCTTGTATGCATAGGACTTGGAAACATTAAGCTCCTTTGCCACTTCATCCACCGTCATAAAGTTCTTATTCTCCATGTGGATTCCCCCTTTCTTCAAAATTTTGTTTACCGCTCTCCCTTACACCTTCCTGACAGGTTGCCTTGTGTGGTACTTTGTCGTGTTTCCATCCCTTCGTACGCTCACTTTCGGTCATCGCATATTTTTCCGGATGGTATCTGCTCGGATGGTCATTCAGTTTTAACTTAACTTTTTTGTTTAAGTCTCTGTTTTGCATAATATGCTGATAATAGCGATACAAATCCTCATAACCATACTTACAGAAAAATCTTAAACATTTTTATTTAAGTTCTTCTTGCTATCCTCATTAACACATGCTATACTCTACTTAAACGTTTCTGTTTTACTTAACAGATAAATGGCAACAACATGACAGGAGGTATTACTATGGCAATCGGGCAACGAATTCGATTTTTCCGTAACAGAAAAGGCATGACACAAAAGCAGCTTGGAGAAGTCCTCGGCTTTCTTGGCAAGATGTCCGTATGGCACAATATGAATCAGAATCAAGAGTACCCAAGCATGATCTCGTAAAAGAAATGGCTGGTATCTTTGATGTCAGCACCCATGCACTTACCGTACCGGATATAGATACCTACATCGGTCTTATGCATACCTTTTTCGCATTGGAAGATATGTATGGACTGAAAATTGACGAAATGGATGGTGAAGTAGTCTTACGTCTGGATAAGTCCGACTATTCTACCTATTCCTCAATGGATAAAATGCTCCGTGCATGGCTCGCCGAAGCTAAAAAGCTGGAGAATGGCGAAAGCACCAAAGAGGAATATGATAACTGGCGTTATAAATATCCGGAACTAGATACACACCAAATCCGTGCTAAGGTTCCTTCACAAGAAATCAGCGATATGCTTCTCGCCGGATTAAAAGAAATGGAAAACGAAGAAAAGAAAGAAATCAAACGCAAAAAGAAAAAATAAGCATGAAAAAACCTTACCAATTTTCAGTTGTCATATCTGAAAATCAGTAAGGTTTTCTTATGCTCATAAAGTAATCTTATTCATTGAATAGGGAAAATCTGTTGCCAAATAGTTGCCAATGTTTAAACAAATATGTTTGTAAACCGCATAAATACTGGGGTCTTTTAGTGTTTCTCCTTATTCAAACTCTTCCCGAGGTTTTTATCGCCAACTCCTAAATGCTGATATTTCCTGCATTTTGGGCACTTCTATTTCGCATAATATCGCTCTTTTCACATTGTTTTTAATACTTTTAGTAGCAAATTAGTTGCAGTATCTGCACCTAAAGTTTTCCATCGGCTTGATATAATCTACTTTTTTATTACTCACAACGAATAAATTCCTGTGGCTGTCAAGTTATCTATTACGCCTGCTGCCACAGCAAAATCGAAAGGAGCATAACCATGAGCAATCAACATAAAAATCCAACTATCAGCTTTAGAATTACTGACGCTGAACGAAAACAAATCGAAGCCCGGATTCTTGCCACCGGAATGATGAAGAAAGATTACTTCATCCGTTCCTGCATCTATAACCGCATCTGTGTTGTTGGCAAGAAAGAAACCATCTATCCTCTGGTGCAAACTGTGAATGCATTTTATCTGCAATTACTTGAAATGCAAAAGGCATTTACCTCATCAGACTGCACTCCCGATACTCTTCCTTCATCGGAAGCCATTAATGAATTACAGTTCGAATACACTAATATGCTAACAGCTATTATCGATCTGCTGGATGGTGAAAAGTATCTGTGGGAAGGAGACTGCCATAAATAACAATCTTAATCTCCGGTTCGGTATGTATGAACATGCCACAGACTCTATTATCGTCAATACTGGAGAGAACTCCATTCTCGTTATCCCTTGCAAGGAATGTAATTCCTCCGTTATCTTTGATGATCTGACTGATATTGTATATCTATACTGGCTGGCAGAGGAAACGCCTCTGCTATACGCCAAAATGGCATTGAAGGAAAGCGGATTGCAGGATTATGTGGATGCTATGAATTGGTTTAGTTAACCCCCTCCCTAAGGGCTATTTATAGCCTTGGAGCATTTATTTTGAATAAATACTCCGGAACCATAATTTTATATCCACTCAACAAATATCTAGCATATCTTTTTTCAACATGCTGTATATACCCTTTTCCATTATCAGACAAAGCATAATGAACATTATACATTCCGTTATTCAACTTCATCATACTTAAATAATGACTTTCTAAAATAATTGGCGATGGCAAAATACAGTTTCTGCCTGTTCCTACTGAATAATTTGTTATAACAAAATAATCAACAAAATCAGGAATAATTCCTTTGAAACTCTCACCAAAGTATTCCTCTAAAATGAAAGTTTTGTTTTCTTCTACCATTTCCTCAGCTATTTTTATCTGATTATATGCCTTGTTTAGCATAGCATCTAAATTTATTAAATCACTTGTTGATTCAATCGGAAGCTTATATTTCAATTCTATAACCTGTAAATGCTTTTTTTCTTTATCATATACTATAGCATCCATTCCGGGTCTAATTTGTTGTTCTCTAGTTATATTTTTAGCAACTAAATATTTACTATTTATTTTATCAATTATTTTTTTCTTTTGAATATCTTCAAATCTGTTCTGCTCTTTCTCATATGCTTTATTTTGTCTTTTAGCAAGTATTCTCAAGGCATTCACCGCCGGTCTCTGAATATTAAATATTCCTTCTGATAATAACAAAAAATTATCTTTAGATGGCAAAAAATATGTTAATGATAAATCTGCATTTATATCTTCATAATTATATGTGAAGAACTCAATGATACTAACAATTTTTTCCCTTCCCAAATCACATAATGAACCAATTAATTCGATCCACTCTTCCTTTCTTAACTTGATTATTCCCTCTACCCCTGGAATAATAAGATTACTATTTGTAATTTTCATCATAATATAATTACTTAAGGCTGTAGAAAATATTTCATAATCATTTAAATCAAATCCATCAAATATAAAATTTATTCCTAACTCAAAATCTGATTTATGTACCTGTTCGATCAATTCCAAATCCTTTTTTTTACAACTAGAAGCTAATACATTTTGCAGTTCTTTATACTCATCTTGTTTTCTAATGTATGTATCATATGCAACATGCACCATATATGTTTCTTCGTTACAATACGTAAACTCTAACTTATTGCCAAATTGCCTGAATTTTACAATCTGTTTATTATGTAATTGCCACATTCTATAAAATTGTTCATATGAATATGCCATCCCCATCAATTCATAAATTTCTTCTGCCGATATTTTTACTTTATTTTCACTCTGTTCAGCACAATATTTAGATGACCATCTGCATATCCATTTTAGAGATTCTTGTATAAAGTCAATTTCGCTTATATTTACTGAATTAGTTTTTACTTTTTCCTTGATATATTCCATAACATTATTATGAGATGCAGATAATATCAGTCTAAATAAAACTCCTAATTTTTCAAATACAGTATTTATAGCATCCTCTTTGCTTAACAAAAATAACCTATGCTTACTTATATTCTGATCAATTTCCATCTTAATATTATATATCTGTTCAAATTCATTCAAAACATAACTCTCCTTTTCAATCACACCATAACTATATTAAATTTCCAAAAGCTCTGTTTTTCTTCTTTAAATTCAAGTTGTTTTACTCTCTGTAGCAACAAACAACACATGTCTCCAAGATCCTCTATCCCAAAGAAAGCTTTCGTCCATTTGTAATAATATTAGTTTCTATAGCTTTCTCAGCGCACATTTTCTCGAACAGGATTGCACCATTTATAGTTGAATGGGATTACTAAAAAATCATATATTTAATTTGTTCCGTCAGTTCCCTTAAATACTCAAATAAGTGTTCTTTTGTTGAATTGTAATCCATACCAAATGCCTTATATGTTAATCCTTTTAGTACATCATCCTCAATAACATCATCTTCACTCAGAAACTGACCTAAACCGTAATGTGCAAGACAGTTCCGAATACCCCTGTTTTTCAAGGAACTATTCAATCCTATTCCAATATTATTTGCCACGCTAAATTCCTTTATAAAATCACACAAGTAATAATACTGCAAATAAGCAAATTTAAACTTTTGAGGTATTTCTTCAATGAAATATTTTTCAATAAATACTGTTACATAATTTACAATACAGAGAATGGTGAATAATTCAAACCCTAAACTTGTCCTCACTTTTAGAGGGCAATCCTTGTAAAAATGGAAATCTTTATAAGTAACATTTAAGCAATCATTATACTTATATGGTAAATTCTCAGTGCAACCCAAATACGCTGATAGCTTCCCCGCTATAACGCTCATTCCCTTTATCATATTTCCAACCTGCTCATTTCCAATCGTTTTAATGGGTGTATGTAATGCACATATAATTGTATTTCCACAAAATTCGCCATTGCACAAGTCCGTTCCAACATTATAATAACCAAGAATTTTCTCTATTGTTGTTCTTTTATCATAATAATATTTATCACTCTCTTTGAATTTTTCATTCAGCATCTTAGAATAATCCAAATACTTCTTTTCAAATAATTTGTGTCCTTGCCTTAGTGCTGTATAATACACTTTTTCTTCTGCAGTAAAAGAAGGTGGGACTAATCCAACTTTTTTGCACCATTGCTCAGCTCCATCCACAAAAATACCTATATATGGTTGACACATCATTATGTAATTACTGGTTATATTTTCTGCATTTTTATGTATATCCACCAAAGTATATAAAAAGCGTGCATCTGATTGCATCAAACGCAATGCAGCCACTTGTACTTTATTCAAATCCATTATCAATATTTCCTATTTCTCAATTATGTAAGAATCTAAGTGACCGCCCAACGAATATATCTTCCATTCTACCATACCATGATCTTTAACCAACGATATTTCATAAATATCGTTTATGATATGGGGCGAATTTATTACAAAAGCCTCCTCAACATTAGGATGAATTCTAACATATGCCATTGTATGTTGTTCATTATAACGTACCTTGGAACTAATTCCAGGATTCTTTATTCCTAAAAAGAATTCTCTTGCTTCAGAATAATCTTTCCAATCCTTTTTCGTAGATGGAAAAATTAATTTGTCCAATAAATCTACAGAAATAACGTCTTTTTTTAATTCTTCCAAAAAAATATTGCATCGAATTAAAATTTCAATATCCTCAGGTACTAATTGTCCATATATCTGTTTTAATTCTTCGTCATCAGCATCGTGTCCATACATATTTGACCAAAATGGCGAATTAACAACATTCTGACTTTCGCTCTGATTTCCAAACGCAATTATGCTAGCATGTTCTTTATGTATTTCTTCTACATCCATCCCACATTGCCTGAGACATTTGATTATTTTAAATAACACTTTTTCAAAGTCTTCAACATACTTCCTTATACAGGCAAAACGTAACTGTTCATCTGTTTGCACTAATCTTTGAATTCTATTCGCATCCGCATGCAAATATAAACCATACATAACATCCTCTATTGTTTGATATAGATTAAGTTTTGTTCCGTCTGCCAATATCTGTTCAATTTGCATATTAATGATTTCATGATATTCGTTTAAAATCTTGCTTGCCTCTTCGCTTTTATGCGGATATGTTTTCTTCATTTCATCCAAGATTTCTTCAATAAATACAGGTTCTCCTTTACTTCCATACTTGCGTAGTAAAATCAATTTGGTATTAATCTGCACATATGATTCAGCATCATAATCAGCTGTTAATTCATGACTACAGAGTTCCCCGGAAAATCTTTGATACTCTTTCATTGTATACAAAAACAAATATAATTTACTATTCGTGAGTTTATCAGTCATAATATCACCAACTTCTTAGGCAAAAATCCTCTTTGTCTCGCTTCTTCTAGCAGTCTTGGTTGAATTTCCGGATATGTCCAATTAAGCGGTAGTTCATTCATAATTGCTATTTTCTCTATCTCACTATGTAAATCTTTTTCAAACGTATGTATCTCCGCGAAAAATAACTTTCCAAAGGTTTCTTTCCCATCAAAGTTGTCTGGCGCCGTCACAGAATAATTACATATCGGATTTATCTCAAAATTAATGGCTCCTGTTTCCTCATACAATTCTCTCTTTGCTGTTTCAAGAATATCCTCACCTTGTTCTCTATGTCCTCCCGGCACTTCCCATGTACTTTTTTCTCTATGCTTACAGAATACCCATTTTCCATTATGTTTTGCAATAATAACTGCAAACTTTAGCATTGAATCATCAATGCTATCATAAAAATTCACTTTCGTCATATAATGCTCCTTATTAAATTTCTTCTATTTATCATTTATTGTTCCCACAAATAGAGCCAAACCAGAACCATTTGATAAAACAAATGCCAGAAACCCGCATAAATACAGGCTTTCGGCATTTCTGTCCTCAGGCAAACCTCTTTATCCTCAAGGAGCAAAAATCCCTAGCCTCTCCCAATCTTCTCTTTCAAGGCTTTCTTCCTCTTGCTCCTTTTCTCGGTTTACTCCACATTTATTCTCTCATTTTTCTTTCATTCCCTTTGTCTGCAAGGCTTTTCTCCATATGTTTGATAATAAAATAAGACCTCATAGAATGGACTTCCCACTCTACAATGTCTTGCTTTTTCTCAATATTTTTTCTTCCCTAGGCTATGGCTTTTTGTCCCTTGAGGATAAAGGGCGTTGCCTTGGGATATGGAGAATTTGACCTTGTATGGGTATTATAACGTGTTCACTATGTTTTGTCGAGTTATAAAATTATGCATATGCTGATTTTCTAATGTCTGCAATACATCTAATAAGCCTATTTAACAGGTCTTCCTCCGATTCATTTTGTGGTTTCCATGTTAAAAAAACAAACTTATCTTCATTTTCTTTTGCGTATTGTTCTTTCAATCTTGTTTTCTCTTGATATTCCTCATTTCTCATCATGCCAAAAACTTCAACAATGCCAACTTTTTTACATCCTTTAACTGTTATGATTCCATCTTCCAACCATTCAGCATCACCATATGCATTTTTAGTAAATGAATATGGTTTGTAAAATTTAACTTCTTGGTATAGTTTTTCATTCATAATATAATCCATAATTACATCAAAACACTTTACTTCATATGAACTTTCACAAAAAATGCCATATTTATTAACAAGCAACAACGTGAACCTATCTATTTCTCCCTCTTTTCGTATATTATCGTTTTTATCTTTATACGTTTTTCTATTTTCATATTGATATCCGGCTCCAATGATAATATCATTCTCCAAATCAAGGATTCTATTATTATAAGTGCTTTCATATTGATGTATAGCAATTCTTAACGCATCATATGTTATTTTAACATAGTAACCATTAATTTTTACTGAAAAATAACTCCTTATATTATTTTTGTCATTGTTAATCTTTATATTTACTAGTTCTTGATATGATATATTTGTATATTCTTCATAATTAGATTTTTTTTCATTAATAGAATAAGATACAATTTTAATACTTGTTAGTCTATTATAAAAAAATTGAACTCCATTTTTATCCAATGAACATCCTGCAACAGTTCCTCCTCTATTGGAAATCCTTACATCCTTTGCTTGTCCATAGACTTCTTTGCTAAACTCTTTTTCCAATTTTAACTTTATTTTCGTTTCATCTGCATCGCCTTCTTTCAAAGTAAATCTGCATGCTTGGCGATACGAAACTTCTAAGTTAATCTTCTTTACTAAAGCAGACAATCTCATCTTTTGTTGTTCTGTATGTACAATATCTCTTCTTTTTTTATGTTCTTCTCCTGCTTCTACTTCTCTTCTTTTGGGTCTATCAAATAAATTTTCATAAACTCTTGCAACTAATTTTCCATCTTCATCCTGCTGCAACGGATTAGCATATGCTATTCTTTTTTGATAGTCCTCATTTTTCCTACAGGTCTCATCATGTTGTCTAGCAAATTCTGGATGACATGGTATTAGTCTTAAATCTGCCGAAAAATGATATTTCAATTGTTTCTCAGGATAACAACATTTACATATATAAATTGTTCCCTTCTTATATGCAGATTCCTTCTGAGTCTTACTCAACGTATATGGATTTAATTCGTCGCCAGTTTCATTATTAATCATTATCAAACTTCCCATTATTATACACCCTTTCTTTATAACTATATCTGTTTTGGTCACCCATCAGTTCTTAATACCCAACTATGTAACCATCAAGAAATAGTTGCATCTTCTCCAAACTTTTCCTTCATTTCTTCATAGCTCATCTGTAATTCTATTTTCCCTTTATACTTTTTATTTTCTTCATTTATCCTACAATATTTAACAAACATAGGTTTACATACTTTACACGCCTTATAATCTATTGCATATTCACATGAATTTTCACATGGAACTAAAATCTGCTCCGCCTTATCTTTTAAAATATTTATGCTCCATGGTTCTGTATCTTCTGCCACCTTACCACACTTCATATTACACTCAACTGTAACCATCATAATATTTTCAATCAAAAAATTTTCTAATTTACTTACATACAGCTCCGCAAACCTTAAATATTTCTTTATGTCATCCAATACATATACAATATTTTCATATGGATGTTTTGGAAATACATTTCCCATATCCGCTTGTATTTTTCCATTATTATTCCTATGAAAAAGATATGAAGATGTTCCATCCAATGAATGCGTAAATTGATTCCTTAACTTTGTCCTAACTTCTTGATGGTCTGCGCTGTTTAAATACTTTCTTATTTTTTTCACTTCAGAATTACCAAGTTTTCTTCTAACAGTAGCATCATTCAAAAAAGAAAATATACTTATTTCCCTATCCTTATCATATCCACACTTAAAAAACTCGTTTATAAACTGCCGAAGTAAGTCCCATAATACAATATCTCTATAGACAGCATCCTCCAAATAGTAAGCATACATCTGAGAATTTTTTGTCTCTTCCAATGGCCAATTCATCTTCATCGCATACTCATAAGACTTGGCCATTGCATATGTACAATTATTAATAACCTTATTAATCCTAATAATCCATTCTGTTGAGTTTCTTGCTCTCATTACATCTTCAGTAATTTGTAATTGTTCTTCTCTATATAAGCGACACTCATCTAAAATATTAATTGAACCAATACCTTTTTCTATATATTCCTTAATTTCTTTATCTGAATTAAATTGCCTCACCAAATCCCCATCCATCCTTAATAATACTACCGCTATAAATAAATCAGTAACCTTTACTTCTCCCTACAATATATATTATAGCATAGAAACCTTTGCAATAAAATCTCTTAACCATAGGTATTCCATAAATAATTCATTCTAGTGATTTTTTCATAATATTAGCATTGAAAATCGGGAAACCCTTTTCCGATTCTCAATCCTCCTCAAAGCTAGTATTTATCCATTGTTGAGGGCTTTTTACCTCATAAAAAAAGTGGTCTAAAATCATATATATAAGATACCTTTAAATAAATTACGCTTCTAAGAAAGAAAAGGATATTGCTTCATATATATGTAACAAATTGCCATCAAAAAATTTCTTAGTAAACTATTGCTACTATGCATATATCCTCTTCCACACTTTTCTTCTTAGGAGCAATTTTTCATATAAACTATAACCAATTATACTATAAGCAAGGTTGACCGACTACCGCAAAATAAAACCGAAACTATATCCCCACGCTCAAATCCGCATGTTTCAAAGGTTTCTTGACACTATGAGTCAAAATTTAGAGCCAAATTTTACTAAATCGGAGTGAAACATCCCCATTTCATCCCCAATCCAAAATAAAAATCCTCACAAAGCCCATAAATACAGGCTTTGTGAGGATATATCGTCTATTCAAACTCGCAAAGTTTGGTTTGATTCTGGTTGTTTTAATATGGTTATCTATACTGTTTTGTATTGATAATATGTGTCTTTTCCACACATTATTTTTCGTTTCACATATTTTTAGTACCATTCCAGTACCATTGCATTTTTTCATTATTGTGTGCAGTTCTGGTGGTTTGCAGGTTGGTTTGCTATTCACAGAATAATATTCTGTCGGTTTGCTTGTCCACCTATGGAAATTATAATCTGCAACCGCTAATTCTGCAATAAGAAATTTTGTAGTACTAATGGATAGCATCATCCTTTTTCATATCATTCATCAATTTATCAAAATCACTTTCATATTATAGTTGGCAAAATAAACAGGATATTTTTGTTATGTAAACTAAAAAGGAAGTAGAGATTAAATCCCTACTTCCCAATCATACAGTTTTTCTTTATGATATTTCTGGATTTCTGTAACCATCTGATGTGATCACGCAGTTCTTCCCAGGAAACATCTTCCGGTGATTTGTGAAGAATATTTGTCAGATAATCCAGATAGGCACGAATGTAGGTACAATAGTTTCTTATTTTTTCTGAGAGAAAAAGTATCAAAAAGGTATCAAGACATAAAAAGACCTGAAATCATGTCTTTTTAACATGATTCCAAGCCTTGTAAAATATTTAGCATACTGTATTTTTCTATTCAGATACCATCTTAATTTGCACTATCTATGCTAACCGAAACAACAAAGTGCTTGACATTCACAAGTGTTTGCTGTTTACATGTCATTTTTTTGTTTTTTAAATTCTATACCCACCAGTACAACAGATAGCACAAACGCTGAAAAATCAGCAACAGGCCCCGCTAGCAATACTCCCATAATTCCGAAACGAAGCGGGAGCAGCAGGGTAAGCGGAATCAAGAAAAAGGTCTGCCTTGTTAATGCCAACAGAGCACCTTTTAACGCTTTTCCTATTGCGGTAAAAAAGTCGGAAGAAAGCAACTGCACACCATTTACCAACACCATGAAAATATAGGTACGCATGAACAAAACAGCAAATTCAAAATACAGCTCGTCCCCGTCTCCGAATAGTGAAATGATAGATCGCGGGAAAAATTGAAATGCGATAAAAGCAATAGTGGAAACAACAAGATTCCACTTTATTGCAAGCATGTAAGCCTCCCGTACCCGATGATATTGCCTTGCTCCATAGTTGAAACCGATAATCGGCTGCATCCCTTGCGAGATTCCTGTAACAATCGCAAGGATTATGGCATTTGTTTTCATAACAATTCCGCAAGCTGCCAAGGGAATATCCGTTCCATATTTTGTTAATGCGCCGTAATAAGTCAACGAATTGTACTGAATGATTTGAATCACGGTAATTGCAATCTGATTTGAGCAGCTGCTTATCCCCATGCTGCAAATTTTCAGGCTTTCTTTAATGTCAAATAAAAACGACTTTTTTTCAAAATGGATTGTTTGGAAACGCCATAGATAACGGAGTGCGAGTGTGAAAGAAAAAATTTGCCCAATAACCGTTGCCCAAGCTCCGCCGGCAATTCCCCAATCGCAAACAAAAATAAAAATGGGGTCAAGAATGGTATTGATAATAGCTCCCACAACCATGCAGGCCATTGAATACTTTGGTTTTCCATCTGCTCGAATCAAATTGCTCATACCATTCGTTACAATGAGAAACGGCATTCCAATCAATGTTATGCTGGCATACTGCTTTGCATATGGAAATACAGCTGTCGTTGCCCCAAATGCCTTTAGGAGCAAAGGCAGAAAAGTTTCTCCAACCAGCAAATAAATAATTCCGAAAATTCCCATCAGAACAATACCATTTCCCGCTGCTTTGGCGGCAGCTTTCGGCTCTTTGCATCCAAGACAGAGGGAAACACGGGAAGAACTGCCAATTCCGACCAGTAGTGCAATGGCAAGGCAGATGGTAGAAAACGGGTAGGCAACATTGGTTGCTGCATTTCCCAAATAACCGACCCCTTGACCAATAAAAATCTGATCCACAATATTGTAGATTGAACCGACAAGAGACGCCACAATACTGGGAACAGCAAAATTTTTCAACAGCTTTGGAATTTTTTCATAGCCCAGAGGATTTTCAGTCATTGAACTCCTCCCCCTTTCTCTCTATATGGAGTTCCGATGTGATATTTCTGCCCGCCTGTATTAAGAAATCCATAAAAAGGTTCTGCTCGGATTCGCTCATACCCTGCAATAAAAGAGCTTCTGTCTTTTCGCATACCGTCTGTACCTCATCAATTACAGACAGCGCACGTTCCGTAGGATACAGCTTACACGTCCGCTTATCCTTATCATTTGGGGAACGCATAATCATTCCCTGCTTTTCTAATGCCGCAACTGTCCGTACAATATTGCTCGGATGAACATAAAACATATCCATTAAAGAATCCTGTAAAATGCCGGGCGAACGACAGATTTTGATTAAGAACATATATTGACTGTTGTTGATTCCATAGGGGGCAAGTTGCTTGTCCAAATAGATTTTGTAAAATCGGTCTGTTACGGAAAGCCATTTTAATAGTTGCATAGATATATACCTCCAATCAGAACGTATTATACATCAATATGCGTGCGCACGCAACTACTTTTAACATTATATCTGCCGCTTTGTCCTCCTAAACACAAATCAATTCTACATCTATAATCTCTACTGCTCTGCTACGAATATTATTCATTTTCCCGACCCATTCAAGCTGATTTTCTGCCTTTCATCTATTGTTTCGACTGCTTCTCTCTGTCTTTCAGAAAGACCTTCAAATATATCCATACAAGCACTCCTTTCCAAAAATAACGGTTTCAAATCAAACTATATAACACATCTTATCAAACTACTTGTCCCATAATCTGTACTTGTTATTTGTCACCCATTGATTCTTCTTTATCCGGGACATACTCCATAATCTCACCATAATCCGTCCCTAATTTTTTACATATTTTATCTAAAATAGGCATAGCAACATATTCATTTTTCCCAAGCTTTGTCATGGTATTAGGTGCTATTTCTGCTTTTTTTCTCAAATCCGCTCTGCTCATTTCTTTTTCGGCTAATTTTATCCACAATCGCTTATATGATACTGCCATTGCTAATCCTCCATATAAAATTTCATCAAACAATTCTATATCACATCATACCATATATCTAATATTTTCTCAATATTTTTTCGCACGTTCTCGCGACTTTCTATACTTCCTTCAATAGCCAATATTTCGATTTGTGAATCAATATTTTTCTATCTAATACATAACTGGAAGAGACAGAGGAATTACCTTCCTCTGCCCCTATTCCACATCTTATCTTCTGCTTTATCTTTACCAGCATCTCTACCAACACTCTCATCATAAATTCTCTGGAATTCCTCATACATTTCGTCTCCATCCAGCTTTATCCCAAGCCTTTTCATTACATCCGAGAACAACCATATGCTCCCACTAACATCAGCAATATCAAATCCGAATATATCAGCCTTAACAGAATCACTAATATTCTCATAACCACCAAGCTCTGATATCCTCCTGACAATCCAGCCAGCTTTGTCCACAGACACTTTTTCTTCAGATTCCATAAATTCACTTTTACCTGTTACATCAGTAATATCTTCATCCCTTCTTGCCGTATTTACATCAGACGCATTACGAATATCTGGCATTACAGACGTATTGTTCTGATTATTGTCTGGATTCACTACCTCAACATTCGTCTCCGGCTCAACAGCCACATCTTTCTCTGACACAGCCTCCTTTTCCATCCCCGGTATATCAACATCCCTGTCTGCAACGATTTCTTCTTTCCCAGACACCACATAATAAGCTGTATACAAATCTTCTTTCACAATGCCATCAGCAAGCTGCAACTGCTTCTTAATCCCTCTTTTCTCCTGCTTCAATTTATCCAGTTCTTTCTGCACTCCCACATGCCATATCTGGTACTCACGATACTGCTCCTCGTTCTTAATATTCCGTTTCCGACTAGAACTTTCTCTGTATATCTCCTTCTGTCTGTCCTCAATCTGCTGGATCTTTTCTTTCTGCTCACTTATGAAATCCACAAGCTCCACAACACTTTTGATGTCATTATTTACAAGCAGCAGATATTCGTCCTGTAACTGATGAAACCTTTTCAAATCCTCTGTATACTTTGCTCCACCAACCTCAAAACGCTTCTGCTCTACAATCCTTAATCTGTATAGCTTTGCATAAAATTTCTTCTGATATGGTGACAGCTTCACTCTGTGCAATCCCATGATATCCGACGAATAAAAGTAAGGCTTTGCCATCCAAGGCATATCCACATAATGCCGTAACATATCTTCTGAAAACATCTCGTCCAGCTTTGCCAGTTTATGATAATATCTAAATCCCGGTGCCTGCACCTCCATCCACGCATCTTTCTTGAATACATATCCCAGCCGTTTCATCAGATATTTAAAATGCTCTACATTCCCTGCTGCATACGCACACATCTTGGCATCTCTGAGAATTATCTCTTTCATTGACATTTCTCTTTCCCACTTGTCCCTGCTGATATTCTTAGGGTTCCTGCTGTACTCCGCCGGCATTATGGAAAGTCCAAGTTCATCACAATATTTATTTGTAATAGGCTGGAGATGATTCTTCCAGTTGCTTTTAGGTGAATTGTATTTCTTGCCAGTTGTCATACTGACACTATTCCAGATCAGATGTCCATGCATATGCTCCTTGTCAGTATGAACCGCATACACAGCCTCATAATCATCTCCCAGTAAATTCTTCGCAAAGTGCTCCAGCACATACATTGCCTGCTCTGCACTTACTTTTTCTTCCGGTGAAAATGATATGATCACATGATAGCCCTGCCTTTTACCCGTCTTATGAAAAATATTCTTTGTCTCTTCCATCTGCTCAAATGCTGTGTCCGCCAGGCAGTTAATACCGCCCACCAGTACACATTCTTCTGTCTTATCCGGGTTCTGGATATATTCCAAGGCATTCTTCAAGTGCGATGCCGGATTTCTGCCCTCTGATTCCTGTATATTTAAGATCTTTGTAATCGCCATACTTCCAGCACCTCCCCAAATGTTTTCTTTACATCATCCAGACTGTTCTGCAGCTTGTCAATGTCGCTGTAATACAACCTCCCATGTGAATTGCCAAGCTTTACCGCCTGATTAATATTATTTGCAATACCGGCAATAACACGGATTGCTCTTGCCCTGTCCTCAGGATAACTTGTATCTATATTGCCTCCTGTCCGGATTAATTCTCTTATATAGGCACTTGCTGTCATTCTCGTCCGTTTAAGTGCCGCTTTCAGAATATCCATATCTTTTTCTGACAGCTTCACCGATATCTTATAATCTTTCCTGTCAGACTTGTATCTTCTCTTTCCATCTGCCATACATTTCTCCCCTTTCGTAATTTTTCAATGCTGTATCAAACCAATCTCTTTTTATCTGTACCATTGCTTTTCATCCTTTCCAAAAGTTCTGCTTATAGGTTTTGCAAGATGCGGAAAAGGTCGGACCTTTTCCCGAAAAAATATAAACGCATCAGCGTTTACATAATTTTTCGTCTTGGCAGGAGCTCCTGCACCCTGTATATGATATGTGGTGGTTAATGTACCACCACGATTACTGATATGGTGGTTGAAGTTCCACCAGAGTTGTAAAGTGGTGGCACTTTTTGCCATCACTTTATTGTTTTGGTGGCATTTTCCGCCACCACTTTTCCATTTTGATGGCACTTTCCGCCACCATGACTTTTTTCACTCTGATTTGAGTGGTGGCGCTTTTTGCCGTCACTTTGCTGTTTTGACGGCGCTTTTTGCCCCCACTTTTGCATTTTGACGGCACTTTTTGCCCCCACACTAATGAAACTGCATCACCACATCCATAATAACGATTTCCTCTGCCATCATCCTGGTCTGTGTTCTTAGCTGTAACTGTTCCGTAAAGGAATTTGGATTCTTAGGCTTATGCTTTTTCAGCCACTTAGCTTCAATATCATCAAGCAGCTCATATGCTGTTTCATTGACTTCATTTGCTCTCTCTTCAAGCTCGCCGAACCTCACCAGGCTTTTATATCTCATTGGATATTCTTCCTTGATATATTTAATCCACATACGCCCATACTTTCCTGCATCTATATCTGCCTTTTCTGTTCCTGCAACAAGCACCGGATAAAAGATTCCATCCTTTTCTTCATACGGAATACCAAGCTTTTCAAATGTTGTTTTACTCATAATGATTACCGCCTTTCTCATCACTCTGCAGGATATCAAGCACATGCTTTAATGGAACCAGCAGTTCTTCAACTTCTATACCTCTGTCAGATTCATCTAACGTCTGTAATTCTTCCAGTATCGTATCAAGATGAACCTGTACTTTCTTTGCCACCTTTATTCCACCAACAACCTTGATTTCATGCTTCAGCAGACATTGGATGATATAATCCTGTTTTGAAAGTCCGCTGAGTGAAACCTTCACATTCAGCTCCTGCGCTTCCTCCGGTGACATCCGAAATGCTACCACAACATTTCTCCATCTGTTCTTGGCATCCAGCCTTTTCTCGCTCATAATAATCTGCTCCTTCCGATATAAAACCTTTTACTTAAGTCCACATAACATCACATCCATACATAATGCAAAACTCTCGCCGGCATGATTCATAATGTTTCGCATCGCCATTATCAGACTGCCTTGTACTTATCAATACTTATAATCTTTTCCGCAGCCGCATCCATATCAATCATAGGTGCTGTTTCCTCTGTCTGCATGATTTCTACATCATCATCCTGTTCTTCACAATCCTCAAAGCTCGCATTGACAGCATCAAGTCTGTCCGCCATTGCCACCTGCTTTGATGGAAACAGATGCGAATAACGATATGTGATATCAATGCTCTCATGACCTACCCTGTCAGCTATTGCAACTGCGGAGAACCCAAGGTCAATCAGATGTGAAATGTGCGAATGCCTTAGATCATGGATTCTGATTTTCTTCACACCGGATAATCTGCAGCCACGCTCCATCTCATGATGAAGGAAGCTCTTTGTTACCAGAAAAATCCTGTCTGTTGGTTTTTGGTCATATAACATTGCAAAATATTCCTGCATTTCTTCCGCAAGGAATTTTGGCAGCTTGATTGTTCTGTTGCTCTTAGGTGTTTTCGGTGTTGTAATAACATCCTGCCCCTGCAGTCGCTGATACGATTTATTTATTCTGACTGTGTTCTTTTCAAAATCAAAATCTTCCATCGTAAGAGCAAGCAGCTCACCTAATCTCATTCCCGTCCAGTACAGCATTTCAAATGCATAAAATGAAACCGGCTTGTCAATCACCGCTTCGGAAAACTTCTTATATTCTTCAGTTGTCCAGAAAAGCATTTCCTTCTTTTCTTCCCTGCCCATATTTCCGGCCTGTCTTGCCGGATTTGATTTCAGATTATAAAACCTGCACGCATGGTTAAATATCGCACTTAAGATGTTGTGCATTGTCTTCTTGTAAGTCTGGGAATAACTCTTCCCATTCTCATTACGAAATGCAACCATCTCATTCTGCCACTTGCGTACATCTCCCGGTGTAATCTCATTCATCTTAAGATTCTTAAAATATGGAAGTATCTTTGTATCCACAATGTGTTCTTTTGTAAGCCAAGTGTTGAGTTTGACATAATTTTTCACATCCTCTGTATACAGCTTCCAGAACTCTCCAAATGTCATATCCAGATTATTCTCCTGCTGTATTTTGTAATTACGCTCATAATCCAACGCTTCTCTTTTTGTTGCAAATCCTCTCTTCTTTATCTGTTTATTTTCCCCGGTCCAGTCCTTACAATAGAATTTGACGAACCAGGTGCCTGTCTTACTGTCTTTATAAGCTGGCATATTCATCATCTCCTTCTTTTCATATGCAAAAGCAGATGCCTAAGCCGATATAACTTTTGCACCTGCCTCTGTCTCAATCTTCTTACCTGTTGCTTATCCTGCATCACTCATACCATAAATGCGTTCTTCAAAATATTTTCTGCTTACTTTTCCACGGATTACAATGTAACCCTTCTTTTCAAGTTCACTGTTGATCTGTCTCATAAGCTTGTATGCTGCGGATCTTGAAATTCCAAGAATCTGCATCACATCTCCTACTTCTAAAAACTTTTCGTTCATGCCCTTTCACCACCTTTCCATTAAAATTTGTTTTGGCGTTTCTCCATACCAGTTCTGCTGATGTCACAACCAGCCTCCTTACCTGAGATGATCTCCTGTAATACCGCCCGCTCCTGCTCGAGGTACTCGGTCCGCTTGGGGGAGTGTCTACATTCGCTCGATTCCTATGAATGTCCTGGCAAATGCCTGTTAGATTTCTGATACCGCTCATTCAGTTGTTTTTTTCAATACCATACCGTATAGATAATTGAATTGGTATTATTCTATACCGTGCGGTATTGAATTGTCAAGTAGTTTTTCTAATGCTTTCGTATAGAAAAACTTCCATTTTCATTTTTTCCGTGTTATACTGTCTTTAACAGTCCATCAGGGACAGATAAACGGAGGTAACTACACTATGACAATTGGTGAAAGAATAAAGAAAATACGGGTATTCCGTAAAATGACAATGGACGAGCTGGGCGGTGCACTTGGATTTGAAGGCAAAAATATGTCGGTCCGTATATCCCAGTATGAAACCGGTGCCCGCATTCCCGGTGAAGATATGATTCTAAAGCTTGCTGATGCTTTGCACTGCAATTACAAGGCAATCTCTGATTACAGCCTTGGTGCTGCTGAAGATATCATCGAAACACTTTTCTGGCTTGAAGAAAGTGCCACATCTCTCCCGGCACGTGGAAAAGGCACAAGATTTCCAGAGTATACAGCTCCCGGCAACCTGATTCATCTGACTGCAATGACACCTGCAAAACCTTCCGAGACTGCCAGACCAACTTACAATGAAGATGATTATGACAGTGCAGGCTCACCTGTCGCATTAACTTTTGAATATGGATTGGTAAATGATTTCCTTTCGGAATGGTGTGAAATGAAAACGAAATTAAATAATGGAGAGATTTCTCCTAACGAGTATTTTGAGTGGAAAATAACATGGCCTCATGCGTGAAACATAATGTCATCCGCTGTGCACCATCTCGATTCCGCTTCGCTGCATCTCGATGGAGGGCGTTCGCCCTATATGAATAGAAACCTGCTGTCTATGGAATGCAAGCATTCCAAGCCATCAATTTTCTATTCCCGCACAACTCACTTTAGTACCAAAATAGTACCACAAGGCAAAAAACAAGCTCGCAAATGCCCATTTTACTAGGCTTTGCGAGCTTTTGAAAATTATTCAAACTCAATAGTTCCCGGTGGCTTACTGGTCAAATCATAGAATACTCTATTGACTCCCTTTACCTCATTTATAATTCTGCTCATCACTGTCTGAAGTACCTCAAACGGTATCTCGGCTGCTTCGGCTGTCATGAAGTCCACAGTGCGGACTGCACGTACTGCAACGGCATAATCATATGTTCTCTCATCACCCATGACACCTACTGAACGCATGTTGGTAAGGGCTGCAAAGTACTGGTTTGGCATCCATGATGGTTCCTCGCCGTGGGCCTCTTTGTACTCTTTTGCTGCCTTTTCCACTTCGCTTCTGTAAATCCAGTCTGCATCCTGGACAATGCGTACCTTTTCGGCTGTGACTTCGCCGATGATACGGATTCCAAGGCCCGGGCCTGGGAATGGCTGACGGAATACGAGATAATCAGGTAATCCAAGCTCCAGTCCGACCTTGCGTACCTCGTCCTTGAAGAGATTTCTGAGTGGCTCCACGATATCCTTAAAATCGACATGCTCCGGGAGACCTCCTACGTTGTGGTGTGATTTGATGACTGCAGATTCTCCGCCGAGTCCACTCTCCACTACGTCCGGATAGATGGTTCCCTGCGCAAGGAAGTCAACCTTTCCGATTTTCTTAGCTTCTTCCTCGAATACACGGATGAATTCCTCACCGATGATTTTACGCTTGCGCTCAGGCTCTGTGACGCCTGCAAGCTTGCTGTAGTAGCGCTCCTGTGCGTTGACGCGGACAAAGTTGATGTCGAACGAACCGCCTTTGCCGAATACGCCCTCTACCTCATCGCCCTCGTTCTTGCGGAGAAGTCCGTGGTCTACGAATACGCAGGTGAGCTGCTTGCCGATTGCCTTGGCAAGGAGTGCTGCGAGTACTGATGAGTCTACTCCACCCGAAAGTGCAAGGAGCACTTTGCCGTCACCGACCTGCTCTCTGATTTCTTCGATTGTGTTTTTGACAAATGAATCCATCTTCCATGTGCCTGCACATCCACATACGCCACGGACGAAATTGTAAATCATCTGTGTTCCGTTCTTGGTGTGAAGTACCTCCGGATGGAACTGTACTGCATATAATTTCTTCTCAACATTCTGTGTTGCGGCTATTGGACAGTCTGCAGTGTGCGCAACTACTTCAAAGCCCGGTGCAGCCTCTGCAATTCTGTCGAAATGACTCATCCAGCATACTGATTCTGATGGCAGATCCTTGAACATCACGCCGTTTGCAGAATATGTGATTTCTGTCTTTCCATACTCTCCAACCTCCGGTGTGATTACCTTTCCGCCTAATTTATGCATCATAAGCTGTGCACCGTAGCAGATGCCAAGCACCGGTATTCCCAGCTCAAACAGCTCTTTCCGGTATGATGGAGAATCCTCTTCATAACAGCTGTTTGGACCTCCTGTAAGGATGATGCCCTTTGGATTCATTTCTTTGATTTTCTCAATGTCTATTTTGTATGAGTAAATCTCACAGTACACGTTGCACTCGCGGACACGGCGCGCAACAAGCTGATTGTACTGACCACCAAAGTCTATGACTATGACCTTTTCCTGATCCATGTTTTCCTCCTAATTGTTTATTCGCTATGCTGCTGTTTTACAATCTTTGAAACGTCACGTAATTGCTGTTTGCCACACTGTGGTGTAAACAATAACAAAAACATAACATATGTTATCTGCTGCCATCTCATTGATTACGTAAAAGCAACATGTTTTCTTATGTCATTATAGATTACGGAGTGCTTATCTGCAAGCGATTTTAATAAATTTCTGTTTTGATTTTATGTGCAATTACGTTATAATGAATTATAAACACTTTTATAGGCTGGGAGGTTTCATCATGAGTTTTAAAATAATCACTATAAGCCGAGAGTTTGGCAGTGGCGGTCGCTTTATCGGCGAGCAGATTGCTCAAAAATGCGGCATTGAGTTTTACGATAAAAAAATAATTGAGCATGTGGCAAAGGAGCTCGGTATCTCTGAGCAGATTGTCGCAAACCAAGGCGAATATGCACCTGCCGGAAGTATTTTTTCGTATGCATTTGTGGGGCGCGACATCACAGGAGTTTCTCTTTCCGACCAGATTTTCAATATTCAGCAGAAACTCATCAAGGATATTGCGCAAAAAGAGCCATGCGTTATTGTAGGACGTTGCGCAGACTACATTCTTTCTGACAGGGATGATGTGCTGAATGTTTTTATAGAGGGAAATAAGCCTGAGAAGGCTGCAAGAATAAAAAAGCTCTACCATAAGAGCGATGACGAGGTCAAAAAGCTGCTAAAGGATGTCGATAAGAAGCGCTCGGTAAATTACCGATACTTCACCGACAAGGAGTGGGGCAACAGAAAAAATTATGACCTGGTGCTAAACAGCTCTGTGCTTGGATACGATAAATGTATTGAGCTCATCGCATCCGCATACGCTTAATTCACTTAAGATACCGCTTTCCTGCGGTTAAGAAACTGTTTTCTTATTATATTACGAAAAACGTAAATAGAATTACAACCTGTGTGTAATATTAAAAATACTCCCGCATAAACTGTAACAACAGAATATGCAGGAGTATTTTTTGAAATCATATATTGAGACAAGGGCGGTGGAAATCGCCAACTACATAGTTGAAAACAATGCCACGGTGCGTCAGGCTGCAAAGCAGTTTGGCATCAGCAAATCCACTGTGCACAAGGATATCACGGATGCTGACAGGCTGCTTCGCATTGACCCGGAGCTTGCCGCAAAAGCGCGTCACATTCTCGATATCAACAAGTCCGAGCGCCATATCCGCGGCGGACTTGCCACCAGAGAGAAGTATCTACATCTGCCTCATGTGCATGCCGGCTGAGTGCATGGATGCTTCTATCCCTGCATTGCCATGTGCACAGCTTTTCGCGCATCTGAGGCTTTTCGCCAATTCAAGACCTGTGTCACATAATTCAGCAGCTCGTCATACAGCCGATTACCTCCGGATATTTTCATGTTCCGGATGTTTACTGTGTCACATGACTTGTGAGCACACCGTACAGCCACTTGCCCTCATCGCTTAGATCCTCATAGGTAAAGCCGCTTGTCTTATCGCAGGCAGTGGTTAGAAGCGCTGATTTTTCGTCCTTATTTGACAGATTCCAGCACACATAGCTGATGCCGTAGCTGTCGAGCAGGCTGATCCAGTTGTTTGCGGAATCTATGTCCACCTGACCATTTCCGTCGGCGCTACAGATGCCAAACTCCGATACAAATATCGGAAGTCCGGCGTCTGCCGCCGATTTTAGCTTGTTCTGCAAGTCCTCCTTGTGGGTTGCGGCATAGAAATGCAGTGTGTACATGATATTGTCATAGCCTGTGACCGGGTCCTTGACTGCCTCATCCACATCCTGGCTCCAGTTAGGTGTGCCTATCAGTATGACCGCATCCTTGTCGTAGCTTCTGATTGATGGAATGACCTCGCTGGCGTAAAACTTCACATCGCCCCAGGTCGCACCTTTGCACGGCTCATTACAAATCTCGTAAATCACGTTGTTGTACGAGGCATACTGCTGTGCCATTTTGGCAAAAAATGTCTTTGCCACATCACTGTAGCGGTTTGGATTGCCATCGTTTAACACATGCCAGTCGATGATGACATACATATCATTGTTGAACGCAAACTGCACTCCGTTTTGCACAAGTGTCTCAAGCTGCTGCCTGTCACCGTCTGTGCAATAGCCGCCGCTTTCGTAGGTGTACATGGCAAGCCTTACCACGTTTGCTCCAAAGCTTTTCAGCGTGGCAAAGCAATCATTGGTCACATACTGTGGATACCACGCAAGACCATGCGTGCTGACTCCGCGAAGCTGCACCTCGTTGTTATTTTGATCAACGAGCTTGCTGCCCTCCACATGCAGCTTACCGTTTACTGACGGACAGGCAAGAACTGAGCTCTCCTGTCCGTTTTCTGTGGTGAGCTGCTCTGTGCCAGCCACATTCTGATTTTCTGTACTGTTTTGCGTACTGTCCTCAGTATTATTTTCTGCAGAATTCACCGACTCAGTGGCTTTCTCATCTGTCTGTGATTCTGTCTCCTTGTTGCCCTTGTTACCACATCCTGTAAAAATCCCAAGCACCAGCACTGCAGCCAATACCAATGCTATATATTTCTTCATATTGTTATACTGTCTGACTGATTACTGAATTGATGTAACCTTGTAGTCCTCAGCCTCTACAGTCTCCTTTAATTTCTCATCGGAAATGTCAGAGCTTAATGTCACTACTGCAGTTCCGCTCTCATGGCTTACTGCTGCCTCACTAACTGCATCAAGCGCCTCGAGTGCCTTCTTTACTCTTGCCTCGCAGTGGCCGCACATCATTCCTTCGATATTCATTGTCTTTGTCATTGATTTTTCCTCACTTTCATTTGGTTTATTTGTTTTGTTTTTTCTATCTGGTGTTGCTTTTCTGTCATGCTTAGGATCATACACCCTGCACAGATTCAGCCGCAGGGCATTGGTAACAACGCAGAAGCTCGACAGGCTCATCGCCGCCGCTCCAAACATCGGATTGAGCTTCCATCCTAATAAAGGATACCACAAACCGGCCGCAAGTGGAATACCTATTACATTATAGAAAAATGCCCAGAACAGATTTTCGTGTATATTTGTCAATGTAGCACGGCTTAACCGCACTGCTGCCGGTACATCTATCAGGCGGCTCTTCATCAGAACAACATCCGCTGCATCTATTGCCACATCACTTCCCGCGCCGATTGCAATTCCCATATCCGCACGTGTGAGCGCCGGTGCATCATTGATTCCGTCACCAACCATGGCTACCCTGCCCTGTTTTTTTAGCTTCCTTATGACAGCCTCCTTACCATCCGGAAGCACACCTGCGATGACTTCGTCCACTCCCGCCTGCTTTCCAATAGCATTGGCAGTCTGCTCGTTGTCACCGGTGAGCATAACAACTCTGATACCCATATTTTTAAGCTGTCTGACAGCTTCCGGACTGTCCTCCTTTATTGTATCTGCAACGGCTATGATACCGCAAAGCCTGTCATCCGCGGCAAAGAACAGAGGAGTTTTTCCTTCCTTTGAAAATTCGACAGCTTTCGCGCGCATATCATCTGACACTTTTACGAATTTGCTGACAAAAGCAAGATTTCCTGCTTTTATCATTTTGCCTGCAAGTGTTGCAGTCAGACCATTTCCCACAACAGCGCTAAAATCTGTCACCTCTGCAACAGCAATTTCATCCGTTTTAGCGCGCTCCATAATGGCTTTTGCAAGCGGATGCTCGCTCTTGGCCTCGACTGATGCGGCTATTGCAAGAAGCTTTCCGTCATTATTGCCGGTTCCCTCAAAAAATGTCTCATCCGGCACGATATCCGTCACCTTCGGCTCACCGCTTGTTATGGTGCCTGTCTTATCAAGAGCCACAATCTGTGTGCGTCCTGTTGCCTCAAGGCTTGCCGCTGTCTTGAAGAGTATACCGCTCTTTGCGCCCTTGCCATTTCCTACCATTATCGCAACAGGAGTTGCCAGTCCAAGTGCACACGGACAGCTTATCACGAGCACCGAAATGCCTCTGGCAAGCGCAAAGCCCACGGTCTCACCGGCTATAAGCCAGGCTATTATTGTAATGACTGCAATTGTAATAACCGCCGGCACAAATACTCCCGATACCCTGTCAGCGATTTTTGCAATAGGTGCCTTTGTCGCTGCGGCATCAGACACCATCTGTATAATCTGTGAGAGCGTGGTGTCTTCGCCTACTCTGGTTGCGCGGCATTTTATAAAGCCTGACTGGTTCACTGTGGCAGCGCTTACTGCATCTTTCGGCTGCTTATCCACAGGGATGCTCTCTCCTGTGAGTGCCGATTCGTTGACAGCGGTTGTTCCATCTATTATTTCACCGTCCACAGGGATATTTTCCCCCGGTCTGACCACGAAAATATCGCCCTTTTTCACTGCATCCACAGAAATTTCCTGCTCCACGCCATCCCTTACAACGGTTGCTGTCTTTGGGGCAAGCTGCATCAGGCTCTTCAAAGCGTCTGTTGTTTTGCCCTTTGAGTGCGCTTCAAGCATTTTTCCGACAGTAATCAGTGCCAGGATCATGGCAGCCGACTCAAAGTAAAACTCATGCATATATGACATGACCGCATCCATATCGCCATTCACCTGCGCAGCTGTCATGGCAAAAAGTGCATACACGCTGTATCCAAACGATGCTGCAGAGCCAAGCGCAACAAGCGTATCCATGTTGGGAGCGCCGTGAATCAATCCCTTAAAGCCACTGATAAAAAACTTCTGGTTTATGACCATTACCGCCACTGTAAGCAGAAGCTGCAAAAGCCCCATAGCCACAAGGTTTCCATTGAAAAACTCAGGCAACGGCCAGCCCCACATCATATGTCCCATGGAAAAATACATGAGAACAACTAAGAATATGAGCGATGCTATAAGCCTGTTGCGCAGCTTCGGTGTCTCCCTGTCTACAAGCGCATCCTGCGCTGCCTTTAGCTGCTCTAAGCTGTTATTCGCTTTGCCATTTTCTGATTCTGTTGCTGTGCCTTTGGGACTCGCTCCATAGCCCGCCTGCTCTACTGCCTCCACTATCTGCGCATCTGTCGCGCTTCCCTCGACTCCCATCGAGTTGGTCAAAAGGCTGACAGAGCAGCTCGTCACACCATCAACCTTAGAGACCGCCTTTTCCACTCTGGCAGAGCATGCCGCACAGCTCATTCCTGTAACTGTATATTGCTTCATACTGTCTGTATTTCCTTCTTTCTACTATTCGAATCTAACTATTCAGAAGCCTTTTCTAAAATCTCTCAATTCCTGTCACCTTGAAATCCAGTCTTTCGATGGCAAATGTGATCTCCTCATCGCTCAGCTCTCTGGCTGCCTCAACATGTGCCACGCCATGTTTTAAATCCACAGCCGCCGATACTCCGCTCATCTTCTGCAGCGAGCGTGTGACTGAGTTCTTGCAGTTCATGCAGTGCATTCCGTCTATGTGCACATCTGCTCTCGTGACTATCTCTCCTGTAAGCTGTACTGTGGCTTCCTCGTCCTCCTTCATGGCTCCACCGCCACAGCAGGCGCCCTCGCCCTTTGAATGCTTAATAGTCTCCTTTAAGCCCACAATCACCAGTGCGGCAATTATTGCTATTATTAATATTGTGATTATTGTACTCATTTTTATACCCGCCTTCTTATAATACTACTTCATAAGCTTCTGCAGTGTGTTCAAAAGCTCATCTATTGTCTCATCCTTGCCGTCTCTTATGTCATCTGCCACACACGTCTTTATATGATTGGCCAAAAGGACTTTATTGAAGCTGTTTAGTGCAGCGTTTGCAGCCGCCACCTGTGTGATGATGTCAGGGCAGTAGCAATCCTCATCCAGCATACGCTTGATTCCACGGATCTGCCCCTCTATACGGCTAAGTCTGTTGATGAGATCCTTATATTCCTTCTCTGACCGCTCTTTTTTGCGGTTGCAGCAACAGCATTTGGTTTCTTTTTCTGCCATGGGTGCCTCCCTTCTTTCTTCATTCCACATTTGTTGTACATGTCTAACTATACCCCTTATGGGTATCTGTCTTCAAGAGTATTATATACCCCGGCAGGGTATATTGCAAGGGCAGATTTCCTTATTGAGAAATTTTCATGTTATACCATACTTTTATAATAAAAGCATGCAGTAGCTGCAGCTGCTAATAAATAGCTCTGCCTCATATGAATATATACAACGAAAAAGCCGGTACATCATGTTTCCATGAATGTACCGACTTTAAATACTTAGCAGTCCGTACGGGAATCGAACCCGTGTTTCCGCCGTGAGAGGGCGGCGTCTTAACCGCTTGACCAACGAACCGTGTATTATAATATCATGGTCAAACGAATAATGCAAGTATTTTTTTAATTTTTTTCAAAAAAAATTTTCCGTTCATTTACCTTAAACATTTTCCCTTTAAATGCTTCTGGCTTTAATTCCATTTTCGTCCCTATGTATGCTCTGTGACAATCTATTATATTCCGGCTCATTATCCCAAAGCACGCGTTCTTATCCTCATATTTTATTTATACGTTTTCCTCTTGAATAAGATTATACACCTCTTTGGTCACACAACGGTCACACGGAGCGCTTTTCCACGGATTTTGTTAAAAGTATACATTGAAAATGCCGAAAACTGTACAATTTTAGACAATTTTCGGCATTTGTGTATTTTTTATTCGTTATAATCAACTATTATTTATTATATTTTTTGTATATCTTTTCAAACGCAGGCATGCTGCATTTAAGTCATTCAAATAATTTATTGCTGCGTTAGCCTTGTTAATCTTATCTCCTACGGTTTCATTTATTATTACTGCTGAAAGGCCTATAGCTTCATCAATAATCATACATTTTAAAGTATCACTTGTTACATCAAAAAATACCCTGCATTCTGTCTTTTCCTCTTCCTTTTGATTTTCAAGATTCTGCTTTGTATGTTCTCTATATTTGCCTCACTACGGCTGCCTGCTTATAGCGACTTTCTTCAAAAAAAAACAACGGCTGCATCATCCACTTTCCGTGAATGATGCAGCCGATCTGCCATTACATCGTGTAACTGTTTTAGACTCTGGCTTTGCGACCTTATGTTTCCATAAGTGTGCCTTGATAGGTGTAATTTTATCGGTTTTGGGTGGTCTTGTCAACAGACTCTATCCGGACTTCGGATGCCTTGTTTCGTGTCTTCAAATCATTTATTATCCAGAGATAATAAGTCTTGCCGTCCACATCAAGTTCATGTACCTCATCAATTTTCTGGTCATCAACCGTTACGTTACTAATGTCAGAATAATCTGTGACGCCCCACGCTGGAAGAACACCATACTGTTTTTCCAAACCACTTAATCTACTTTGTGACAGATCTGCTAAGAATGTATCCTTCCAGCTGTATTCCTTTTCCTTATTTAATCCAATTGCCAAATCACGTACTCCACTGTAATTATAGCCTTTAGATACTACTATAAAATCATAACATGATACATACTGTCGTATTTGATCAACCTTTCCATTTTTATCTTTTATAGTATTTATCCCTTGCACATACACATGAACAACACCATTCTCTTCAATCTGACATATCTTCTCCTCTGAATTAAGTTTTTCATCTACAGTTTTCATAGCCTCATCTACTGAACTATAGTTTTGCGGAGAAATGTCCTTACTGTAAGACATTGAATTTACATTTGCTCCAAACATTACTTCTTTATTTCCAAATAAATATCTCATTACACATAATAGTACTATCAGTATTGCTGAAACTATTATTATAATTTTTAATGCCTTATGTTTTTTCTTGATTTTTGTCATTTTACAATCCTTTCAGCTATTGCTATAATTTCGATTAAATTTCTACATAGCGGGACATACTCCATTATTTATAAAATTATTAATAAAATTAATAATTGTCTGCCCTGCACTACTTGGATCATTTCCATATAACATTGACCCCAGTGCCGCAGCTGCTATTACCACAACATATACATATCCTATTCGCATATATACCCCATATTTATCTGTTAGTATTTCATTACCATTGCTAATTATACTATGTACACCAATTTTTAAATTAGACCCTGGATGTAGTCCTGCACTCAAATCAAGTCCATATGAATCATCTGCCCATCCGCCATTTAATGATGCATCTATAGAAACTAAATTATCCCAATTTAAACCAACACTTATCGGAATATTTACATTTAATTTACCTAAATCAATGCCTATATTTGCATCTAAACTCACTCCATCTTTACTGCATGTGACTCCTAATGATGTTGGAATCCCAAATTTATTTTTCTTTCCCAAATCTATACTTGGTATATTTAAGCTATATGATTGCGATATGCTGTCATCATCCGTTTTTGTAATTTTTTTAATCCAATTACCTATATATTTATCACTACTTTTAATAATGTCAACAGTTGTATTATGATATGTTCCTAATCCAATATCACGACCAGTAACATCTATTGAAGATTTAGATATCACATATTCTTCCCCATAAATATACTTATTCCAGAATTTCTTCAAATCTCTCCATGATGGGAATTTTCCATTCAAATCCACCAGATCCATTGGTCTGTTCCAGCAGTAACTATAGTGATTCATTGTAAATGGTACTGCTATATGCCCTCTCATAATATCTTCACTTACAAAGCGGCCTATTCCAGAATCATATCGTCTTGCCTGTGCAAAGTACAATCCTCCTGCGCTGTCCATCTGATAACCAGTAAAACCAAAACTCTGCATGGAGTCTTGAAAGATATCTTTTGCAGTCCGGATGTCATTACCGAATTCATCAAATCCGTAGGCTTCCTCACTTCTTCCTGTCTCATCGGTTAAGCGCATCGGGCTTCCTAAGTCATCCTGGAAGTAGAAGTGGTCTCTTCCTTCCTCTTCCATTCCGGCAACATTGCCATCCCAAAAGTAAGTCTGGTCAGGACCGTTTCCTGTCTTCTGCAGGAGGTTAT
>ERZ791932.264-NODE-264-length-33448-cov-9.278801_pt1 | contig 33448 bp, 39 predicted proteins | sample MGYA00510126_ERZ791932 | MGnify/ENA primary metagenome ERZ791932 (study PRJEB30046, sample SAMN00993244) | human gut metagenome | study: EMG produced TPA metagenomics assembly of the A metagenome-wide association study of gut microbiota in type 2... | reverse complement strand
ATCGCGGATTCAGGTGCTGGTACTGAATTCACCGGGAGGCACCCGGCACCATGCAATGGCACATAGCGCCACTCTCCAGCCCCTCTCCGGAGGGGCTGTTTATATTGATTTTGTCAGATGTGAGTAAACTCCTTATGGACTTTGTTGTTTTAGCCCATAAGGACATATTTGCAGAGTGCAACGGTTATTAAAGCATTCATTCAATACGTTATCTGTATTTGTAGGGCATTCCTGGCTGTTTTTGATTAAATTCCAGAATGTTTTATTGAATGGTACTACGTTGTAAATGGTTACAGGCAGCACTTTGTTATTGAGCATGATGCCTGTGTGAGTCAGTGTAAATATACTTTCAGGAGGTAAGAAAGCATCCGATTGATACCAGATTATTAATTTTATTTTACTCCATATGACTGAAAAAGATATTCCGCATGATGGCTGGATAACTGTATCAATCACAATCCACTTCATTTAGTTTCCTTGTTTATGCCTTGCTGGTGATGTTCTGAAAAGTATAAATGATATTTTTGATTGTAAACCATAGAGCAGAATTATTTTTCTGATGTTGTTTATTGTTTATTTAAATGCAGGGTGGTTTATATCTCGTCTTGTAGTTTATCCATGCATATCTGCTTGATGATGAGGTTTTTAATTAAGGTATGGTTTTGTGTTTTTTCTGTATTACATGTCAGGTATTTTAAAGAATCATTTTTCAGATGGTGGAAAGAACCATGGCATTTAAACACTATGATGTTGTCAGGGCGGCGTCGCCGTCAGATCTTGCGGAAAAGCTGACACATAAACTGAAAGAGGGCTGGCAGCCGTTTGGTAGTCCGGTGGCCATAACCCCTTATACCCTGATGCAGGCGATTGCAGCAGAAGGTGATGTGGTCGTCAGTGGTGCAACTGAGCCGGAGTGGTACTACGTCATCGTACTGGCCGGGCAGTCCAATGCCATGGCTTACGGTGAAGGGCTTCCGCTTCCGGATTCATACGATGCGCCCCATCCGCGCATTAAGCAACTGGCCCGTCGTAACACAGTGACTCCCGGTGGTGAAGTATGCGTATTTAACGACATCATTCCTGCTGACCATTGTCTGCATGATGTTCAGGATATGAGTACGATTAACCATCCCCGGGCTGACCTGAGCAAAGGGCAGTACGGCTGTGTCGGACAGGGCTTACATATTGCCAAAAAACTGCTTCCGTATATCCCTAATAACGCGGGGATCCTGCTGGTACCATGCTGTCGTGGTGGTTCGGCATTCACCCAGGGCACGGAGGGGACATTCAGCGAGTCCACGGGGGCCAGTCAGGATTCGGCTCGCTGGGGAGTGGGTAAGCCGTTATATCAGGATCTGCTTTTCCGCACGAAGGCAGCATTGCAGAAAAACCCGAAAAACGTTTTGCTGGCGATATGCTGGATGCAGGGGGAATTCGATATGACGAATGCCAGTTACGCCCAGCAGCCAGCAGCATTTCTTGCAATGGTACAGCAGTTCCGTGCTGACCTTGCCGGGCTGGCGGCGCAGTGTCACGGTGGAAGTCCGGCATCAGTCCCCTGGATTTGTGGCGACACGACATACGCGTGGAAACAAGAACACGGTACGCAATATGAAGTGGTATATGGTGCATATAAAGGTAAAGAATCCCAGCAGATTTATTTTGTTCCCTTTATGACCGATGGTAGCGGAGTTAATACACCGACAAACAACCCGTCAGAAGATCCTGATATTGTCGGGTCTGGTTATTACGGTTCGGCATCCCGAACGAACAAAAACTGGGTATCATCAAATCGCCCGACGCATTTCAGCTCATGGGCGCGTCGTGGCATTATTCCCGATCGTATGGCAACCGCTATTCTGAACGCAGCCGGGCGCACCTCAGCCTTCATCAGTGGTAAGGCACCGGAAATCAAACCCTCGCCCGGCGGCGACACGCCATCGGGTCCGTCTGCAGATACGTCCGTTCGCACAATCTCCCTGCTGCCGACAGCCGGAGAGGCTGCTGCGCAGGGCTGGAGCATTAAGAATGGCGGAATTCAGTTGTCAGATGGTGTATTTAAGATCACCAAGCAGAGCAATAAAGCCTGGTCCCTGACGCGCCCGGTGGATGACGCAGTCTCCCTGCTGACACGGGGTGGCAGACTGAGCTGTAAGTTTCGACTGTCAGGCGCACTGACCAACAACCAGTTCGGTCTGGGAATTTATCTGTATACCGATGTAGCGTTACCTGACGTCGTGGCGATGACCGGGACTGGTAACCCGTTCCTGATGTCGTTCTTCACCCAGACCACAGACGGCAAACTGAATCTGATGCATCACAAGAAAGCCGGAAACACAAAGTTGGGCGAGTTCGGGAATTACAGTAACGACTGGCAGACGCTGGAGCTGGTGTTCACCGCCGGCAGTGCCACGGTTACTCCGAAACTGAATGGAGTGGCTGGCCCGGCATTCCAGGTCATAAAAGACAGTCTGACAGTGGGACTAAATGCACTGACGCTGACGGATATTACCAAAAATGCAACGTATGGCGTTGAGATAGAAAGTCTGGTGCTGGAGATAAATGCACCGGCATCATCATAAAAAGTGAGCCAGTCAAATGGAAGGTATCGTTAAACTCACCGGTAGTGTCAGTGGGTCGTCTGAGACGCCTGCATGAGTTATCAGAGCCATCAGTACTTAACTGGTGGCTTTTTTATTGTTGTCAGCTTCCGGATAACGGGAGACGGGGTATGTACCAGATGGAAAAAATCACAACAGGTGTGTCATACACCACGTCAGCGGTGGGAACGGGCTACTGGTTCCTGCAGTTGCTGGACAGGGTTTCCCCGTCTCAGTGGGCGGCAATAGGCGTGCTGGGGAGTCTGCTGTTTGGGCTGCTGACATATCTGACTAACCTGTATTTCAAAATCAGAGAGGACCGTCGTAAGGCTGCACGGGGAGAGTAATTCAATGACTCAAAACTATAAACTGATTGTGAAAGGGATCCGCAATTTTGAGAATAAAGTTACGGTAACTTTAGCGTTACGGGACAAAAAACGCTTTGACGGTGAAATTTTTGACCTGGACATCTCGCTGGACCGTGTTGAAGGTGCCGCGCTGGAGTTTTATGAGGCAGCAGCCAGAAGGAGCATCAGACAGGTCTTCCTGGATGTTGCTGCCGGGTTATGTGAAGGGGACGAGCTGTTGCCAGAAACGCGCCCCTGTTCAGAGGCGCGGTATACCATAAAAATTAACAGTTCTGATAACTCGATTACGGGTTGTTAGCTTTTTGCAGTTGGCTTTCCGGTATCTTTCATTGGTAGCATCCTGATAAATATCCATGAGCGCAAAAATCAAATACGGCCTGTCAGCTGCTGTTCTGGCGCTGATTGCTGCAGGCGCGTCTGCTCCTCAAATACTTGACCAGTTTCTGGATGAAAAAGAGGGTAACCACACTACGGCATACCGCGATGGTTCCGGTTTATGGACCATCTGTCGTGGTGCCACAATGGTGGATGGTAAGCCCGTCATACCGGGAATGAAGCTGTCGAAGGAAAAATGCGACCAGGTTAACGCTATTGAACGTGATAAGGCGCTGGCATGGGTGGAGCGCAATATTAAAGTACCACTGACCGAACCACAGAAAGCGGGTATAGCGTCATTCTGTCCCTATAACATTGGCCCCGGTAAGTGTTTCCCGTCGACGTTTTATAAGCGGCTGAATGCCGGTGATCGTAAGGGCGCATGCGAGGCGATTCGCTGGTGGATAAAAGATGGTGGGCACGATTGCCGCATACGTTCAAATAACTGCTATGGACAGGTTATTCGTCGTGACCAGGAAAGCGCATTAGCCTGTTGGGGGATAGATCAGTGAGCAGAGTCGCAGCGATTATTTATACTCTGGTTATCTGCACCATCGTCTGCCTGTCGTGGGCGGTCAATCATTACCGTGATAACGCCATCGCCTACAAAGAGCAGCGCGATAACAAGGCCAGTGAACTGGAGAAGGCGAACGCCACCATCGCTGACATGCGGAAGCGTCAACGTGATGTAGCAGAACTCGACGCAAGATACACAAAGGAGCTTGCTGATGCTAACGCGACTATCGAAAGTCTCCGTGCTGATGTTTCTGCTGGGCGTAAGCGCCTGCAAGTCGCCGCCACCTGTGCAAAGTCAACGACCGGAGCCAGCGGCATGGGCGATGGAGAAAGCCCAGGACTTACAGCAGATGCTGAACTCAATTATTACCGTCTCCGAAGTGGAATCGACAGGATAACCGCGCAGGTTAACTACTTGCAGGAGTACATTAGGACGCAGTGCTTAAAATAATTTTAATTTCACTGAAATTTAACAAGTGACTTTCAGGAAAATGCCTCGCAGATGCGGGGCGTTTTTGTATAGGTATTTCACCGCGCACCGCAGCGCACAATAACCACCGAACCTGACCCTTTGGAATGGGCCTTTGAGGATACCAGTTAGTGCTGGCGAGCCTCGGTGGGCTGGTTTCCTGTGCGGCAAAGGTTCATTTCGAAGTAGCAGGTAACGCCATGAATGAATTAATTGTGAATCATGACTTTGACTTTCGCCAGTTAGTTACCGCAGCAGAAGGTCAACCGGTAACTGACACCTTCCAGATCGCAAAGGCATTTGGTAAGCGTCATGCGGACGTATTGAGGGCGCTGAAAAATTGTCATTGCTCTGAAGATTTCCGGAGAGCGCATTTTTGCGTTGCCGAAAAAATCAATGACTTAGGGATTTTCGACAAGAAACAGATTTACTACCGCATGGACTTTAGTGGCTTCGTTATGCTGGTCATGGGATTTAATGGCGCAAAAGCCGACGCTGTTAAAGAGGCCTATATAAATGCCTTTAACTGGATGTCAGCAGAACTCCGTAAGTACAGCGAAAGTTATGAAGCAGAACGCAACGCCATAATGCTGGAGTATATGAAAGAGAAGGATGTCGCCAGTATGTCTGGCCGCCTGCTCAATCGCTGGGGAAAAATTAAGAAGCCTCAGCTACTGGCGAGAATTGAACGCCTTGAACAGCACGGGCAAACCGTAATCCCCGGGCTCACTAATTAACGGCAGTACCGCGAAGCAACCCAAGCCAGTAAGTGGGGAAATAACACTGGCAGCCACTGAAAGATGAACCTCCTGCCTGATGGCAAAAAAGATTCTTTGTGGTGGCGGACTGATGGAAAGACATCGGTTATTGCAGAGGCCATTCAATGAGTGGTCTCGACAATGGCTTATACCCTACACGGGATAACTTAACTGATATCCCCACAAGCGGATAAAGAGGCTCTCAATGTCCGACATCTACATCATCAAACTGAATACGAACGACGGCGGCGAGTAAACGGGCAAGATGCCACGACGTCAGCCTGAGCTGGTTAATGGCTTTGTGCCGCTGGCGACCTAGACGGGAGGGGGCGTACTTCGCTCCTGCTGATGTCAAGTGCGTGTAGTTCACGCCAATATCGGTAGGTGACGATAGAACTGTGGAATAGACATGGCATTATCCTGGACGTGTAAATGTTCAATCGGAAATGCCATGCTGGTCAGTTGGTTGCTTAGACCTTCTTATAAGAGATAGATCTTCCGAATGGTGGATATATAGAAGTTGAATCTTTAATTTCATAAGTGGCCACTACATTTCCCGCAGCGTCCAACTCACGGTAAAGGTATTCATCGGTATCCTGACCTTTTCGAGCTCCTTTCCAGTTAGAAGAGACAAGCTCCAGTGTATGGTCATCTGGAATGCCGATTTTCTGTTTGTATTCATCACTCATGTGAAATCCTTAAAGGTAATTTATGGCACTCACCGACAAGCAAGAAATGTTCTGTCGCGAGTACCTCATCGATTTAAACGCCACGCAAGCGGCTATTCGGGCGGGGTACAGCGCAAAGACAGCTAACCGTACCGCATCCGAAAACCTGTCAAAACCTGACATCAAGTTAAGAATCGCCGAACTGAAAGCGCAACGCAATGATCTTGTTGGTATTAATGCAGAATATGTACTTAATCGCCTTATTGAAATCGACCAGATGGATGTGCTTGACATTCTCCTGCAAAACGGTGAGCTAAAACCCATCAAAGACTGGCCTAAGGTATGGCGCACAACGCTATCAGGAATGGATGTCGTGGAGATGGTATCTGCAGATAGCGCCGCACTTCTGAAGAAAATCAAATGGCCTGATAAGGTTAAAAATCTTGAATTGCTTGGGCGTCATGTTTCTGTTCAGGCGTTTAAAGACAACGTCAAAAATGAAGTGACTGGTGCTGACGGAGGACCAGTCAGAACAGAAATTACCAACTTAACGCCGGAGCAGGCTGCAGAAGCGTATAAAAAAATGATGGGCTAAGTATGCCGTTACCATTTCCCTTCGATTTTAAACATCCTGATTACCAGATGGTTTTTGAATGGCGGATGGAACGCCTACAGCGCATTCGCCAGAATCCTGAAATATTGCCTGCACTAAAACAGTTTTACCGAACCAATCCGGCTCAGTTCATCATCGACTGGGGCATGACAACGGACCCGCGTAATATTGATTATGGCCTGCCGGTGACCATTCCGTTTTTACTCTTCCCTAAGCAGGAGGAGTGGATCCACTGGATTATGGAACGCTGGGGCAATCGGGAGAATGGTATTACCGAAAAATCCCGTGAAATGGGGCTCAGTTGGACCGCGATCGGACTGGCCTGCTCGCTTTGTCTCTTCAACAAAGAAATGGTTATCGGTTTCGGCTCCCGTAAAGAGGAATACGTCGACAGCACCGGTGACCCGAAAGCATTGTTCTGGAAGGCGCGCAAGTTCGTGGAAACACTGCCTGTAGAGTTTCGCGGTTCGTGGAGCGAGAAGAAGCACGCGCCATATATGCGTGTTGAGTTTCCTGAAACTGGTGCCGTTATCAAAGGCGAGGCTGGCGATAATATTGGTCGTGGTGACCGTACCACGCTTTATCTGGTTGATGAGGCTGCATTCCTTCAGCGTCCTCTGCTGATTGATGCGGCGTTGTCACAAACGACGCGTTGCCGTATCGACCTGAGTTCAGTTAACGGCATGGCTAACCCGTTCGCTCAGAAGCGTCATGGCGGGAAGATACCGGTATTCACATTCCACTGGCGGGATGATCCTCGCAAGGATGAAGAGTGGTATCGCAGGGAATGCGAGAAAATCGATAATCCGGTGGTGGTGGCACAGGAACTTGATCTGAACTACAGCGCATCAGCGGAAGGCGTCCTGATCCCATCCGACTGGGTACAGGCTGCTGTCGACGCGCATATCAAGCTGGGCATCCAGCCAACAGGCAAGCGACTGGGCGCGATGGACGTCGCCGACGAAGGCCGGGACAAAAACGCCTTTTCGACCCGTCACGGCTTCCTCCTGGAGAACGTGCGGGAATGGTCCGGTGTGGGCAGCGACATTTATCAGTCCGTCGAGAAGGTTTTCGGCTTTTGCGAACAGGACAACCTCGAAGAGTTTCGCTTTGACGAGGACGGGCTGGGCGCTGGCGTTCGCGGCGATGCGCGCGCTATCAACGAACTGCGTAACGCTGCGCGTCGACCGTCAATACTCGCCACACCGTTTCGAGGTAGTGGCGCGGTATTTGATCCGGATGATGAAGCTGTTCGCGGGGACAACGGGCAAGCCGCACGTCTGAACAAGGACTTCTTCGCTAACGCCAAAGCCCAGAGCTGGTGGCGGTTACGTAAACTTTTTCAGAATACCTGGCGCGCCGTGGTTGAAGGTATGGCTTACAACCCGGACGAAATCATATCAATCAGCAGTAGCATGGCACTCAAAGATAAACTCATCATCGAGCTTTCGCAGCCGACCTATTCAATTAATGGTGTGGGAAAAATCGTTATTGATAAACAGCCTGATGGAACCCGGTCGCCAAACCTTGCCGACTCGGTGATGATCAGCTACGCGCCAATGAATTCAGCCCTGAACATCTGGGAGCTGCTAGGGAGACAGGCCTGATGGCACGAAACAAACAAGCCCTGCGGCGAACTGCGCAGGCCACAGCTGATGGTTATGAGAATTTTATTGCCCGCGTAGGGATGCAGACACCTAACCAGCACTCAGCATCCACCTACCGGGCTAATTTCACCAGTCGTAACCGCATGCTGGTGGAATGGTCCTATCGTTCATCCTGGATCATCGGCGAAGCAGTCGATGCTATCCCGGATGATATGACCCGCAAAGGCATTCGCATCACTTCGGAAATTGATGCAAAAGATCGTGGCATTCTCGAATCACAACTGGATGAGTTGCAAATCTGGGATGCGCTGAATGACGTGCTGAAATGGTCGCGCCTCTACGGCGGCGCGGTGGGTTTCATCATGATTGAGGGGCAGGCACCAATGACCCCGCTGCGACCCGAAACCATCGGTAAGGGCAAGTTTAAGGGGATTCTCCCGCTCGACCGCTGGATGATTAACCCGGTGCTGACCCGCCGCATTAAAGAGATGGGGCCGGACCTGGGTAAACCTGAGTTTTACGACGTGGTGACCACTGCAACGGGAATTCCTGCCTGGCGCATCCATCACAGCCGCCTGATTCGCTTCGACGGGGTGACGCTGCCATTCCAGCAGAAGATGACCGAAAACGAATGGGGAATGTCGGTTGTAGAGCGAATCTGGGATCGGCTTACTGCGTTCGACAGCGCCACTGTCGGCGCGGCTCAGCTGGTCTACAAAGCGCATCTGCGCACCTACAGCGTGGAGAAGCTGCGCGAGATTATCGCGCTTGGTGGCCCAGCTTTCGAAGCGTTGCTGAAGAACATCGACCTGATCCGCCAGTTCCAGAGCAATGAAGGCATGACGCTCATGGACTCGCGGGATAAGTTTGAAACGCATCAGTACAGCTTCAGTGGTCTGGATGACATCCTATCGCAGTTTGCAGAACAGATTAGTGGCGCTGTTGGTATTCCACTGGTGCGGTTGTTCGGACAGTCCCCGAAAGGATTTTCCACCGGTGATGCAGATCTTGCCAACTATTACGACCGGGTGAGCTCATTGCAGGAGCGCCGCTTACGGATGCCGATGCGCCGGATACTGGACATTATGCACCGCTCGGAACTCGGTAAGCCGCTGCCGGACGATTTCACGTTTGAGTTTAACCCGCTCTGGCAAATGTCTGATGTCGATCGCTCAACGGTGGCGTTAAACACTACCAACGCAATCAGTACGGCGCTGGGTGATGGTCTGATGACACTGAAAGCCGCTATGACCGATTTGCGCGAAAATTCTGACGTAACCGGCATCGGGGCATCCATTACCGACGAGGACATAGAGAATGCCGAAGACGAAGCGCCGCCAGGCATCGGCGAACTTGGCGACAAACCGCCAGAGTCGCCAGGCGGAGATCCGATATCGAACGAGCCTACGGCAGATAGCGCGGGCGGTCGGGGATATCGTAAATGGTCGCTACGATGGTTCAAATGACAGTGTCACCGAAATAATGGATGCGCTGGAGCGCTACAGCGAAATCATCACCCCCTGGGCGACGAAGGTTGCTGAGAACTTTACCGCCGACATTGCGCGCCAGAATGAAAAGCAGTGGCGTCAGCACAGCAGGAACATCAGCGCAGAGCTGCGCAACATGGTCGACCGCGCCCCGGTAGGCCAGGTGATGAAATCCATCGTGATCGAGCAAATTAAGTACATCAAATCGCTGCCTCTTGAGGCCGCCGATCGGGTATATGACATTCAGAACAAAGCCATCGAGGCTGTTGTGACTGGTGGCCGCGCTGAGCCATTCGCGAAAGAGATAGCTGCGTCCGGTGACGTGTCACGCTCACGAGCGAACCTTATCGCCCGTACCGAGCTTGGACGCGCAACCGGCGCGCTCGATCAGGCGCGTGCGCTGTCAATCGGTTCGAATGGTTATATCTGGCGTACAGCCGAAGATGGCGACGTCCGGCATTCTCATCGGGAGATGGAAGGTAAGTTTGTCGAATGGGGCAAACCTCCAACGCTTGATGGCATGACCGGTCACGCTGGCGAGCTCCCGAATTGTCGCTGTTATAAAGAAATCGTTTTTCCCAACCCTCATTCTTATCTCGCCTGAATCGCAGGTAAACCATGAAATATTTTTTCAATACCAGGCTGGGGGAAACCCGCTATCAGCTGGCTGACGGCTCGCTGCTGTGCAAAGACGTGCCGATAGGTCGAACGGGTAAGCAGCTCTACGGCTCTGCCGATCTGCCAAACCTCAAACCCGACAAGCTCGGTGAGATAGTCGTAACGCGTTCTCCTGAGCAGGTATTCCATCCGGCCACGCTCGCCTCATTCGAAGGGATGAGCATCACGATCCTGCATCCTGAAGATGAAAACGGGAATGTGCGGCTGGTAAATCCCGAGAACTGGAAAGAGCTTGCTGTCGGGCACCTTCAGAATGTGCGGCGCGGGACTGGTGACCAGTCTGATTTGATGCTGGCTGACCTTATCGTCAAAGACGAAAGCGCCATTCAGCTTATCGAAGATGGCCTGCGTGAAGTGTCGTGCGGCTATGACGCGGAGTACGAGCAGACCGAGCCAGGTAAAGCCGAGCAGGTCGATATTACCGGAAACCATGTGGCTCTTGTCCCCAAAGGCAGAGCCGGAAATCGTTGTGCAATTGGAGACAGAGACACAATGGCAAATCAAAAGAAAAACTGGTGGAACCGCATGCGTGCAGCCATCAAGACAGGAGATGCCGACACCATGAACGAACTGGTGGAGTCGGCTCCCGCATCGGTTACAGGAGATGAGGGGGATTTGCCGCAGGGCGTTAATCTCAACATCAACCTGTCCCCGCAGCAACCACTACCGGACAAAGCACCAGAGATGGGTGGAGGTCCAACCGGCGACAGTGATGATGACCTCAAAACATTACTGAAAGCCCTGCTGGCTAAGCTGGAAGGAAATGCGACGGGCGATAACGACAATAAGCCTGACGATAATCCGACCGGTGACGGCGAGGACGATGAAGAGGAAACCACGATTACTGGTGACTCAGCCTGGCGTGCCGAAGTTATCGTCCCGGGTATCGATCTGAGCCGTAAGATGAAACCTACCGCGTTCAAACGCGAGGTTCTGTCTTCCGCAGATAAAACGCTGGTTCGCCAGATCGTCGGTGATGCGGATATCCGCAAATTGCCGAAACAATCGGTCGACATGGCGTTTAATGCCGTGTCTGAGATTGCCAAAGGGCGAAACACCCGCGCCACCACCGGCGATGCACAGCGCCCAAACATGGGCATGACCAGCATCGCTTCCCTGAACAAACAAAACGCCGAATTCTGGTCTAACCGCAAAGGATAATCCAATGACTGCATATCTGTACCGGATGCCTGTTGGCATTGCCGGGGCTATCTCTCGCCCGCAGGACTTAACCGTCGAACCGGTGGTCCTTAAATCCGATAACGCCTTCGCTGCCTATGGGCTGGCTGGTAAATACGATGATGACGGTTTTTTCGTGCCGCTGGCAGATGGTGATACCGCAGACAAGGTGAAGGGGATCTATGTGCGCCCTTATCCGACCACTTCGCAGCCGGACATGGTTCGCCAGGTGGGGAGTGGCAAGAACTTCCCGGGCGACGCAATGAAGCGTGGCTACGTGACCGTTAATCTCGGTTCTGATTTTGATGCCAGCACCATCAAAAAAGGCGACCCGGTATACGTTGTCGTCTCCACTGATGCATCCATCAAAGTGCCGCTGGGTGGATTCATGGCCACGTCAGTCAGTGGCAAAAACGTGGTGCTGACCAACGCTGAATTCACAGGTGCCGGTGATGCTAACGGCAATGCAGAAATTTCCTGGAAGATTTAAGGAACAGACGAATGATTACTTTTGATCAGGCAACCGTTGACAGCTCTGGTGCCTTTCTCATCGGGGAGCTGGAACGACTAGACCAGACGCTGAACCTGCCACTGGTGGGGTACACCTGGACCCGCGATATCCAACTGCGTGAAGATGTCTCCATCGCAGATGACATTTCCAGCTGGACGAATACCAGCTTCGCCGCTGCGGGTACTGGCGCAAATCCGAATGGCAAAAACTGGGTAGGCAAAGACTCAACCGCTATTGCTGGCGTGAACGTGGATATCGGCAAATCCGGTAACCCGCTGAACCTGTGGGGGATGGAACTTGGCTGGACGGTCATAGAATTGCAGGCTGCTCAGCAGGTCGGACGCCCGATTGATACGCAGAAGTATGACGGGATGCAACTGAAATGGCAGATGGATAACGATGAACAGGTATATGTTGGCGATTCAGCATTAAACCTGAAAGGCCTTGTTACCCTGAACGGTGTTCCTGTCAACAACGCTGCCAAAACGTGGGCAACCTCAACACCGGACGAAATCCGCGCAAGCATTAACCAGGTGCTGTCTGATGCGTGGGCCGCTTCCGGTTACTCTGTGGTTCCGAGTGATTTGCTGATCCCACCTGAGCAGTTTGCTCTGTTGTCCAGCATCATCGTTTCATCTGCGGGTAACCAGTCCCTGTTGACGTACCTTCAGACCAACACCATCAGCTATCACCAGAACGGTGTTCCGCTGAATATCCGCGCGGTTAAATGGCTGAAAGGCCGTGGTGTGGGGAAAAAGGATCGCATGGTTGCGTACACCAACGATAAAAAATACGTCCGCTACCCGCTGGTTCCGCTTCAGAGCGTGCCGGTGCAGTATCGCGGTCTGTATCAGATCGTCACTTACTACGGCAAGCTGGGTGCAGTCGAGCCAGTGTACAAAGAAACCATTTCGTACGTTGATGGCATTTAACAGCCATATGGCCCCCTGGCGGGGCCATTAAGGATGACCAGATGGCAAAAAATAATGCAGTAATACACGTACATACCCCGTTTGTGCTCACGCTTCCCGACGGTTCACGGCGCGAGTTTGTTAAAGGCCGTCATGCTGTGGAGGAAGACGTTGCCACGCACTGGTTCACTCGTGCGCACGCGGAAGTATCCGTTGGCAAAGCCACAGACGCGCGTAACGAGGTAAAAAATGCCAAAGAATCAAAGTCTGCCAGCGGTAAGTGATTTTCGCCGCGACTTCCCGCAGTTTGCTGACCCTGCCAAATATCCCGAAGCGCAAATCCAGTTTCGTCTGAACCTGGCCGATGTGCTGCTGAGCGAAAACGTCACCGGAAAAAAGTTGTTTCCGTACTTTGCCGGATTGTTCGTTGCACACTACATGACGCTCTGGGCGGCAGACAGCCGGGCGATGCTGGCTGGCGGGCCGGGCGGTTCAACCAATGGTGTTCAGTCCTCAAAGTCCGTGGATAAGGTAAGCGTCAGTTATGACACCAGCGCGACGCTGAATCCTGATGCAGGTTTCTGGAATAACACCCGATATGGCGCTGAATTTTATCAGCTGATCACGATGTTCGGTGCGGGCGGTCGCCAGCTATGAGCTTCAAAAGCGGTGTAACAACGAGGGTGGATAACGCTCAGGCCATTCTGGATGCGCTCAAATCCATCAGTAAAAAAGAAGTGCTGGTGGGTATCCCGGAAGCAGACAGCGAGCGTGAGGATGTTCCGTTTGGTAATGCCGGGATCGGTTACCTCAACGAATACGGTTCGCCAGCGCAAAACATCCCCCCACGCCCACACCTGATCCCCGGCGTTAAATCGGTAGAGGAACAGACGTTGCCGCAGCTCAAAACAGCGGCGCAGGCTGCGCTTGATGGAAATGCGGCGGGGGCGGAAAGAGCGCTCAACCGCGCCGGAACGCTGGCCGCTAATGGCGTCAGGCGTTACATGACTATTACCGGCTTTACACCGCTTGCTGATAGCACCGTTGAAGCCCGCGCGCGTCGAGGGCGTAAAGGGGCGAAAGCGGAGCTTGCCCGACGCGCTGCTGGCGAGTCCCCCGGAACCGATCTGGTGAAACCGCTAATCGACACCGGGCAATATCGCAGAGCCATTACCCATGTTGTGAGGGATAAAGATGCCTACTCTTGATGTAACAGACGTGCTTTTTGACCCCGATTTTTGCGACTTCAATTTGTGGGTAACACGCCGAGTGCAAACGGTGGATGAGGACGGGATCGGCAGCGACAGTAAAGTTAAAAAGCAGTTTGCCGGAGTCGTAACTGTTGATCGCTCTCTGGAAAACCGCCGTATGCAGGCAGGGCAGGTAATCAGTGGTGCAATTCTGATTGTGACGACTGAGCGACTGACGCAGGGACAGACTGGCCGTGATGCCGATATCGTGACGTATCAGGGCCGTGATTATCGTGTGACCTTCGTCGACCCGTATACAGCTTATGGGGCCGGATTCGTTCAGGCGCATTGTGAGTTGATGCCGTTTGATGGGGGAACTCCGGTTGAGCAATAACACCAGTACAGAGCGCGGATGGTTAATACCAACCAGTGGCGATCCGGATTATGACGAAGCGCTCGACAGGCTGTTAAGCCAGTGGATGCGTAACGTTTCCGGTCTGTCTGCCGGGATGGTTCGCCCGCGCTGGCAGAAAGAGCAGCCGCCACTGCTACCGGTTGAAACGAACTGGTGTGCGTTTGGGGTTATCGGATGGTCAGGTGATGACAGTCCGGCATTCACCAGACAGACCGATGATGGCTCTCAGCTCTGGCGGCATGAAACGATTGAGTGTATGGCTTCGTTTTATGGACCGGCGGGGATGGTGTATGCGTCCCGGTTTCGTGACGGTATATCTGTGCCGCAGAACAATGCAGCACTGAATGCGCTGGGGCTGTCTCTTGGCGATTACACAGGTCTGACTCCCTTCCCTGAACTTATTAATCAGCAATGGGTCCGCCGCTACGATATGACGGTGCGTCTGCGCCGGAAGGTTGTGCGCGAGTACGGTATTAAATCGCTGGTGGAAGCACCAGTCATCTTTTTCGGAGATTAAGCTATGGCACAGGGCTTGCCTGTATCAAACGTTGTTAATGTTGATGTGATCATGTCGCCGCGTGCAGCATCAGGGCGAAATTTTGGTGCATTACTCATTCTCGGCCCGTCCACAATCATTCCGGTAAGTGAGCGCATTCGTCGTTATTCTGCCGCGGAAGATATTGGAAAAGATTTTGGCGTGGAATCACCAGAATATAAGGCTGCGCAGGTGTTTTTCTCACAATCACCGAAACCTCAGGAGGTTTTTGTTGGTCGTTGGGTGAAAACGAAGGGAGACAGCGAACAGGCCACGACTGAGACGCTGGAGCAGGCTGTGAATGCCATGCTCGATTATACTTCATGGTATGGGCTGGGGATTGCAGACGATGAAGATATTCCGGATGCAGACTGGCTGAAAGTGGCTGCGGCGATCGAATCCTCTTCTGTAAGCCGTATTCTGGCGATTACGACAAGCGATGAGAAATGCCTGCAGACTGCATCCAGCGATGATTTGGCATCAAAACTGAAAACCGCCGGATATTCACGCAGTTTTATTCAGTATTCATCGGGTAATAAATACGCTGCGTTATCTGCATTTGGCCGGGCATTCACGGTTAATTTCAATGGCAGTAATACCGCGATTACGCTCAAGTTTAAGCAGGAGCCGGGTGTCGGGTATGAAACACTGACAGTCAGCCAGGCATCGGCACTTGATGCAAAAAACTGCAATGTGTTCGTGTACTACCAGAATGATACAGCTATCCTCCAGCAGGGAGTGATGGCTAACGGCGATTTCTTTGATGAACGCCACGGCCTGGACTGGTTACAGAATTATGTGCAGACCAACCTCTATAACCTGCTTTATACCAGCTCCACGAAAGTTCCCCAGACTGAAGCCGGTATTACCCGACTGTTATCAAATGTTGAAAAATCACTGGATCAGGCCGTTCAGAATGGACTGATTGCTCCGGGCGTATGGAACGGGGGCGACCTTGGCCAGTTGTCATCAGGTGACACGCTGCCCAAAGGTTATTACGTATACGCCCAGCCGCTGGATGAACAGGCACAATCAGAACGTGAAGCCCGTAAGGCTCCGGTGATTCAGGCTGCAATAAAACTTGCAGGCGCGGTTCATTACGCTGACGTACAGATTAACGTTGTTCGCTAAGGGGAAGTGAATGTCTACCTATTCTTTTATGGATGTCACTGCGACGCTGACCGGGCCGACCGGTTCGATTGACCTCGGGTACGGTTCTGCAAGTTCTGAAGAGGGGATTGTGGTTGCGATGGGCGGCCCTAAAAACACCATGACCATCGGTGCTGATGGCGAAGTGATGCACAGTCTCCATGCAGATAAAAGCGGGACGATTACCGTTAACCTTCTGAAGACATCACCGACAAATAAAAAATTGTCGCTGGCGTATAACGCACAGAGCCAGTCTTCTGCCACATGGGGGAATAACGTTATTGTGATCCGAAACAAGGTCAGCGGCGACATCATCACGGCACGTAGTGTTGCGTTCCAGAAACAACCGGATAATGCCAACGCTAAAACCGGTAATACGATGCCGTGGGTGTTTGACTGCGGCAAGATTGACCAGGTTCTCGGGGAGTTTTAATACATGGAATTCGAAATCAAAGGCGTGAAATATCGCGCGGCAAAACTCAGCGTTTTTGATCAGCTGAAAGTGACCCGCAAACTTCTGCCTGTGCTGGCAGGAATGATGTCAGATTTCGGGAGCATTCGCTCCCGTTTGCCTGCTGATGGCAAAATCGACACCGTGAAATTCGAGCAGTTAAAACCGGTGTTTGAAACCATGCTCCCGCGTATCGCTGAGGAACTGTCTTCCCTGACCGAAGATGACACCAGTGCGATTATTCATCCCTGTCTTGCGGTGGTATCGCGGCGTCATATGGACGGATGGGTTCCGGTATTTACCCAGGGCGAACTGATGTTTGATGATATTGACTTGCTGGTCATGCTGCATCTGGTGGCGCGGGTGGTCGCCGATTCGCTGGGAAATTTTTTGCCTACACCCCTTACCAGCACGACGCAGAGCCTGCAACAGGGCTGACGTTTAACAGCCTGCCGGACGGGCTGTCTTACCTTCTCAATCCGGTTGACGCCGGGTTAATTCCTTATACAGCACTTAAAGATGGCTCTGTCGATTTGTACGACATTGCTCTCTTGAATGACCATCTGGCGGTAAAAGCGGATAACCAGCGGCGCATTGAGAAATGGAGAGAGGATAATGAACGCTGAAACTATTAAAGATTTCCTCGTCTCGCTTGGCTTCAGTGTGGATGATGCAGGAGCGAAAAAGTTCGGTTCTGTCCTCGCCGGTACAACTGCAAATGCCATCAAAATGGGACTGGCCGTTGAAGGAGCTGCGCTGTCCGTGGTGGCCTTCACGGCTAAGATCGCCTCCGGCCTGGATAATCTTTACCGGGCGTCACAGCGCACCGGCGCGACAGTCCAGGGAATTCAGTCTATTGGCTATGCGGTTTCGCAGGTTGGCGGCAGCGTGGACGCGGCGCGAACCTCTCTGGAAAGCCTCTCCCGGTTTGTTCGTAACAATCCCGGCGCGGAAGGATTCCTGAATCGCCTGGGGGTACAGACACGGGATGCCAGCGGTAACATGCGTGACATGGCCGCTATTTTTACAGGTGTAGGCCAGAAGCTCAGCGGCATGCCGTATTACCGGGCTAACCAGTATGCGCAGATGCTAGGCATTGACGAAAATACCCTTATGGCGATGCGCCGGGGTGTGGGTGATTTCTCCGGGCAGTACAGCGCAATGGCGAAAGCTATCGGCTTCAATGCTGACGAGGCGGCCAGAAGCTCCAACAAATTCATGACCTCCCTGCGCGAGTTCGGCGCGATGGCAGGCATGGCCCGTGACAAAATCGGCTCTAATCTTGCTGGTGGTCTGGCGGGTTCGCTGGACACACTGCGCCGCCACATCCTCGATAACTTCCCGCGCATCGAGCAGACCCTGACGAAAGCCATAAAAGGCATTCTGGCGATCGGAGACATCATCGGGCGGCTGTTCTTCAGGCTAATTGAGGGAACATCCAGCCTTATCACCTGGTGGCAATCGCTGGATAAGCAAACGCGGGAGCTCATCTCGCTGTTTGGCGCGCTGACGATTGCGCTGCGCATTCTGAACAGTACGTTCTGGATGTCGCCGATTGGCCTCATTACCGCGCTGGCGGCGGGGATTGCCCTTCTGTGGGAGGACTATCAGACCTGGAAGGAAGGCGGCGACAGCCTGATTGACTGGGGCAAGTGGAAGCCGGAGGTCGATGCCGCGCTGAAGATGGTTCGTGACCTGAAAGGGTCTGTTAATGAACTGGCGAAAGCGCTGGCGAAACTGCTCAATATTGACCCCAAATCATGGTCCCTGAAGTGGGATTTCAGCAACTTCATCGACCAGATGGGCGAATTCAGCAAAATGCTGAACATGATCGCCGACCTGCTCAACGCTATCAAAGATGGCCGCTGGGCTGATGCCGTCATCATCGGCAAACAGATACTTAATCAGGGCAGCGAAAATCCGTCAGCGATGCCGATGGTTACAGACAGCGCTAACAGTACTGCCGACTGGATTAAAGAGCACTGGGGATTCGATCCCCGCAGTGTGGGCCGGACGGTACGCGGCTGGTTTGGTGATGATGAGCCGGAACAATATGCACAGGCTACGAAACGAGGAGAACGGAATAACAATCCGGGAAACCTTAATTTTGCTGGTCAGGCAGGGGCTTCTCTTGAACGCCCGGGCGGGCGATTTGCCAGATTTGAAACTGCTTTTGATGGATTACGGGCTCTTGCTCGTCAGTTAATGCTGTACGCAGGACGGGGAATAAACAGTGTGGAGAAAATTATCTCTACCTGGGCACCTGCGTCTGATAATAACAACACAACTGCGTATATCAGGGCTGTATCGCAACGACTGGGAGTGGATCCCCGGGCTGCCCTGAATATGAGCGATCCGCAAACCATGTCAGCATTGATGAGCAGCATTATCCAGCATGAGAATGGAAGAAATATCTATTCTCGAGAGCTGATTAATAAGGCTGCCGTGGCGGGAATTAGTGGCAAAATGACAGAGGTTAACCAGCAAAATACTTACCACATTTACGGTGGCGGAGATCCGCACGCTGTCGGTAATGAGGTTGCACGTCGGCAACAGTCTGCAAATGCTCAGGTCATGCGAAGTAATCAGGTGAGGGTGGGTTAGTGGATATTCTCTCTACACTTTTTCATCAGCAGAGCAGAAAAATAGGAATGATTGTTCCCAGTGTTGTTATTTCAGAGAAGCATACAGATATGCTTGAAATAACAGAGCATCCGGTAGAGGTCGGGGCCGCTGTCGCTGATCATGCCTATAAAAAACCGTCAGAAGTGGTGATGGAGGTTGGTTTCGCCGGTGGCGGCGCATTGCTGGATTTTGCCAGTAATCTGACGGCTACCAGCCTGCTCGGCCTGAGTCCTCAGCAGACGTATCAGGAGCTACTGGATCTGCAGGAAAGCCGTATCCCCTTCGATGTGGTAACCGGTAAACGGCTGTACAGCAACATGTTGATCCGGGCGCTGGAAGTGACGACGGACAAGACAACCGAAAACGTCCTGTCCGCCGTCCTCACCCTGAGGGAGGTCATTATCTCCCGGACACAGCAGATTACCGTCGCGGATAAAACCAACATGAAGGAAGGGGCCAGCACGTCGGCGGTACAGAATAGCGGTAACAAAACCACAAAGCCTCCAGATACTTCACTGCTGAAAAGCATCACGGGTAACGTGGCGTCATTACTGGGAGGCGGCTAATGACAATTCAGGAAATTCCGCTGACAGCGGACAACCAGCAGTTCAGCATCGTCCTGGGTGGTGTCACCTGGCGGATTAGCATCATATGGCGCGATCCTTACTGGATTATGGACCTGCAGAACGACAGAGGAGAGCCGGTAATCTCCGGTATTCCTCTCGTCACTGGCGCTGATCTGCTGGCGCAGTACGCCTGTATGGGACTTGGTTTTAAGCTGTTGGTGGTCTGCGATGACAACACACAGGATTATCCCACGAAAACTGACCTGGGCGGGCGCAGTCATTTGCTGGTATCAACGGAGTAAGCATGTCACAGAACTGGATGAGACATTTCGAGCTGCAGCTTGTGGACGGGAACGGTAAGGGAATTGAGCTAAGTGATTTCAAAGTCACCTTTACGATCGACTGGTTCAACATCAGCAGCGCGTCCCGGGTAGGGACTATCAAAATTTATAACCTTTCGGCAGATACTGTGAACCGAATTACCGGGCAGGAGTTTTCGAAAGTGCGGCTGATTGCCGGTTACGACGGTATCGCGCCGGAGGTGGCGGCAAGCGACGTCGGGACTGTGCGGGAAGTTGACGCGGCGGACGTGGGCCAGAGTGATGGCCGCAACTACGGGCTGATTTTCAGCGGAGAAATTCGCTACTCGGTCACAGGAAAAGACAGTCCGGTTGATACCTACGTCCTGATTCAGGCAGCAGATACTGATCTGGCATTTGCCACCAGTATAACCTCACAGACGCTGGCTGCCGGTTACACAGTCGCAGATGTGAACCGTGCGCTGATGAAAGACTTTGAGGCCAAAGGCGCGACCGAAGGACTGACGCCTGAAATGCCTGCTACCGTATACCCTCGAGGGCGGGTGCTGTTCGGCATGACACGGCATCTTATGGATAACGTGGCCGGACAATGTGGCGCAACATGGCAATTTGTGGACGGTCAGCGCCAGATGGTGGCGAATAACGAGTATGTTCACGACGCGATTGTGCTCAACAGCGCCACCGGGCTTATCGGCATGCCGCAGCAGACTATCGGTAACGGCGTAAACGTCCGCGCTCTTATTAATCCGAACATCCGGGTTAACGGGCTTATTCAGCTGGATCAGGCTTCCGTGTACCGCACTGCGCTGTCGAACAATGATATCGCGATGGCTGGTGGGCAGATCACCGACCAGAACACAGACGGAAATATCACGCTCAGCGGCACCACAGCACAACCTGCCAGCATCGCAACGGATGGCGTTTATATTGTGCGCGGGATTATGTACACTGGCGATACAAGGGGCCAGGCGTGGTACATGGATATGATGTGCGAAGCGCGTGGCGCGGCGGATCTGTATACGCAATCGGCTTTGCAAAGGGGATGAGCAATGAGGGGTATCATTTTTCTGTTAGCTGTCTTTTCTGCGTGCAGCGTGTGGGCGGATGGCTTCACGGTTAAATGCGGTGGCTACACTATGGTTGCAAACCAGGGCGAGTTATCGACAATTAACGGTGAAAGAGTTACCTCTCAAAAAATCACCGAACTGGGTACCAATGGTTTGAAAGTAGACATGGGGATTATGCCTGCCAAAGACGGTAACAACTACGGCTTTGAATACATTCGTCGCCCTGGTACCGAAACGCGATTCCTGAACGTCCAACTGCTGCAGAACAGCATGGATGCACCGAAAATTATCGGATCTTTCCCGTGTAAAAAGGTTGATGGTTAACCAAAAGTTACATTTCTGCATAGTGTTGAGTTTGTTCACATTCACTAAATAATGATTTTTTATCGCTTGCTAGGTGGTTGCATGATCACTAAACTTTGCGAACTTTTAGCGCTCAGCTAACTTTGAATAAGTGGTGTATAGTCGTTTAAAACGACAGAGGGATTGGGTATGGCGATTAGCTACGCATTTGCGCTGGCAACAATTACACAACAAATGAATCAGGTTCAGGAAGCTGTTAACGGTGCTTTCAAACCCCTGATCTCTAATGCTTGTGAACTGCCACAACGATTAGATGCTGAAGAGGTATTTCGTCGTTGTACCGCGATTGCTGCACGCGCTCAAGAAATCGAAAATACCGCGAAGGAAGGCATGTCTCATCTCGAAGCTTTTAGAAATGGGAGAATCATTGTTGATGAGCTTCCGGAAGAGTTTTTATCCCATCTCGAAGGTCTTGCCAAGGCATGCCGAAATGCTAAAGGACATTTAGTGGATATGTTCTCTGAAGCGGAAAGGTCCCCTATGTGGCAAGGCCATCTGCAAATGTTGCGCCCATTAAAACGCAAATATGTTCGTGCGTTGACCGCCGTCGAGAACACTGCAACTCAGTTGGCCGCTGAAGTTAGGCAATCGCAGCCTTTCCAGGCTGAACTCTTGTCAGATAATGTTACCCGTGAAGAGGCTATTGAACTGATCTCAACATCGCATAAGATGCTGGGAGCCAACGCCCCTAAATGGATGTGACATGGCAAAAGTCAGTATCACGGGAGAATTGCGTCATTTAGCTGCAGCACATAAGTATGCTCAAATGCTTGCCGATTATATTTCAAAGGGTTCCCAGTTCTGGTGTTTTGGTTCGTTAGGCGGTTTTGAACGTAACTATGATGCGATGGCTGCCAACATCAGGAAAATTCACTTAAAGCTACCTGGCGATAAACCCTGGCCTACAGAAGCATCTCTGAGTGAACGGACATGTGATAATTTTTTGGTATATGCTCAGCATCTTTATATCGATGAACACTATCAGATATTGGCAATCATCAGCCCAAACGCTCATCAGCAAGCTGATTCGATGCTTCCCCGGCTGATAAAATTAGCAGAGGAAACCTTCATAGAACTTCCTCCTGATGAACTCGAAAAATTGAAAACCTACGATTCATAAACCCGCCACCCGGCGGGTTTTTTGCTTTCTGGAGCCTACTAAATGGCAGTATCTGACCAGACCCGCAGCGGCGACCTTGCTGAAACATTCAAATCTGAACGGGAAACCACAAAGAACCAGATCCGCGTCGCTTTGCCTGGCATCGTTCAGTCATTCGACCCTGACGCGGTGACGGCGGTTGTGCAGCCTGCTATCCGTTCCGTTGAAACGGATAACGACGGCAATCGCGTTACCAAAAATTACCCGCTGCTGGTGGATGTGCCGGTGGTATTCCCGCGCGGCGGAGGCTGTACGTTGACTTTTCCGGTAAAAGCTGGGGATGAGTGTCTTGTCGTTTTTGCCGATCGTTGTATTGATTTCTGGTGGCAGAGCGGCGGGATACAGGAGACGGTTGATGACAGAATGCATGATTTATCGGATGCGTTCGCCATCGTTGGCCCGCAGTCGCAAGCACAGAAAATCAGCGGTATCAGTACCAGCGCCGCGCAGCTGCGAACCGATGATGGTGCGGCGTTCGTAGAGGTTGCCGCAGGACATAACATCACCGTTCAAACACCGGGCCAGCTCACGGCTACGGCTGAAGGTGGAACAACAATCACATCCCCGACTATCACGCTGAACGGCAACGTAACGATTAATGGCAATCTGTCTCAGGGAATGGGCGAAAGCGGCGGCACCGCGACGATGCTTGGCCCTGTCACGGTGACTAACGATGTAAAAGCTGGTGGTAAGAGCCTGATGACGCACACGCACGGCGGAGTACAGACCGGCGGCGGTAACACAGGAGCGCCTAACTGATGCGATACAGACGTGAAGACGCCGATGGCGATTATACCTTTGGCAGCGGTGATGACACCTGGCTGATTAACTCACCGGAGGCAGTGGCGCAGGCGGTAAAAACGCGATTCGAATTGTGGTATGGGCAATGGTTTCTCGATACCACCGAAGGGACTCCGTGGATCCAGTCCGTACTCGGTAAGCAGAAGCCGGAAACCTACAACCTGGCGATCCGTAAGCGCATCCTCGAAACGCGGGGCGTTAAATCAATCCTCTCTTTCAATACGACGGTGGATACCACGACCCGACGTGTCATGTTTTCCGCTGAAATCGACACTCTCTATGGAATAACGACTGTTACATCGGAGGCGTAATGGCTCTGAACCTTGATTCTCTCGGTTTATCTGCAAAGGTAACCGCGGAGGGGATCAGTGCGCCTGATTATCAGACGATACTCAGCACCCTGATTAGCTATTTTCAGCAGGTTTATGGCAGTGATGCCTACCTCGAACCGGACAGCAAAGACGGCCAGATGGTGGCTCTGATGGCGCTGGCGATTCATGATGCCAATAATATGGCGATAACTGTCTACAACTGTTTTTCACCGGCAACCGGCTATGGGGCTGCACTGACCAGTAACGTGAAAATAAATGGTATTTCACGTAAAGGCGCGACGAACTCTACGGTTGATTTGCTTCTTACAGGAACTGCCGGAACAACCATCATTAATGGCAGCGTGAAAGACAGTAATAATGTGATATGGCGTTTGCCTGCTTCAGTGGTGGTCGGCGTGGATGGTACAGTGATGGTGACCGCAACATGTTCCGTCAGTGGTGCAGTGGCGGCGCTGGCTGGAACTATCACTGAAATTAATACGCCAACCCGTGGCTGGGTTTCGGTAACCAATCCTGCTGCAGCTACTGTGGGCACTCCGGCAGAAACTGACGCGGAGTTACGTATCCGCCAGTCGCAGAGTGTTGCGCTGCCATCAATAACCCCATTTGAAGCACTGGATGGTGCTGTTTCTAATGTTACCGGTGTAACCCGCCACAAACTCTATGAAAACGATACTGGTTCGGAGGACGGTAACGGGTTACCGCCACACTCTGTTGCTGTGATTGTGGATGGCGGTGATGTGACGGATATTGCTCAGGCTATCAGAGGGAATAAAGGCCAGGGTACAGCCACTCACGGTACAACATCCGTTACGGTTCCGGATAAATACGGCAATCCCTATGTAATCAAATTCTCGCGTTCCAGTGATGTGCCTGTTTATGCCCGGATTAAATTAAAAGTTTTTACGGGTTATACCTCACAGATAGGGCAGCAGATCCAGCAGGCTATTTCCGACTATATCAATAGTCTTACGATCGGTGATTCGGTCCTTTTAAGTCGCATTTACTCACCGGCGAATCTTGGCGTGGTGAGTGGCGGGAATGCACGCTATTACGATATTCAGGAACTGACGATTGGGAAATCCCCGGGGGCTTTGTCGTCATCAAACATTGATATCAGATATAACGAATCTGCGTCCTGTACCCCGGAAAATATCGTTATAACGGTGGAGTCATGAGCAAATACACCGAACTAATCACGAACTACCACGCCACCAAACCTAAATTTCTTGCGCATGTTGATCTGATGACCCGGCCGCTTATTGATGTTGCGGCTGCCACCAGAGGGCTGATTACTGCATTTGATATTGACTCTGCGGTTGGTGTGCAACTTGACATTCTGGGATTGTGGATCGGACGTAGCCGTGTTGTCCGCCAGCCTATCTCAGGTGTCTATTTCAGCTGGGATACCGACGGGCTTGGATATGATCAGGGGGTGTGGCAGGGGCCATATGATCCTGATTCCGGATACATGTATCTCAGCGATGAAACTTATCGTGTCATTCTTAAAGCGAAGATTGCGATTAATAACTGGGACGGACGGAATGATTCGCTTCCGGCAATTCTTGACGCGGCAACAGCAGGATCCGGGCTGCGAATGCAGATAGTCGATAACCAGGACATGACGATATCGGTCTGGGTCTTTCCTGATACTGATATTTCAGATGTATCGCGTGAGTTAATTGCTGCAATTAAACAGGGATATCTCACAGTAAAAGCCGCCGGGGTGTGGGCGGGTGGCATTGAAACACCTTCGGTGGAAACCCCATCGGAAGGCTCAAAATTTTTTGGTTTTGATATGGATAACGAATTCATCAGTGGTTTTGATGTAGGAGCATGGGGAGTATTACTCTGATGGCGAAAAATGACTTTAAAGCGTTTGCAACGGATCGAAATGCCAATGTTATGTCGCAGGAGGAATGGGAAGCGTTGCCTGCGCTTTTATCCGGATTTACAGCAGGGAAAGCATCCAGTGCGCAAGTCAATAAGGTTATTCGACAGGCCAGCTTTATTGCGGCAGCGCTTGCGCAGTACACAGCCAACAAAAGTGGGCTGGACGTGCTTGATGATGGTGACCTGAACGGGTTTATCTCCAAAATGGGAACCGCTTTTGGGAAGGATTTCCAGGCCCTTGATGCCACGCTGACGGCATTGGCTGGGCTCGAAACCGGTGCAAATAAACTCCCGTATTTCACTGGAAATGATACAGCAGCGCAGACTGATTTAACTTCTGTAGGCCGTGACATTATCGGGAAAAATACTATTGCAGACATTCTCACATACCTTGGTTTGGGAGAAACGATAAATAAAGCCTCCGGAGCTATGCAGAAATCGGCTAATGGATCTGATATTTCTGATGTATCAGCCTTCCGAAATGCGCTCCAGTTAGGGACCGCTGCAACACGAGATGTTGGAGCAGATAATCCCTCGAAGTTACTGGATTTAGACAGCTTCAGGTCAATGATGTCAGGTAATGGTTACATCTACATTCCATGCATTGCGACGACAGGAAACCCGGTGAAACTTATGTTGCAGTGGGGAACGGTGGCAACACAAAAGGGAGCTGATACTGGATATGCCTTACCATTTGCTTTTCCCTATGCAGGCTTATTTGCGACCGGAAACCGTGGAACATCTGGCTACAATGCCGCGATGAATGTGCGTATTGCCAGCAGAACGCATATCAGTATTCAGAACTGGTCGCCATCCGGAGAGGGCACCGAAGATTGTTGTTTTATCGCGTTGGGGTATTAAGAATGAATAAATTTTATAAAGGCTCTTTCTATCCGGAAGCACTAAAAGATGTATATATCAGCGCCGGTTCATGGCCTGAAAATGGCGCTGATGTTGATGATGAAACAATGGCAATTTACACAGGCGTAGCGCCAGAAGGCAAAACGCTGGGGGCTGATAAAAATGGTAATCCTGCGTGGATTGATATCCCGCCACTCTCCGCTGAACAACAGATTATTCAGGCTGAACAGAAAAGAACGGTATTGCGTTCTATGGCTGATAAGGAAATAGTCTGGAGACAGGATGCTTTTGATGCGGAAATCGCGACGGTAGAAGAAACCGCCGCGTTATCTGAATGGAAAAAATACCGGGTCTTGCTGATGCGCGTTGATACATCAAATCCCGTCTGGCCTACGCCTCCGGGGGAGCAGGCCAATTGATATCCGGCGCACAGGACAAAACTGATACACACAAAGCTTTGCACTGGATTGCAAGGCTTTGTGCACTTCGATAGTGGTTAAGGCGGATCACTCCACCTTTTCATCAAGCCAGTCCGCCCACCATTGCATCATTTCTCTGCGCTTATCGAGATACTGAGCATGGTTGTAAATCCCGCGCACAGATCCGCCGTTGGCATGTGCCAGTTGCACTTCAATAGCGTCAGCAGGCCATTCGTGCTCGTTCATAATCGTGCTGAATTCATGCCTGAATCCGTGACCGCTTTCCAGACCTTCATAGCCGATTTGTTTGATCACAAGCAGTACCGCATTCTCGCAGATTGGCTTCTTCTTATCGTTGCGCCCGGCAAAAACAAACTCTGATACTGGTTTGGTGATGGAGCTTAACGTAGTGAGAAGTTCAACCACCTGGTCTGACATCGGGACCACATGAATTTTGCGTCCTTTCATCACACTGGCGTCGATGGTGATAATCCTGTTTTCAAAATCGACGTTCTTCCATAGCATGGAACGAAGCTCTTTCGTTCTTAGGGCAGTGTAGCGTAAAACCTTGGTGGCAATGAGCGATACGATACTTCCTGAAAATGTTGCCAGTGCTTTATTGAATGCCGGGATCTGGTCTGCAGGAAGAAACGGGAAGTTCTTCTTGCGGTACCCCTTCATGGCGTCAGCAAGGTCAGGTGCCGGGTTATATTTAGCCCTGCCGGTGACAATAGCGTAACGGAAAACCTCGCCGCATCTTCTGCGGGCTTTGTTGGCTCGCTCCATTGCACCGCGATCTTCAAATCTGCGGATTACTTCCAGCAGTTGCATCGGCTCAATATCCTGAATCTCAAGACCGCCGATGATGGGTAAAATGTCGTCATCAAACATTTTGGCAAGTTCAGTTGCATAGCCTACTGACCAGACTTGCTTCTTGTGCTCGTACCATTCCTTGTAAATGGCACTAAAGGAATTGTTGTTAGACGAAGCCTTTTTCGCTTTTACCGGATCGATGCCAACCGAGATGTCTTTCCTCGCGGTCCATGCTTTATCTCTTGCCTCCTGCAAAGTCATTAGCGGATATTTTCCGACGGTCAGGATTTTCTCCTTACCGTCAATCTTGTAGCGAAGCTGCCATACCTTTTTCCCTGACACAGGGACATAAAGGTACAGGCCATTACCATCGAGTAGGCGGTATGGTTTTTCTTTCGGCTTTGCTGCTTCAATCTGCTTAACGGTGAGCATGGGTAAAAATCCGGTGGGTAAAATTATTTTATCCACTTTTTACCCGTCATGGAGTGCGGCTGTCAACGATCTGACGCGAACCATGACGAACTGTGAATCTACGGAAGGCTTGATATTCAGGGGATTTTGCGGACTGGTACGGATGGGAGCGAACTGATAAATGGTGTCCCCTGCAGGAATCGAACCTGCAATTAGCCCTTAGGAGGGGCTCGTTATATCCATTTAACTAAGAGGACAATGCCGCATGAGTATACCCGCTAATGGACTGCGGGGTAAGTACACTGCCGCTCGATTGCTTAAACCCTCGCCATTTATGCCGGGTTTTTATCATTTTTCTTAATGTTTTCCGCACGTTCTGCTTTTTGGCGTGCTTCTGCTTTGCGCTTGTTGCTCATGTCGTTACGAATCTGTGCATGACTCATTAACGCGAAGATAAAGGTGCCGCCGCAGATGTTCCCCGCTAAAGTAGGTAGTGCGAAGGGCCAGATGAAATCGCTCCAGTGCAGCGTGCCGTTAAACACCAGATAGAGGATTTCAACAGAACCGACAACGATGTGGGTGGTGTCACCCAGGGCAATAAGCCAGGTCATCAATATAATCACCACAATCTTTGCCGCACCCGCTGCAGGAAACATCCATACCATAGTGGCGATCAGCCAGCCGGAAATGATCGCGTTGGCAAACATCTCGCTGGGGGTGTTCTTCATCACATCCATGCCGATTTTGACAAATGCATCGCGAGTTTCTTCATTGAAGATTGGCATATATTCAAATGCCCACGCCGCAATACCTGTCCCGAGAATATTACCCAGCAGCACGACGCCCCATAACCGCATAAGTAAGCCAACGTTGCTCATTGTCGGTTTTTGCATGACGGGTAGTACCGCAGTCACGGTGTTTTCGGTAAATAATTGCTGGCGGGCCATAATGACGATAATAAAACCAAAGGTATAACCGAGATTCTCCAGCAAGAAGCTGCCCGGCACACCTTCCAGTTCGACATGAAATATCCCTTTTGCCAGTAATGAAGCGCCCATCGACAGACCCGCCGCAATGGCTGACCACAGTAGTGCCATTGCGTCGCGTTCCAGCTCTTTTTCACCATCCTGGCGGATATGCTCATGAATTGCCATCGCCCGGGAGGGGAGTCGATCTTCATCTATTTCTATTTTTTTGCCGCGCTCTTTTTCTTCGCTCTCAACTTCAATTTCGTCGCTGTGTTGATCAATTTTGTCGTTGTCCATGGTCTCTTCTCTTGAATTAGCACGTATAGCTAAAGCGTAGCGGCTTTTTTGCTCGCAACTGGCGGGAGTTACTCTGAAAATGTAGAAAAGGCCGCGTTTGCCTTTTTCTGTTTCTATAGAATCAAGTAGCCTACAGGGCGGCGATTACCAGGCTATGATCAAATCAGCAAATCAGGGCGTCTGGACATCAGTTGACGTGCTGTTACAATCGCCCACACCTAAACAGGCGGATACGGTATCGTTCCGTCATGGATGGCAAACTGCATAAGCCATAAAAAAACAGGGAGACATTTATGAAGCTTCGCCTGTCGGCGCTTGCTCTGGGAACTACGCTTCTGGTGGGGTGTGCGAGTTCCGGTACAGATCAGCAAGGGCGTTCTGACCCGTTAGAAGGGTTCAACCGCACCATGTACAACTTCAACTTCAATGTATTAGACCCGTATATTGTTCGACCGGTCGCTGTCGCCTGGCGTGATTATGTTCCGCAACCGGCGCGTAACGGTTTGAGCAACTTTACTGGCAACCTTGAAGAACCTGCGGTGATGGTTAACTACTTTTTGCAGGGCGACCCTTATCAGGGGATGGTCCACTTTACCCGCTTTTTCCTGAACACCATTTTGGGGATGGGCGGCTTTATTGATGTTGCAGGGATGGCGAACCCGAAACTGCAACGGACTGAACCTCACCGCTTCGGTAGTACGCTTGGTCATTATGGTGTGGGTTATGGGCCATACGTTCAGTTACCGTTCTACGGTAGCTTCACGCTGCGTGATGACGGTGGTGATATGGCGGATGGTCTTTACCCGGTTCTTTCCTGGCTGACCTGGCCGATGTCTGTGGGTAAATGGACGCTTGAAGGGATAGAAACTCGTGCGCAGTTGTTGGATTCCGACGGTCTGCTGCGTCAGTCGTCCGATCCTTATATTATGGTGCGCGAAGCGTACTTCCAGCGTCATGATTTCATCGCTAATGGCGGCGAACTCAAACCGCAGGAAAATCCGAACGCGCAAGCGATTCAGGATGATTTAAAAGATATCGATTCTGAATAAGAAACAAATAAAAAAGGTGAGTCACAAAACTCACCTTTTTTGTTGTTATCCCTCAATTACCCCAAGTAAAAGAAGATAAACCGACAATGACCTGGACATAATTATGTAAAAATACTGATGTTCGTCATTGTCTGTTTCCGATATTCAGACGTTGAAAAATCAAAAAAACTGGACAATTTTAATTATCATCAAAATTAACACCCAATGCAGATAGTTGATTAATTTCATTTTGATATTTAGCCTGGCGATTTTGAAGCCTTTTTTCAACTTTATCTTCGATTTCCTTAAAGTGGTCATATTTATTTTGAGAAAGGTCAACTTCGTTATCGACTAAAGTAGAAATTATTTCTTTTACATTATCGCGTCTAAATTTTGCATCGTCCACTTGAAAATTATATCTTATTGCTCGACCTAAACGTTTAAAAACTTCGTTTGGCTCTCTCAGTCTTTCCCCGTTGAGCTCGTTTACAACCTGATGATCGGAACCTGTTGCAAATGATTCTGCCATGATAGCTTTACTGCTTTCAAACCACGCTGAAGCATTCCTGGCTTTTTCACTACAATATTGGGTGAGACTATCACCATTAATACGAATTCCTCTTTGAATGTGGTAGTCGTCCTGATCATAGTAACCGAGAGATAAGTAATCATTTCCGTTTTTATTTTTAATTACAATAGCGAGAGAATCGCCTTTTTTATCTTTACCGTACCAGGTAAATAAGTCCGTTGGTTCGCTTTTCCCATTCTCATCAAATTCCGTTATCGTATGTCTGAGTTTTTGTGATATCTTATTGAAGATAAAATCAGGATCTCCATCATATATTTCTTTTAATGCGCTGAAGATCATTTCCTTGTTATTGATATCATGAGTATTCTCTACTACATTTTCATGGATGATAGTTTGGCCGACTTTTTTGTTTTCATCGTTCGTAGGTGATTTTATTGGTTCTTGATTATAGATACCACTAGTAATATCGGCTGTATCATTGGAGTCAATAGCACCCTCATTACCACTAACAACGATACTACCATCAGTAAAGTCAGCATTATTTATATCATCATGAGTCTTCTCAACTATGTTGTCATTAATGATAGCACGGACGAGTTCTTTGTCTTTATAGCTCGCAAGTAATTTTATTGTTTCTTGGTTATCGATACCAATAGTAATATAGTCTGTATCATTGGAGCCAATATCAATATAAGTAACTGAGGAATTATTAATATTAAATCTATCAGGATTGTCGTTTCCTCGTATGGCGTTTTTTATAAGCGCAAGTAGATGTTTAACACAGGTGCTTATTCCTTGCTTACCATTAAAAAGGTTTTTGAGCTCTTGTACTAATATATTAACTTCATCATTGTTATTTTCATTGATGGATTCTGTGTAAGCTGCGCTGGTATTGTTGATTGAAATAGATGGTAGCATGATTTTATTCCATGTTGATTGATTTGTTACAAATATATATTACCTGATAAAATAGACTATCAAAAAACGCTCATTTATTTAGACCCTATCTTTAATTTGAGTGTATGAGCGCACAATAGCCAGGGTGGTTTGAGTATCCTGGAAATTCAGAAAAGTAAACTCTTTGAGAAAGACGAGCAGAACGCCTGAAAATAAGCCTTTCCCTTCAGGTTTGTCTGTGGATACCACTTAATGATTTGAAAGGGCAAGCTACCATCAGGCTGTTTGCAAAACTCAGGAGGCAAGCAATGAGGAAACAACTTTCGTTGAAGTGTGGGAGTTAAAGTCACCTGCATAGCAGGTGACTTTATCCAGGCGAACGCGTTATCAGAACGCGTAGTTAAAGTTAGTACCGAACAGCCAGGCTTTACCTTCAGACTCGAACTGGTATGGGCCTTCGTTAATTTTCACGCTCTGACCGTGCATATAAGAAACACCAACATCGACTGAAGCATCTTTATTAAATGCGTAAGTCGTACCTGCACTCAGCCAGAAACGGTCCTGGTCCGGAATGGAGATAGAACGATTCTGTGCCGGAACTGGGCTGTCATCAAAGGCGATACCGGTACGGAAGGTCCAGTTATCATCGTAGTAATAAGTGGTTCCCAACGCGATGCGGTAAGCATCTTTAAAGCCTTCATGTTTCTGGAACAGCGTGTCGCCACTCGTTGAGGTCGCTTTCAGCTGCTGGAACTGACTCCAGCTGGTGTAAGCCAGGCTATAGTGAATCGCCCACTGCGGATCAACACGGTTATAACCCGACACTTCCCACATTTCAGGCAGGTTCAGCGTCAGATAACCCGATTGCGTTGCGCCACCTGTCGCGGTAGGAATTGGCAAACCGTAGTTATTAAAAGCCGGGTTAAGATCGCTGCTGTAGTTACCCTTGAAGTCAATTTTCACTTCAGAGCGGTAGGTCAATGCGTAGCGGTTGTTTTTATCCAGTTCGTACAGGATCCCGGCGTTCCAGCCAAAGCCCCACTGGTTACCGTTCAGGTGAGCGATTTTGGTATTACTGTCGATGCCGTTGGCGGTAGCTGCTAATGCTTGCCCCTGAGGAGTCTGCCTGGCAGGAGATTGCATAATCTGACCAGCAACCAGCTGCCCCAGATCGCCTGCGAAACGTTCAATTTTCGCGCGAGCGTAGACGGCGTTGAAACCAAGACCAAAGCTCCATGCATTATTTAAGCGATACGCACCGCTTAAGTTCAGGTTCATGGTTTCAAGGTCGGTTGTACCCCCGACAGAGCCGCCTGCATAAGTATCGTTAAACTCTGTTGCCAGGCCATAGTTAGAGGTAATAGAAGCGCCCCAACCAAATTGGTCGTTAATCGGTGCAACAAAGTGCATGTTCGGAACCCATGCCGTAGGCGCGATGTTATCGGCTTTCAGGCTACGGCCAGATGGAGACGTTCCGCTGATATTTACATCCGGATCAATATAAACCGCACCCGCAGAAAATGTCGGGCGGTCAAACATGGTAATCAATGCGGGGTTACGGCTAACGTTACCTGCATCATCGGCAATTGCGCCTTCCCCTGAATAAGCCCGGCCCAGGC
>ERZ791932.254-NODE-254-length-34100-cov-7.477309_pt1 | contig 34100 bp, 23 predicted proteins | sample MGYA00510126_ERZ791932 | MGnify/ENA primary metagenome ERZ791932 (study PRJEB30046, sample SAMN00993244) | human gut metagenome | study: EMG produced TPA metagenomics assembly of the A metagenome-wide association study of gut microbiota in type 2... | reverse complement strand
CTGGGGAGAAGTTTTTCTTAATGGAACATGATGAATTTGGCTCCGATGTGGCAGGAATTGTTGTATCGGAAAATGGTCAGCTTGTTGCAGAAGATTTGTGGAATGGGTTTGATGCAGGAGCATTGGAGGCAGTTTCAGAATATTTGCAGGAGAAAGAGGGTGTTGTTGATAATTCCGTACCAGAAATAGAATCAGATGAACTGGCTTATAAGATTGATAATACATATTTTGCAATTCAAAAAACAGAAGGCGGGTATGATTATACGCTTTATGACGTGGATTTTGTTGAGATTGATGGGGGTGTTTATGAAAATCCAGATATTTCTATAAAGCAGGCAATGGAAGATATTCTGGAAGATGAAGACATTTTTATGGAAAATGCAGTCCCATTTGATTATGAAAATTTAATGGAAGAGGTAGAAAAAATAAATGAACGGCAAATGCGAAAACAGCCAGAAGCTACGATTAGTTTTTATGTCGCAGAGTGCATGGAGTTTCCGGTCATGGGAGAGTACCATAACAATCTCACTTTAGAAGAAGCCATTAAAATATATGAGGACATCCCAGCGGAACGGATGCATGGAATCAAAGGAATCGGATTTGATCTGCAAGACGGTGACCAAGATTATTCTGGGGAATATGAGCTGATGAGTGCGGGTAGGATAAATCGTGATCTGATAGATATGATTCCACATTATAAAGAAAGCTCTCTGGTGCAGAAAGCAATCGCAGATATGGAAAAGTATCTGGATGAAAAGAAAGGAAAAGTACAGGAAACAGAACAGCAGACTTCGGAAGTCTATTCTGAGAAAAAATCTGCAAAGCCCAAAAAGGGAGAAATAAAGAAATCTGTGTTGAAATCTTTAAAGGATTTTCAGTTAAAATCAAAAGTACAAGAGCAAAATAGGACAGAGGAGAAGGTTAAGTCATATGAAAAGATAACTGTGGAATTATAAAAAATATCAATAATTTAGATGTAAAAAACTTGAATTAATAAGTGATTAGAATATATAATAAATTCGAGTAACTGAAAATAACGCACAGAAGGAAGATGAATGGAATATACAACAAAACAATTTATTGAAAGTAATCGCTTTCCGCAGATTAAAGTGGTTTATGGCGAAGGGTATCTTGACAAGAGAATTTCTGGAATCCGAATTATAGAAATTCCAGAGATGGTCAAATATCTTGAGGGAGGGGAAATTCTCCTGACCAGTTTGTGGGTCTACAAAGAATGTAGGAATGAAACATTTATAAAATATTTAGAACAATACTCGGAAAAAAAGCTCAGTGGCATTATATTAAAGAAGAGAACATCTGAAAAAGATCTGGAATTAAAAAGAGATCTGTTAAGAAAGTATTGTGCGGATCAGAGAATTCCTTTACTAGAAATGCCGGAAGAATTAGAGTATTGGCCTGTGATTAAGTATGTAATGAATCAGGTATTTGATAAAGACATAGCAAGGCTGAAATATTTTAAATTAACCCATGATAATTTTAATATGTTATCATTTTCACCTAGAAAAATATCGAATCAGGCATCGGAAGTTTTGGATCTTCTTGGTAGTATGATTGAAAATCCAGTCGCTTTGTATTACACAAATGGTAATTGTTGTGCCTCAACAGGAGATAATAGTGATAAACTGGTATTACTTAATAACCTTGAAGATTATACCCCGGACATACTTACTCGATTTTCATATAGCAGACAGCAAGGCGAATTTATTCAATATGTTGTTCGGATTGATATATTTGGAGAAGCAGAAGTCTTTCTGGTAATAACTGAAAAAAATCGAGAACTGTCTGCTCTTGATTATATGGCACTGGAAAATGCAATTATTACGTTGATGTATGGCTTTGTAAGTGAATTTGCCCAGCAGGAAATTGAGAAAAAATATGACCATGATATTGTTCATGCACTCCTTACGAATACTTTAAGCCGTAAAGGGATGGAATCAGCAGTAAGACTGCTTGGACTAAATTATGAGCAGAAATATCAGATTATTGTCTTTCAGACAAAGATGGATGCACATGGACGATATGATAAGGAGTTTCTGCATGAAGTAGGAGTCATAGAAGGCGAACTGAGAGCGTTGTTTCCTGGTGAAATGATATTTCGTAATATGGAACGAATTGTAGCATTACATAGAGTATCTGAAAAGGAAACGCAGATAGCTTTGCAAACAAAATTAGAAGAGTTGCAGCACACGATTCAAAGAGCTATTCAACGCAGAAAATCAGGAAGCAGATTGTTGATCGGAATCGGAAAAGTTGTAAACGGAGTGGAACGTTTAAGCGAATCATATCAGGAAGCTAAAAAGGCACTTACATATATTGATGTAATAAGAGTGGTTTCTGGAAATTCAAATAGAATGGTGGTGAGATATTCCAATCTTGGATTTTTTCAGCTCTTGGGCGATATTGAAGATCCATCAAAACTGTTACAGTATATTCCAGAATCGTTGCGGATTCTACATGATTCAGATTCAAAAAATGAATTAATACAAACTCTTCAAGTATATCTTGATAATAACCAGAGCACAAAGCAGACTTCTGAAACTATGTTTGTCCATTATCAAACAGTAGTACATCGGCTTGGTAAAATAAAAAAAATGACAGGAATGGATTTTAAAAATGCTAATGAAATGTTAGCAGTACGAATAGGTATTGTAATTTATAAAATTATAGATGAGCTAGAATAAAATATAAAAGGGTATCGTGATTTGTGCGGTATCCTTTTTTTATGGAACACTTTTTATAAAACGGGGGGGGGTAAAGCATATAAAAATGTTACATTGTTTTTTGCTCAAAAATGGATAGAATAATAGAAAAAGGGATTAAACAAGAAGGTTTCAGTCCTATTTATTGACAATGAAAATAATATAATGAAAAACATCATTGCATTATTATATGTTGCGATATTTTAAAATATATGTGCTGTGCTAGCAGCAAGACGTCCGTATATCTTACGATTACCGTAGATTTTCTCATATCTTGATGAAATTGATGGAAGATTTTTTGTTAGATCAATTTCATAGTCTTATAGAATCTTATAAATAACCAGATGAACAAGTGAAAATGAAACACTGCGGAAAGAAGCAATCTATTATTCTGCCGTGTTTTTTACAGAAATAAAGTAAAACCAATCCAGGTTTAGTTTCAAATCCCAATAATTTTTATCATGCAAATGATAGAACAAAGATAAATAAAGTTTCACGTATTTTTAAATGCGTGCCAAGAAAGCAGAGGAAAAAGTATGCGGTTGACAATTACAACGGATTATGCGATCCGGATTGTTTGTTTTCTTGCGGAACATCAGCAAATGACATCGACAGCAGAATTGGCTAATGAACTTGGTGTACCTGTAAACTATATTCCCAAAATTACAAAACAGTTAAAAAAAGCAAATTTAATAAGCTCGCTGGAAGGAATTAAAGGTGGATATGTACTGGCAAAAAGTCCGGAAAATATTTCACTTATGGATGTAATGTCTTGTACAGAAAGCACTATGGCGATAAATCGGTGTCTGGAAAAGGATGGATATTGCTCTGGAAATCGGATTAACCATTGCAGAGTACATCAGATTCTTCTGGGTATGCAAAATAGTTATAACAGTAAATTGGAACAGATTAAGATATCCGATATTGTTGGAAAAGATAAAAAAGAGGACTGCGGTGATTACTATTCTGTTTTTAAATTAGAACTGAATACTGGAAAACTGGAATGTCTGTATAGCTACAATAGAGAAATTGAAATTGCATTAAGTGAAAAAACAGAGTTTAAGGTCTTTATAAAAAAATATGTAGAAGATTATGTTGCTCTGGAAGATCGTGAAAAAGTCGGTGAATTTTTGAAACTTGAAGCAATGAAAATATTACCGAATAGCGAAGTGTATGAGGAAAATATCCAATATCGCAGAAAAAATAATGACAAACAGGTATGGATGGAAATAAAAAAATATAAAAATCCTGAAAAAGATATTGTAATCTTATCCGAACATAGATCGAAACTTGTTTCAAGAGCAATGGTTAATATGGAACAGGAATTGCGGAAAAAGGAAGGGGCAGTAACCAGACAATACTGGGATATGGTTCATCTTTTGGTGACGGTATTAAATCATAATAACCTTTCAGAACCTGAAAACCAGGAAAATATATGTTTCTATACCGAACAGGTATATAGAAAACTTTCAGAATTATATCCGAGTCTTGGAATTTCAGAATATGAAATTCAGAATGTTGCCAAATTAGCTCCGATTCATGATATAGGAAAAATTCGAGTTCCTATTGAAATTTTGAATAAAAAAGGAAAGTTAACGCCGGAAGAAATGGAAAAAGTAAAGATTCATCCAATCGCAGGTGCAGAAATGACACTTCGGTTTCCTAAAGGCGTTACGACAGAGCAGCTAAATCAATATAGTTATGATATCTGCCATTGCCACCATGAAAGATACGATGGAAATGGATATCCAGATGGGTTAAAAGGAGATGAAATTCCATTATGTGCACAGGTGATCGGGCTGGTAGATGCTTATGATGCGTTAATAAGCAAACGGCCATATAAAGGAAAATATGAACACGAGGAAGCAATCCGAATGATTATTAACGGGGAATGTGGAGCATTTTCAAAACCACTGATTCGTTGCTTCCTGGCAGCGGCCATGCAGCCGGAATGGATTAAGAAAGCAGAAAGTTAAACGTGGCATAAGATTAGGGGCAGTTATGAGTAAAAAATTTAAGGTTCTTAAACAGATTACAGCAATTATATTGTGTATTTCGCTTTTATCATCGCAGATGACGATTACATATGCAGATGAAACAGAAAATTCTGATATGGAAAATGGTGTAGATGCGTATGAGCAGTCTTATGAAGAGTTTAGCAGCGAAAGCGAAAACAGCGATCCTGCTGAAACAACAGGCTCTACTGAGGTTGATTCAGAGATAGAATCATCCGACAGTGAAGTACCGGATTCTTTTGACGGAGCATCAGAAGAAATTAATGATATTTCGGAAGACGAAGAAACAGGAGATTTTGAGTCTTCGGAAGATCAGGGATTTTCAGACGGAGAAGAATCGAAAGATAATACAGAGGATGTTAAAGAAGATGTCACAGATACATTGGAAGAAACAAAATCTGATTATGCAGATGGAAAAATCTGTATCTACAATTACAGCCAGCTTTTATTAGTCGGAACAGGTACACAAATGTTTACCGGAGATAAAGATGGTAACATTGGAGAGGGTGAAGCAGTCCTTTCAGATAATACAGAGTTAACCTATGCTGCAGATGCGTCTTATTATCTAATGAATGATATTCTTATGGATATGTCAAATGTCTGGAACTTTCCGGAAGGATTTTCCGGAAGTATTTTATCAGCTGCGGAACGGGCTGATAATACTATTTATAATGCCGAAACAGACACTATTTATATTTACAATCGCTATCAGCTTGCTTTACTTGGTCAAGAGGACTCCGATAAGGAACCTGTTATGAGTGAGGATTATGTGGCAGAAAAAGTTGGTATGGGTCAGGTGTTTAATCTGGAAGATGGTTCTTATCTTACTTACAGTAAAACACATAATTATATGCTTGCCTCTACATTTACTACCGATACACCGGAATTGCTGGCAAACAAGGCTGTTGCGACAGAAACAACACAAAATATCAGCAGTGCATACCCATCTGATTATGAAGGAAGAAATTATTTCGGACAGGTTGTAAAGAAAATCGGAGATACCGATTATATTCTGATTGGTAATGAAGCCCAGCTTCGTGCGATTGGAACAGATACAGCAGTGACAGAGCCAATCTGGAGAGTGTATGAAACAAGAGAAAAAAAGACTATTGGGCATACAGCCTGGACACCAGCAGAAGATGCGGGAGAGTATAAAACAGAATTGTATTATCCGGGAGATGCAGATGTCGTAAAATTTGATGATACTTATAACTGGTCTGGAACAGAATTGTATGGTAATACGACCGGAGATCATAAATTAAATGATACAGAATATCTGGATGCAGGAAAGTTTGATCCAGCTGGAACGCAGGCTTTAAAGAGATATGTCTATGTGAGCAGTACCATCCAGGATTCAGCTGATATGACAGTTGTTTCGACAGAGAGTGCGAATGATGGATTTACAGCTGTTGAAAGTACTGATGCAGTTGTTTCCAGTGAGAATGAAGAAAATCAGGATACTGCTGATGTGATAGATATGATACCGGCAGAATCCAATGATGTATCAGATGTGGGAAGCAATGATTTTGGATCTGAGACGGAAGTACAAGATGTTGCGGCTCCAGAAGATAGCAGTGATGCAGAAGAGTTTTACAGTGCAGATTCTGAAGAAGATGCAGGAGATGGTTTTACCAGTGATAATGGCGATTCATCTGGAGGACCAGATCTGGCGAGTGTAACAGTTGAGGATGAAAAGACATATGTTCTGACTTATGATGTATCAAAACACAGCAATACGAATATTGCAGGATCAGGATATAAATATAGTAAAGATGCAAACTATATCATATTTAGAGATATTGACCTTTCAAAAGATGGAATAAACTCCAATGGCGAAGATGATAACTGGAATCCGATCAATAACTTCCAGGGAGATATGGAAGGCCGTAAAGGAATGGTCGAAGGACAAAATGTAACAATCAGCAATGTGAAAATTGTGCAGGATGCAAAGATCGACCAGAGTGGAAACTCTAATAATTCATCGAATGCGGAATACGGTGTAGGTTTCTTTAGGAGTTTATCAACACCTTATGACAGCAAACTCCAGATTGCAACAGATCCGGTTGTAGTGAAAAACCTTACATTATCGAATGTGGATGTTTCTACAACGACAAATTCAATCAAAAAAGATTTCAGTTTGATTGCTACGCTTTTGACTCCGGTTTTAGCTCTGCTGGGGTTGTCCAGTGGACTGCAGGATGATCCGAAATCTTTTTCAACAGGTACGTTTGCCGGAGTGATCAAAGGCAATGTGCAGATATCCGGATGTCATGTGGAAAATATTTCCGGCGTATCCAATGTAAATAACTGGACAGGCGGATTTGTAGGATATATTTCCGGTGTCACAAAGTATGAGGTGTTATCAGGACTTCTTGGGGCGGTAACAGATGCACTAAGTACTTTGCTGAATTTAATACCATTGCTGGGACTGGGTGATCTGATCACGATTCTGTTAAATGGCGGAGTTCTTAAAGTTGAGAGCCTGATTCCAATCGGATATGTGAATCCGATTCTTACAGATTGCTCTGCATCTGGTAATGTCATTGTTTCCGGGCAGAAATATACAGGAGGATTTGCCGGAGAGTCCATCGGTGCAGTTATGAAGAACTGCTCCGTAGAAGGAACGGATTCTGTTTCCGGAATTGATTATTCCGGAGGTTTTGCCGGACGTTCTTCCAATGCAGTTGTGGTTGGCCTTCTGAGCAGTCTTGGTATCGAAGTAATGGGAAATTTCCCGGTTAATACTGTAATGCTCGGATGCAAGATCAATGGCCGTGCAAATGTGTCATCCACAGGTGACAGTGCAACGAAAAGTGGCTATGCAGGCGGTTTCATTGGAGAAATGCGAAACAGCTATGCAGTGGATTGTGGCATAGCAGATTTAGGGGCTGTCAATGGAAAAGATTATGTCGGCGGTTTTGCCGGGATGGCAACACTTGGTGATGTGGCAGACATCAATGAGAGTCAGGGACTTCTTGTTATTGCAAAAGATCTTCTTACAGGAATTTTAAATGGTAGTTTTACGAATATGGATATTCTGAATCTGGTTGGTCTGCGTCCTTCCGTTATTACCGGATGCAGCATAGGTGGAACTGATATTTCAATTACAGCCAGTGGAGAGAATGCAGGAGGTCTTGTGGGATATGCAGGAGCAGTTCAGATTTCCAATACGTCAGAACTGGCGGATACATTAAAATCAACAACAACTGCCATTAACCGTATGCTGACAAAAACAGGAGTTTCTTATGAATTTGGAGATCATTCTAACAGCGTGGCAGCAGCTTCATCCATGAATGTTTCAGCAGTAAATTATGCAGGAGGTCTTCTTGGTCAGGCAAAAATGACCAGTGTCAGTGATGTGCTTGGAGGAACTGTAACAGCAGCAGACTATATGCGTTTTGAATTAAAAGACAGTTCTGTAAATGGAGGTACCGACGGACTTACTGTAACGGCTTCAGATAAAGATGCAAGTTATGCAGGTGGAGCTATTGGCCAGGGTACAGGTGGTGAAGTAAGAAAGACCAGTGTTACAAATCTGAATTCCGCAAGTGCAGTAAAGAGAGCAGGGGGATTTGCAGGATATTTTGGAAGTGGAACACTTGCAAATGTAGGTGGAATCAATCTCCTTGGACTGAAACTTCTTAAAATTGACGGGCTTCTTTCCGTAGGCCAGATGATCGAAACATTTACGGTTGACAGTATTGTTTCCGGAATTTCAGCAGGTTTTACAGTAGGAACCAGTGATGAAAGCGGAATCAGCGGAGGATTTATTGGTGAGTGTATCAGTGGAAGAGCCAGAAATACAAAAATCAGTAACCTGAAGTCAGTTACTGCATCCGAAACATCTGGAAAAGCCGGAGGTTTTGTGGGATATGCAAAAGCAGGTGATGCACTTGCCAATGCAGGAGATTCAGTTACTTCATCCGGACTGCCGGCAGGTATTGAAATTGAAAACCTTTTAGGTGTGGTCAGTGCGCTGCGACCGGAATTTAATAATACATCTATTGATTATGTTTCAGCAGGAAAAGATCCACAGGTATCCGCAGATATGGCAGGAGGCTTTGTTGGAGACGGACAGGCAGTAGATGTCAATTATGGAAATAATAATTCCGGATTTACAGAGGATGCAGTTGATTCAACGGATACAGAAGCATTTACCAGTGATACAGATAGTGAGAGTGAAGGCTTTTCCTCTGGAGAGACGTATGCTTCTGATGAATCAGATGGGGTAAAGACAGGTGATGTTGCAACAACTACGATCACAGGGCTTTCTTATGTTAAGGGAAACAGTTATGCCGGAGGATTTGCCGGAAGGCTGATGCCAGGTGATGTAGCGCAGACTGGCTCTGTGAAACTTCTCGGACTTTTGAATGTGACACAGCTTTTGAGTGTTATGGATGTAGCTTATCCGAGGATTTCCGATTCAGGCATTGAAGGCAATGACCTGAAAGTGACTGCATCTGGAAAGAATGGAGATGTGGCCATTGGAGATGCTGGTGGCTATATTGGTAATGGAAAAGCAGTGATCGTTAAAAATTCTAATGTCACGAATGTGAAAGAAATTACTGCACCTTATCATGCCGGTGGATATATTGGAATCATGCGGTCCGGAAGTGCAGTAGAAGCTGGTGATGCCACAGGAGATCTGTTGAACAGTGTTCTTGGAAAAATATTAAATCTGAAAGAGCTGGCAAGTGTTTTGCAGGCAGCTTCCAGTAAGATCACAAACTGTAAGGTTTCTGGAATAACAAATGGAATGACTGTGACAGCAGAGAGTGGTATGGCGAATGCAGAAGGCTATGCCGGTGGTTTTGCAGGAGAGATGCAAAGCGGCCATGTGGACAATGAAGCAAATGCAGATGGTTCTGGAAAAGGAACGGCCGTAGAAAATCTTCTGAAAGTAGAAGGACTTCGATATGCTGGAGGCTTTGGTGGTTTCGTAAGAGCCGGATCCGTTGCTGAGATTGGAGAAAAATCTTCTATTCTTACAAAAGTGGTAGATCTGACTGGCTTGGTATCTCTTGTAAATGCTTTTGTTCCGGTGATCAGCAATGCAAGTGTTCGTTCTGTTCCGGATGGATTTACAGTAACAGTAACAGGAACACTGGAAAAAGACAGCACGAATGATGCGGATACAGGAAGTGCCGGAGGATTTATCGGATGTGGAACTGGTGTGCAGATCAGTAAATCGGATGTAAATAAACTGAAGCATACCGGTGTCAGCGAACCGAAGAATCTTCAACAGGAAGACGGAAGCAGCTATTACGGAAAAGACAGTACCTATGCAGTAAGCGCATACCGTTATGCTGGCGGCTATATAGGAAAAGCGGCTATGGGAAGTACGGCTGCTATTGGAGGGGCAAGTATTTTGGATAAAGTACTTTCTGCTTCCAATCTGGCATCTGCCTTGACCGTAGTTGCTTCTATCATAGACAGTTCTGATGTATATGGTGCCACAGGAGGTTTTAATATCCTGTCCACCGATGGAGATGGAGATACCGGTAAAGCCGGTGGTTACGCAGGATATCTTCTTGGCGTACAGATCCAGAACAGTAATTCTTATAATTTTGCACATATCATCGGACGGGAAAGTGCCGGAGGATATGTAGGAACCATGGAACCGGGAAGTGCCGCAGATGTTGTTAGTGGATTAAGTGTTCTCGGTGGTCTGGTCAGTGCAGATAATCTTCTTGGAGTATTACAGGCGTTTGTACCTACGATAAAAAACAGCGAAACAACCTGCATCCCATGTGGTGGTGCAGTAAGAGCACAGGCAGACAGCGGCGATAGTGTTTATCGTGGACTGGCCGGAGGTTATGCAGGATATAACTATGGCGGTCAGATATGGGGAAATAATTCCGATAACTGGAAAGGCTCTGCATATGCGGGAACATTGCGGGAATGTGCAGCGTATCGTATTCGTTCCGTATATGGCACTGAATATGCTGGAGGTTATACAGGATTGATGAGGTGTGCCAATGTAGCAGATACCGGAAACCTGAAAGTCCTGTTTGGACTGATTAAACTGGACAATCCACTGACGATTCTTCAGGCTGTATATCCAACCGAAAAAAATACAGCGGTATATGGCCCTTTACGTGGTCTGGATACAGATACATGGAATAAATGGGTCGGAGCTGTTGGTTCCTATGGAAGTTATGGAAATAAATTACAGGCTCTTGGCACTGTCACAGATCAGGGACAGTTAAATGATATCATTTCCCAGTATGCTTATGGATATGCAGTTACTGCCGGAAGAAGTATCTTAGCAAGCCAGGCTACGCAGGGCGGTTCTGCCGGAGGATATGTGGGGCGTATGGAAGGTGGAACGGTTGCAAATGGATATGCCAAAGATCTCCAGCTGGTAGAAGCACTGCGAAGCAGCGGCGGTTTTGCCGGAGAAATGCTGACAGGTTCGGTCGCAAATACAGGAGATGTTTCTCTTGCAGGACTGAAACTTGTTGGAACAGACAGCTTATCTGCGTTAAATACTTTCGTACCGGCGGTAAAACAGTCTTATGTAGAAGGATATCGTTCAGGTGCCAGAATTAAGGCAACAGGAATTGCAGATCAGGATCCGGCAGGACTGGCCGGAGGTTTTGTGGGAAGAATGATCGGTGGTCAGATATGGGGCGATGAAAATACGTCATGTAAGATCACGAATCTTAGAAGGGTTGATGGAACTTCTTATGTAGGAGGTTTTGCAGGAAAAGTAGATTCCGGAAGTGAAGTTGCTGTGGATACAGCGACAAAACAGGGACTTTTAAATAAGTTGCTGGATGCACTGATGGTAAATGCCCCGACAGAAATCATCAAAGTCTTAGGTGCAACTGTTTCTACCATTCGTTATGCAGGAGTTTCCGCATGGGACGACTGGGGAGTGATCATTAATGGAACCTATGCAAATGGAAATAATACCGGATATGCAAAAGCAGCGGGAGGCTTTGCAGGAAGCGTCTGTGGTGCAGTTTTAGGCAAGAAAGATACGGCAGGAAGTGGCATAAGTGCAGAAAAGATTCGTTCGGTAGTTGCAGGTGAATATGCCGGAGGATGTTTTGGAATTGCAGATGTTGCCGGTGCAGCACAGATCAGTGCCGATGGAGAAACTTCTGTTGTTAAGTATCTGCTGAAACTTGGCAGAACCGATGTACTGGATGCTTTTCGAAGCTATGTATATTACGGCAATGTCAGTGGAAGTCCGGACGCAGGCCTTTCGGTCCGGGCAAATACGGCAGTGAAATCCGGACAGAATAATGAAGTTACTTACAGCGGTACGGCAGGTGGTTTTGGAGGATCACTGTTAAATGGTTCGGTAAAGAACAGTAGTGTAACCAGATTAAACAGTGTGACCGGATTAAACAGCGTCGGAGGCTTCGTAGGCTATTCTGGAAAGAGTGGAGTTGTTGGCGTAGACAAGGTAGATGTGCTTGGAAGTAACTTCGGGCAGCTTCTCGGTGGTGCTCTTGGTGTTCTGGATGTATTTGGTTCCCATATTGATGACAGTACGGTAACTGGTATGGACGGTGGATATACCGTTTTGAGCAAAGGCGGGGAAGAACAGATTTCCGGTGGATTTATCGGATACGCAAATCTTGCCAGAATCTCCGGATGCAGAGCCGGTGACAGTGCAAATCAGGCGGATGGACTGAAACTGGTAGATTCCGAAGGCTCCGCCGGAGGATTTGCAGGAAGAACAAGTTTTGCTTATCTTGCAGATGTAAAACTGGATTCTACATTGGTGGATGCTTTACTGGTAGTTCTGAACCAGCTTGTGCAGGCTTTGTATCTGGATAAGATTCAGGATTCTCAGCTTCTGCACATCAACCTTGGAATTATCCAGGTAGATGCTTTGTATGACGGAAATCTGCTTCATGTAAATTTACTGGGGCTTGATATATCAGTAGCCCTCTCTAAAGCGTCCTCAGACAATGATCAGCAGACGGATTTTGCAATCATAACCATTGGAGACTCTTCCATCAAGCTGCCATGTGACAGTAATGGAATTTCAAAAGATGATGATACAAAATCAAATATCAGTATCAGCCTGATCAAAGCGAACCGGACGAAGATTGCAGACAGCGCGGTTTATGGTATCAGTAATGGATATGATGTATATGCCGGCGGTGCAACAAATGATGAAGATGGAACTGCAAAAGATGGACGAAGCGGTGGATTTGTCGGATACAACGATGAAGGACTTCTGCAGAACAACAATATGTATTATTGTGACGTAGTCCGTGGAACCGCTGGTCTGGTAGGACCTTTTAGTGGAAAGAGCGATCTGAGTTCTGTATACGACTTTAACACCAAGAAAAATGTGGAAGGTGATAACAACATTTACCGCATTTATCGAAAAGTGGACGTAGCATTTAACGAAATCAAAAAGAACTCAGATATCCTGAATAGTACTTATGCGAAGGAAAATGGATGGAGCATCTTTTCAGTGGAGCACATGCAGAAGGTAGATACTTATGACAAACTGAAAAATGCAGTTATGACAGATGAAGGCTCGTCCGTAACAGCAGATCTGAATGCTTATGTTTCAGATGCAAAGGCAGTTTTGATGTCAGATGCAAAAACAACATTGAATACGGATGATAATACATCACCGGAACCTTCGGATGTACAGGATCCCTGTGATGAATATGTGAATCTGACTGTAAATAAGGTTTGGAAAGACTTCCGGAATATGGATGAGATCAGACCAGATGCTATTACCATTACGGTTTCCAGAACCTGGACGGACGCTGATGGAACAGAGCATACGGAAACAGTTCCGGGATATGAAAATTATGGAATTACAGGCAATATATCAAAATCCACATGGCAGAAAGTCTTAGAAGGATTTCCGGCTTATGTGAAAGATGAGGATGGAACAACACATTATTATAAATATTCTGTTACCGAAACAGAGGTAACTGGATATACAACTACCATAAGTACTTCCGATGATGGATTTACCTTTACGGTGACAAACCGGCATTTTGCACTTCTTCCGGATACAGGTGGAAAAGGCATGATGATCGTTATAATGGCAGGAGGTTTGTTATTAGCAGTTCTGCTTTATACCGGGTGCAGAAAAAAGAGGAAGCAGGCAAAGCCGGAGAGGAGGAGCGTAGGAGTATGAAACAGATATGGCTGCGTGGAGAACTTTCGCCATAAAAATGGCATGTAACCAGAAAACAAAACAATCATTAGAAAGCGAGAAAAAAGACATGAAAAAGATGATTTCAAGATGTTTGGCAGTCCTGATGGCAGTAGCCATGGTACTGACCATGAGCATGACAGCATTTGCAGCAGATGAAGGTACAAAAGGATCTTTAACCGTTAATAATACAGTAGCTGGAAAGACATTGGATCTGTATCAGATTTTTACAGCAACGAAGAGTGGAAATAATGTAGCGTATACATTAAACAGTGCATATGCCGAATTTTTTAAAGGAAAGGTTACTAATGGCAGCTCATTAGGTGAGGAAGCTCTGAGCGAAGCTGCTTATGAGTATGTAAAAAAACAGGTTGGCGATGACGGTTCTACTGGAGCTTCATTTGCAAAAGATATGCTTGCTTGGGTTCTGGATTCTAGCAATGATGTTTCTGCTACTCATACAACATATACAACAAAAGCCGGTTCTACAAAGATTGATAATTTGGCTTATGGATATTATATGGTTTATCCGTTGGTAGCACCTGGGGATGCTACACAGACCTATACTTCTGTTGCATCTCTGGTAAGTGTAACAGGTAATGCCAATGTTAATATGAAGAGTAATTATCCAACTGTTGATAAAAAAGTAAATAACAAAAAAGCTGACGATGTAAACATCGGTGATAAAGTTACTTATACACTGACATCTAAAGTACCAGATATGACTGGATATACTTCCTATGTATTTAACTTTAAGGATACATTATCCAAAGGTCTTACATTTAAAGAAATCACTTCCGTAAAAGTAGGTGAGACAGATATTACAAAAGTAGACAAAGGACAGGAAGCAAATGATACTTATACAGTAGAAACAACAGAAAAAGGTACTGAAGGTAATAAGACAACAGATATTGTAATCACAATGAACAACTTCTATGCATCTAACAATGGTAAGGCAGGACAGACGATTACAGTAACTTATACAGCAACATTAAACAAAGATGCAGTAGCTGGTTTTAATCCAAACACCAACAAGGCTACTGTTGAGTATAGCAATAAGCCAGGGGAAGATTCAAAGGGTGAATCCGAACCAAGTATTGTAGATGTACATACTTTTGACTTCACAATCTTCAAATATTATAAAGATGCACAGAATAATAACCAGGGTCTTGCTGGAGCAGAATTTGAACTGTACAAACCAAATGAAGCAGGAACAGGTAGAAATGACGATGCAAAAATCAATATTGTAGATGAGAAAAATGGCGTATACCGTCAGGCTACAACAGAAGAAGCCGCTGCAGAAGGATTTACTTCCGCAAAGATTGTATCTGACGATGATGGAAAAGTACTGGTAAAAGGTCTTGACGCTGGAACATACTATTTACATGAATCAAAAGCTCCAGATGGCTATAATCTGCTTCTCGACGATGTTAAAGTAGAAATCAAGGCAGTTTATGATGATACAACTGGAAAACTGACAAGCTATTCTGTTGACTATACTTATAATGGAAAGACGACAACAGGTACTGCAATTACAGCAGCAGATAACTCTTCAGAAGTAGCAGTAGAAAATAAGACAGGTGCAGAGCTTCCTTCCACTGGTAGCAAAGGTGCCCTTATGGTAACACTTGCAGGTATTGTTCTTTTTGGAGCATTAACAGCAAGCAAGGCTTTTGGAAAAAAGAAAGCAAACTAAAGAGATCATTCTGAACCCTCAGAATAGATAAAAAGCTCATCTTCCCGGTATCCTGCCGGGAGGATGTCTGCTTTTTCTGAAATACAGGAGCTGATGGTTCCTGTACTTTGGAAAGTGCAGAAAAGCACAAAAAATCAAGAGGAAAGAAGGAAAAGAGAAATGAAAAAAGTTCTGTCAGGATGTATGGCGGTTCTGCTGGCTGTTATGATGGTGTTTACCATGAGCAGCATTACGTTTGCAGATGACGGAGAAGCAGAAAGCAACGCAAACAAGGGAACGCTGACAATCAATCACACGGTGTAGGGCAAGAAGATTGACCTGTATCAGATTTTCTCAGCAACTGTTTCAGGAGAAGGAGATTCTAAGAAAGTTGCTTATGAGTTAAATTCTGATTATGTAGAATTTTTCCAGAACGAGATAACAGGTGCTTCTACAAAAACAGGTGAGGAGTTAAATGCACTTGCGTATCAGTATGTAGCGGATCAGGGCAAAGATGCAGCGGCATTGGCAAAGGATCTTCTGGCTTATACAGATTCAAAGAAGATTAAAGCAGACAGAAGTCCATTATCTGAAAAAGACACTACGAAAGTGACATTCTTACTGTATGGATACTATTTGGTAGTTCCAGAAGGAGCAACGGATGATGCTGAAGCAGCAGAAGGCGAAACGGTAAAATCACCGGCAATGCTGATCAGCGTAACAGACGATACCGCAACCATCAATATGAAGAGTAATTATCCAACCGTTGATAAGGAAATTATTCCGGCACAGCAGTCAGATTCAAATAGTATTACGATAAATGGAATTGTAAATGCTTCCTGGGAAGGTATTCATAGGGGAGAATTAGAGGACGAAACAGATTCTGGAGAAGACAGTATCGCACCGCAAAATGCTCCTGTATCCGGTGAAGAAAAATCAGAGGATTTTGACATTGGTGATACGATCACATTTGAACTGAAATCTAAAGTACCGGATATGACCGGATATACTTCCTATGTGTTTAACTTTACTGATACCTTTCCAAAAGGTCTGGATTTTACAGCGATTCAGTCTGTGAAAGTCGGAAATACCGTATTAAAAGCAGGAACAGCAGGAACGAATGGGACTTATACCCCATCATTTGATTCCACAAACAGGCTACTGACAATCAAACTGAATGATTTTTATAATTCTTTTAAAGATCGTGCTGGTGAAACCATTACAGCTATTTATACAGCAACTCTGAACAAAGATGCTGTAACAGGTATGAATCCAAATACCAACAAGGCAGAAATAGAATATAGTAATGATCCAAATGGTACTGGTACTGGAAAATCAAATCCAAGTGAAGCGGATGTATATACCTTTAATTTTAAGATTTTTAAACAGGATGAAAAAAAGAGTCCGCTTTCCGGAGCAAAATTTGAACTGTATCATTCAAAAACAGAAAATAATGAAGAAGTAATAGACGAGACAAGGAAAATTTCACTGGTCAAAGAAACGACGGCAGACAATTCTAATCTTTACCGGGAATCACCAACATCAGGAACAGGAACCACAACCATCATTGAATCTGCCGCAGATGGATATGCACAGATCAAAGGTCTGGAAGAAGGAACATATTTTCTGCATGAAACAGAAGCACCGACTGGATATAACAAGTTGATTGGAGACATTAAACTTATCATTCAGGCAGACTTTGATGAGACTACTGGTGATTTGAATAGTTTTTCTGTGAAATATACTTATGGAACAGAGAAAGAACAGACAGTTACTGTAACGGATAAAGATGATTTTGCAATCATTCCGATCACAAATAAGACCGGAACAGAACTTCCGTCCACAGGTAGTAAAGGAGCTTTCATAGTAACACTTGCAGGCATTCTTCTTTTTGGTGGACTGGCAGTGAGCAGCACTTATAGCAAAAAGAAAAAAGTAATAAAATAAAATCTAATTTTTATGAAATGTAGAAAAGGCCAGGACTCTCTCTGGCAGGGTAGCCAGAAAGAGAGTCTGCTTTTTCTGAAATATTCAGGGAGGCTGGATATTTCAGAAGAAACAGACAGAAGGTGAAGGACATCATGAAGAAAATAATTAAAGTGATAAGAGCGATTGGTTATTTAATAGCATTTTCTCTGATTTTATATCCAGTGGTCAGCAACTATATAAATCAGATGCACAGTACAACCATTGCAACAGATTATGAACAGGAGGTATCTCATTTATCGGAAGAACAGGAAAATGAGATGATCGAAAAAGCTCAGGAATATAATAAGAGTCTGGTTGGAATTAATTCTATTGTAGACCCGTTTTCAGAGAATGGGGAACCCCAGACAGAAGACGATGTTTATAATAATCTTCTTAAAATAGATGATACCGGAATGATGGGCTATATTGATATTCCGAAGATTGATATTGTACTTCCCATCTATCATGGAACATCTGAAAAAGTGCTGCAATCCGGTGTTGGACATCTTAAGAATACATCTCTTCCAGTTGGAGGAGAGAGCAGCCATGCGGTTTTATCCGGACACAGAGGACTGGCAAATGCAAAGATATTCACAGATCTGAATAAGATGGAAATAGGGGATGTTTTCTACATCAAGGTTCTGCATCATACATTTGCTTACCAGGTGGATCAGATTCTTACAGTAGAACCAAGCGATACAGAGGCTTTGCAGATAGAAAAAGGAAAAGACTATGTAACACTTGTAACCTGTACTCCATTTGCAATCAATACGCATCGTTTACTGGTACGTGGAATTAGGATTCCATATAAAGAAGCTAAGAAAGTGGATAATGAAATTGGACTGCATAGAACAATTCCATTCTATATGATTGTATTGATCGGCGGAATCATTGCCGTGATTGTTATTTGGATAATTATTAAGGTACATAGCAGGAGAAAGGAGAACGCACATGAAAAAGAAGAATAAATATAAAGTTCTATATGTGTTCTTATTGTGTGTGTTTCTTCTTAGCACATCCAATAATGTTCTCGCACAAAGTAAAGGAAGCGTTCAGTTAAAAGCATCCGTAGATAACAATGGAAATGAATATAAGTTGGGTAATACAAAGTTTATTATGTATCAGGTAGGAATTTATAAAAATGGTACTTGGGTTTTACAAGCCGATTTTGCAGACTCCGGTGTTACTTTTGATTTTGAAGATTCCTCGATACAGGGAAGTGATGCTCAAAAATTGGAAAAATATGCCGAAAAGAATCAGATACAGGGGACTGCAGAAACAACAAACAGTAACGGCGAAATATTTTTTGATAATTTAGACAGAGGAATTTATCTTTTTGTGCAGCCGGAGAAAACCTACCTGGGAAATCAGGCATATCAAAGTGAGGCATTTATAGTCTCTGTGCCAGGATATTATGATGGACAGATTATCTGGAATGTTGTTGCTGAACCGAAATTTAAAAATGAATCTATTCCTGCTATTGTAACAAGAACACCACCGATTTCAGAAGAACCACCATCGAACGACGAGCCAGAGAAGCATACATCAACTGATTATAGTCACACAGGAAAGGTAAAAACAGGAGATGATACAAAGATTTTCCAGTGGTTCTTGTTAATGGGAACATCTGCATTAACAGTTCTTCTATATACAAGTCAGAAGAAAAAACAAAAAAATGGCAAAATGTTATGAACAGAGAGGGTCGATGGCTGATATTAAAAAAATTGAAATTATTGAGAGAATTACAGACTTTAATGGTGCTGTTATAGAAAATACATTAACGAGCTGGGATCATTTTTATGTAAAAGAATCTGTTGAAGATATTTTTGCATATGAATTGGAAATATATCCCAGGGAAAGAAGAATCAGAAAAAAACAGAAGGATATTTACTTAACATATTGTGAATTTGAGATCTTATATTTATTAGCCAGAAATCCTGGAAGAGTTTTTGGAAAAGAACAAATATATGACTGGGTTTGGAGAGAACCATATACTGGGGATTATAGCGTGATTATGAGACATATCAGAAACATCAGAGAAAAGATTGAAGATAATCCTGGAAAACCGGTATATATTCAAACTTTGAGAAGTGTAGGTTATCGTTTTAATCGAGAAATGATAAATAAGAGTAACAAAATTTAGGAAAAACACTTTCATATCAGTCATACTAACGATATGAAAGTGTTTTTTCTTTAACGTCCTTTTTCCGGTTTAAGCGAATGGGCTATTTCAGAATTTATTGAGGTTTCGCGTGATAGATACCTGTTCATATTATTTTGAAGATATATAAGGTGTTTTTGTTCATTTTGTGAATGATTATATTGAGCAAGCAGTTCTGTTTTCTGCTTAAGCAATGTAGCATACTTTTTTTTGAGCTGGCTGGTTTTCAGAGCATGAATATCAATACCATTTTCGTGAAGAATATGTTCAGCACCAGAGAAAAGGATAATTCTCGATTCATATTTGCGAAAATATCTTTCGGGATCTTTGGATGCTTGATAATGTTCGTATATTCATAATAAGAATACATACCTGAAATCTGAAATTGATAATAAATATACTCCAAGCCGTACTACACCATTATCATATAGTGAGTGAGAGTATGTTGAAAAATTAAAATCTCAACTCAGGAATGAAGCACCAATTGATAAACTTATGGAATCTCTGGAATCTAAAGAAAGTCAATGGGGAGAATCTGATCCACTGGATATGGATGAGAACTTAGTTCACGAAAAAACAACATTTGGAAAGTCTGATACTATCAGTGCATAACTTCTGTTAATTAGAAACATGAACGGAGGTCTTTTTATAAGACTTCCGTACAACCACCTCTCATAGAATCAATTTTATGCTGAGAATCCTTATATATAGCCTTAAATTTCCAACGAAAACCATGCACCCTAACAACTTTACCCTGAAAGCATTTGCGTTGAAATTTGATGGTTATTTCATTAATATATTGTGAAGAAACGAGTATAAGATGACTGCTGCCTATTGTATTTTTATACTGATTAGAAAACGAGGATTATTTCATTATCAAAATTTAATAAAATAGGTTGTATTCTAGCTAGAATAAGTATATACTATAGGCAAAGCTATAGATGAAACTATATTATCTTTAGAAAGAGGTGGAGATTATGACAATAGATACAAACACAATGGTATCAATAACAGAAGCTAACCAAAATTTTTCGAAGGTAACAAGAGTTGTAGATGAACATGGAACGGCAGTAATCCTAAAGAACAATGTCCCAAGATATCTTGTAATTGATTTCAGCAAGGCAGAAGCACAGAAAATAGCAGACATAGAAGATGTGACAGCAATTTCAGAACGATTAATTAAACAGAATATGGAAGCATATAAGGAGCTTGCTAAATGATAATTCTCAGCAAAGAACAAGTACTAATGATGCACAGGCAGTTAATAACTGCAACTGGTGGAAGTGATGGAATCAGAGATGAAGGAATGCTAGATTCTGCATTGTTGAATCCTTTTCAGTCATTTGGAGGAGAAGAACTTTATCCAAGTATTCAAGCTAAGGCAGCACAAATTAGGGTATTGTTCCAGGACTGTGAAAATAGAAGATGGGAAAATTATATCTGATAAAATATCTGATTAAAATCGGTTGAAAAATCTGTAGTATATTTCGAGGTTGCAGAAGCGTTTATCCAGAGCAGGAAAGAGAATATCCTCTTATATCAGGCACTTTCGGATGAATTTAATGGAATTTCAAAAATAATATTTTTAAAACCTGATAGGACAGAGGACATGATTGTTGATTGATCTGTCCTGAGGAGCTGGAAATTATTGACAGCCGTATCATGTAAAATACATGGTACGGCTATTTTTAGTACCTAGAATATTTTATAGCACCTTGCCGGGTAATCATGAAAAGCATGGAAGTGTTCAAACTAATCTTTTGGGGATTTTCTGAGATTGTTAAAAAAAATTGCAACTTTTTTGGGAGTTTGCACGTCTAATAAGTAGAAGCACATAAAGAAAAGCTTTTATACAATATTTCCTGATGACCGGTCTGATATAGGAGAAGGGAGACGACAATGAATGAGATTTTGATACGAAAAGCAAAGAAAGGCGATAAAGATGCTTTTTGTCGGCTTATAGATGAGAATGTACAGAGTATGTACAAGGTTGCAGCGGCATATCTGAAAAATGATGAAGATGTTGCGGATGCAATACAGGATACGATTCTTTCCTGCTATGAAAATTTGAAAAGTCTGAAACAGAACAGATATTTCAAGACATGGATGATCCGAATTCTGATCAATAAGTGCAAGGACATGATACAGAAGAAAAAGCTGGTTACTTATACGGATCAGATGCCGGAAACGCCTTTTCACGAAGAAAAATATGCAGCAATGGAATGGATCCAGGCCTTAGAGCCATTGGACAGTAAATACCGCTTGGTTGTTCTTCTATACTATATGGAAGGATTTGGTATCCGGGAAATCAGTGACATTCTGGATATGAAGGAAAGCACTGTAAAATCTCGTCTTTATCGTGGCAGAAAACAGATTGCAGAGATGTATGGATATAAGGTTAAGGAGGGACGTGCCTAATGATGACTTTAAATTATAATGAGAAAGACTTCCAGAAAAAACTTCAAAAGGACATAGAAATGCCGGAAATCGTGCATGAACATATTAATCAGGCATATCGTTTGATTGAAAATAACGCTGTTTTACAGAAAAAAGCATCAAAGGATCCATATCATTGGATGAAAAGTGGAGGCAGGATAGCAGGAGGGATGGCAGCGGTACTGGCAGTAGGATTTGTATTCTGTGCAATCAATCCGGTAATGGCAAAAAATATCCCGGTTGTAGGAGGACTCTTTGAAATTTTACAGGATAATGTGAGTTTCTTTGGTGACTTTTCAGATCATGCAACAACTTTGGAAGCTGTTGATGGAACGAAGACAGATAGCAGTGAAACAGACGGAGCCAAGACAGATCATGCCAATAATGATGCTATTTACACTAAGACAGCAGATGGGCTGACAATTACATGTTCTGAGGTATATGCAAACAGCCAGGCAATTTATGTGACTATGCAGTTTAAAAGTGATAAACCGTTCCCAGAAACAGAAACTGGGGCGGAAAGTGGAACACCAGTCATTGATCTGGATATGACAGGGGGTGTGGACTTTAATTCAGAGGCTAGCCCGGTAATTGACGGTCAAGTGGAAGGAAAATTTCTGGATGATAACACCTATGCATGTATTTTCCGTTATGATTTGGCTGAAGCCGCAAAAGATTATACGGAATATAATGAGAAATACAATGAAATGACACAGCAGGTAATGGATGAGATGGGAATAACTCAGGCGGACTTAGATGATCAGACGGATGAAGGTTATGCGCTGCTGGAAGAGTTTATCAATAAATTGTCTGAACGTGGTGGAGAATATCAGAAGTACATTAAAGATATTGATATTCCAGATACCTTTAACCTGCATCTGGATATTACGAAGGTAAGAGGACTGGAAGCAAACTATCAGTGGTCAGAAGAGGATGAGAAAAAATATGGAAGGGATGCTGGCTACTACAAATATGAAGGTGACTGGAGCTTCGATATCCCGGTTACGGTAGATGATTCCCAGACAGAAGTATTGGAACTCAATGATACAAACGATGCAGGTATTGGACTTAAATCGGTGATTCGTACTCCATATGAATTGACGGTAAATGAACTTTATAAGGAAGGTTCCAACAGTGATTGCTTTATGGTAGCTCTTGATGCCAATGGAAACACACTTCCGTACAATGAGTCTACTGGAAACTGTAATAACTTCGCAATTCAGGACAGAGATATTTCTACGGTAGACATTTATTTTCTGGATTATGTCCAGTATATGGATGAGCTGAAAGGCCAGCAGAATTTTGATAATCCTACGAAAGAGGATGGACAAAAATGGAAAAAACTTCTGGAGGAGAATGCGAAGTACCATAAGACATTGCATTTTGACAATGACAATGTAAAAAACTAGTTGATATAAAAGAAAGATGAATAAGATATGAGACAAAAAGAAGTGATGGGGCAATCAATAAGAACTTCAAAATCGGCAAGACCCGGAACAATTACTTATGTGCCGATAGACAAGTCTGAATTCAGATCTACTGTATCTTCAGACAAAAAGAAAAACAAAATTATGAAAATAGTTGTAATGCTTATAGTGATGATTTTGGTTATGAGCTGTTGTGTGTATGCAGGTATATCTTATTATTACTCATATCACTTCTTTTTGGGTACGACCATCAATGGAATTGACAGTTCAAATAAGACAGCTTATGAAGTTGAGCAGGAGATTGCAGGGAAAAAGGATAACTATGTTATTCAGGTAAGTGCAAGGATGCAGGAACCTCAGACTATTACAGGTAAAGACATTGATTATCAATATGTATCCAGCGGGGAAATCCTTCAGCTGCTGAAGACTCAGAAACCATGGGAATGGATCAGAGGTTTTTTTGAAACGAAAAATTATATGGTTCAAGAAGAGACTGTTTTCAGTCGGGAAAAGCTGGAGGAACAGGTAAGTTCACTAAATTGTGTCAAAAAAGAGAATCAGATAGCACCGGAAAATGCGTATGTAAGTTTTGCTAATTCAGAATTTACTATTGTGCCAGAGACAGAAGGCAGTGAATTAAATGCCAGGGAAGCTTATCAGATGATAAGCGGAGCAATTGATAATGAGGCGGCAGATGTAGATCTGGGAAGTAATCCAAAGGCTTATAAGAAAGCAGATGTGACGAAAGAAAGTTCAGAACTTCAGAATATGGTAAATACATATAATAACCTGACAAAAGCAAATATCACATATACATTTGGAGATGAAATGGTAACACTTGACGGGAATACCATCAAAAACTGGCTGCAGTTTGACGAGAAAGGGCAGCTGCTTCCGGATGATGGAGCCTTCCGGCAGCATGTAGTGGATTATGTGGCACAGCTTGCAGCAGATCATGATACAGTTGGCACTGAAAGACAATTCCAGACCACAAGCGGAAGGACTGTGTATGTATATGGCTCAGCCTATGGATGGAAGATTGATCAGGACAAGGAAGCAGCACAGCTCATGCAGGAAATTCAATCAGGAACCCAGACAACCAGGGAACCGGTATATTCTATGAGAGCAAATGCACATGGGATCAATGATCTCGGAGATACATATATAGAGGTAGATCTTACAGAGCAGTATATGTGGTATTATCAGAATGGAAATATTATTTTTCAATCAGAAATCGTATCCGGACTGCCAGGTGATCCGGATAGAAAAACACCCCCTGGAATATTCACACTGGATTCAAAGAGCAGTCCGTCTGTGCTGCGAGGTGAAATGACAGCAAATGGAACATATTCTTATGAACAGCCGGTAACGTACTGGATGCCATTCAATGGAGGAATTGGATTTCATGATGCAGACTGGCAGCCGTACTTTGGTGGTGACAGATATCTTACAGGTGGTTCTCATGGATGCATCAATCTTCCCCCGGAAAATGCCGGACAGCTTTACAGCCTTATTCAGTATGATGTCCCGATAATTTGTTTTTACTAATTCTATATTTAAGATGTACAGGACAGGAGCTAAGTTGTAATGCTGTTGGCTCCTGTTCTTCATTGTCAATAGTATCAGCCTGGCACATGATCACCATTTCGGTAATCCAGAACAAAGCAGACTTGATATGGAAGTGGCAGAGCGATTGGTAAAAGCTAGAAATCTCTTCCTTTCGTACCATGTAACAGCTTCTCTGCCAGGGAAATCAGGAACCCTTACAATAGAAGCTGATATTACCGGAAATACTGATGACGTTTCAAAGGGAGTTCTGAAAAAATGCAATATATCAGAAAAAGACATCTGCTCCTGGTTTGGCGGGAAAGATGGATGGGAAAAATCTGTAACAGATGAAACGGTCTGGGAAAATAAAGAAAAAGGACTGCAGTTATTTATTTCGGATGGGATGATAGAGTGTGATGGATTAAGTGAAAAAGATCTGGGATTTTTAGGCGAGAATACGGAAGATGAGAAATTAAATATTATAAATCAACTGTTTTCCAAAGCTGATTTATCTGGAACTTCTGTAAGAAAACCAATTAGCGACATGACGGAAGGATATGATTATTACGACACAGAAGTTCTGTTGAATGGAATACCGGCAGGTGGACTTTCTCAGTATCATTATCAGGGAAGCACAGGATTTGGTCTCAAGCCTGAAGACTGCTATTTCAAAATACCAATCCCGCTTCAGGTGAAAGAGAAAGAAACAGTTACTATGCTTCCCATGGAAGAAATTATGAAATCGGTGGAACAATATGTAAAAGAAGGAAAAATCGGATTTTTTACGGAAGAGGACACGACGGAGAAAACAGAACCAATCACGATTCCAGTTACGAAAATCCGCCTGAAATATTATATTGATGAAACTGCAGATGGAATTGTTTACAGACCTGTATGGAGTTTTTGCTGTCCTTACCAATGGAAGGATTCACCAGAAGAACAGGAATTGTTTTATATAGACGGAGAAACCGGAGCTTTGATCAGGGACGCATTCGGATGGTAGACAATCATAAACAAGGTATCCGCAGAGTAGAAAATTATTTACACGCCATAGGTATTGGAAAAAACCTATGGCGCTTTTTATACAGGAAATCAAAACTATTCTCACAGAATAGTTTTGGTTTCCTTTTTTGCTGTTACAACTGCAATACAGAATTTAATGTATAAATTAACCCTATATTATTCACGGCATAGCCGTGAATAATATAGGTTAAACTGAGATGATAAAAAAAGAATTGACAATTGTATTCTACAGTTGTAGAATACAATTAACTTCTACAGATGTAGAAAATAAAAATCTAGGAGAATCCACGATGAAGACAAAATTTATGACACTTATGACGGTAGCAACACTTGGGATTTTTTCAGCTGCAACGGTTATGGCAGCAGGAAATAACGATTTCTATACACAGCCGCCGGCTGGATCTGAATGGGAAAAAGCAGATACTGAAGGTACCTATGCAAGCTATACGAACGGAAATGATTATGTAAATATCTATAAATATTCACTGGAGGATGTCAAAACAGGGATTGCCAAATGCAATGACACATACGATGCCTGCTATCAGACAATTTATTCAGAGGGAAATAGCCTGTATATGGCAGTGGGATATGCAAAAGATGCAGATGACATCAGTGACGTCAGAAAATTTGTAGAATATATTTCTTATCCCGGAAATCCTTCGCTTACCAGACAGGAGAACGAAAACCAGACAGATGATTCGTCTGATGATTCTGATAAGGCAACTACAGATACTGCCAGTCAGAAGTCAGGAGGAGATTCAGATATCCTTACTACCTCACCAATGACATTAGTTGACAGTGATGGAAATACCATTGAGATTAATTACATTCTTCACAAAGATTATTCTTGTGAATATCGTGGAGATGATGGAATGAACTATACCGATAATGGGGATGAAACTTATACCGACGAAAATGGAAATACCTACTCAGCTCTGAATGATGACACTCATCATCTGGGACATACATTGGAACAGCATGACCTTCAGGATGCAAACGGTAATACTGTAACGGTTACGGAAACTACAAATGGTGATTATTATTTCCAGGACGAAAATGGTACAGGATTTACGGACAACGGAGACGGGACATGGAGTGATGAAAATGGCAACAGTTATACAGAAATAGGCTGATAGTGGTTAGTAGCTGCAGGAATGGCAAGGGTATTTGCAAATTGTGCAAAAGCCCTTGCCATTTCCGTGAACCGTGGTAAAATAGAATTATTCCTACATTTGTAGAAAATATGTAACAGGAGGTATGAAAAAGTGAAAAAAACTTACCAGAGACTTCCGGAATCAGAGCTGGATATTATGCTCGTTCTTTGGAATAATACTCCGCCGATGACCAGACCGGAGATTGAGAAAGTGATCAATATGAAGAAAAATCTTGCATCAACAACAATTTTGTCATTGCTGACCAGACTGGAGAACAAAAATTTCGTGGAAGTGACGAAACAGGGAAAAATGAATCTGTATACACCCCTGGTTTCGCAGTCAGATTATCAGGCACATGAAAGCCAGAGTGTTCTTGAGAAGCTTTATGGGAATTCACTAAAAAAGTTTGTAACTTCACTTTATCATGGAAAGAAGATCAGCTCGGAAGAAGTCCAGGATCTCAGTGAATTTCTTAAGAACCTGGAGGACAGGGAGGAATAGCAAATTATGGATGTTCTTGTTCTGCACATTCTGAAACTGAATATTATTGCAGCAGTAGTAATTTTACTGGTAAAAGTGCTTGCGACTCTGTTTAAAGGACGTGTATCAGCGAGATGGAAGTACTTTATCTGGCTGTTGATTACGATAAGCCTTTGTGTTCCGGTGCGCCTTCCGGAGAATCTGGCACTGGTGGATTTCAAAGTACTTAGAAGCAGTCAACAGAATACGCAAAACCCGAAGATAACGGATTACGCAGTCAGACCAGAGGAAAGTCAGAAGATAACAGAAACCGTATCATCTGCGAGCAATGACATGAAAAATCTGACAGAAATCCCGGAACAAAAGAGAACTGTCAGGTACGAATCAGATAAATGGCTGGGAATTGTGGCTGTGATTTTTGCTGCTGTCTGGCTGAGTGTAGCGGTACTTAAACTGACAGGAGAATTGCTGGCATATTATTTTTCTATAAGGAATCTGGAACGGATGAGTCTGCAGGTAAGTGATCCGGTGAGTATTCAGATGTACCGTGCAGCGTGTCAAAAGAAGCACGTACGCAGAATACCGGAGCTCAGGCAAAACGCAGGTCTTACCACACCGCTTCTTGCGGGACTTTTTCATACAAAATTGTATCTACCAGCAACCGGGTATTCAGCAGAAGAAAGAAAACTTATCTTTTACCATGAACTTACACATTATTGCCATCGGGATCTCTGGTATAAGATGCTCCTTCGAATCTGTGCATCGATATACTGGTTCAATCCCTTTCTTCTTATCATGCTGAAAGAAGCGGATAAGGATATTGAGAATCTGTGTGACGCAGCAGTTGTTCGCAGAGTTAATAAAAAGGAACATAAATTATATCGACAGCTGCTTCTCAGGACAGTGGCCATGGAAAGTCAGATTCCATATGTGTCAGCAAGTCTTAATGACAGCGAAATGGTGTTTAAAGATCGGATTCTGTATATGGTGAACATTCGGAAGCTTCGCAGAGGAATTCTTCCGGGAATTCTTGTGACGTTGCTGTTTGCAGGCGGTAATCTGGTATTTAATGTTTCTGCCGGGACAGATACAGTTTCAGTAGAGACGGAGAAGTCTGGTATTGAAAAAAATGCAGATCCAGAGAAAAATAATGTACCGGATTACGCACCGTTTTCTGAAATGGTAACTATGCAGAAAGCTGCTGAAACACAGGACGAAGGAGAAGTGACAGAGACTGCAGATACAGAGGATTCTGTAGACGAAGAGGAAAAAACAGATGCGGAAACAAACGATGAACCTGTCATGGAAAACAGCGGACAGGTAAGTGAAACGACCGATGATGGAATTACCTCTGACAATAACGGGTCTGTTTCATCTTATGAGAGTCTGCCAGCAGGCGTACCATATACCAGTGGATTCAGTACTGCCTCCGGTGTAGCATCAATTGTAGCACCGGGTGGAGGAGATGAAGAATCCAGAGTTCTTTACGATAACGGAGATGGGACCTATTCTGATGATTATGGGAGCCGATACAGTTATCAGGGAGATGGAAACTGGGCAGATGCTAATGGCAATTCATATCGTACCTGGAATGACGAAGATTATTATTCCGGAAACCAACTGGAACAGCATGAACTCCAGGGCAGTAACGGTACCGTTACTGTAAAAGAAACAACAAACGGAGATTATTACTATTGTGACGCAGATGGGGTCGGATACACAGACAATGGTGATGGCACCTGGACGGATGAGAATGGGAACATCTATACAGAATAAACAAAGAAGCAGGACAATGGGGATGCTACCCAATGCCCTGCTCCTTTGTTTATTCAAAATGAAGTTTCTTAAATCTTTGAAGCCGCAAAATGCTGCAAGCTCTTTCTTTGATTTTGATGTTGTGCAAAAAACCAAAATCTGTTTGGATACCGTTGATGATTCCGGCTCCTGTCTGTCAGCTAGATTTTCCAATGGGATAAATTTACTGGATTTACGCACAAGGCTGTAACATTCGTTGATTAAGATACGGATTAACCAGGTCCGGGCATAGTTATCGTTTTTTAATGTACCGACGTTGGAAAAAGCCTTCACAATTGTATATGGGTAAGAAGTAAGACAGGTGTATAATGTCAACAGAGGGGAAAGATTTATTTCCTCTATTATTAAAAAAATAAAGTTTATTTGGGGATATTTTGAAAAACTGTACGTCTAATCTATGTAAATGAAAATTGCCGGCCGGCTAAAGAAGGTGGTGTTAAAGTGACCAAAGAAGAATTAGGGACGTTGATTCTCAATTCAGAGAGACAATTGTATTCTACTGCCAAAACAATTTTAATTAACGATCAAGATTGTGCGGATGCTATTCAGGAAACGATTGTTAAGGCATTTTCAAAGATTGGAACTTTGAGAAATGACAAATATGCCAAGACTTGGTTGATTCGTATATTGATCAATGAGTGTTATACTCTTTTGAGAAAGTCGAGTAAACTTGTTTCTTTGGAAGGGATGAGTGAAATGACAGAAATTGAGACAGATCAGAGAACTGACTATAGCGACTTGTACAGAGCCGTAAATTCTTTGAAAGAAGAATTACGAATGCCAGTTATTCTGTACTATATTGAGGATTTCAACATAAAAGAGATTGCGCAGATTCTTGAGATAACCGAGGGAGCAGTTCAAAAAAGACTTGCCAGAGCACGGGGAAAGCTTAAGCGTAATTTACAGGAAAGTGAGGAGTTGACAGTATGAGGTTAGAAGATATGAAAAAAGATATTCCTGAAACTCCGGAGTTCATCCACACGATGATCCAAAGCGAAGTGAAAAAACAGCTACAGGACACGAAGGTGGTTAATATTCAGACAAGGAGAGTGAAAAAATGGACAGGTGCCAGAGTGGCTGCAGCAATAGCCGTATGTGTATTGGCTACATCGACCATAGTCTATGCAGGTACCAAATTATATCATATGTTTTTAGAAAAACAAGGAGCCTACAGTATCGTAACGGGAATTAAGGCGGATGGCAGCACAGGGAAAATTAATCTTCCTGAAAGAATTCATGATATAGATATCTCAGCAGGATATATTCCAGAAGGAATGGAATGGATTGATGAATTTCATCTGGAATATCCTGAGCATGATCGAACCGGAGGATTCAGCTTTGCATCTGTGCTTTTAGACGAGGATGATTTGAGCAAAGTAATGCAAGATAAGAATGTTGTTGACTGTGAGGAACGAACTTTTGGCAATTATGAAGGTGTATATCTTAAATATAATGACCTGGCAGAGGATGGATCTTTTAATCAAAGGATTTACCTTCTTCGCCCAGATGTATATCGTGTAATTACTGTTTATATCGGTGATGATATTTCAAAAGAGGATGCCATTAAAGTGGTAGAAAACCTTGTAATCACTGAAAATGATACAATGATTGAAACCGCTGGTTTGTATACGTGGAGCGAAATGGTATCCCCTGAAGAATCATCGGGAGAAGCAGTGATGACTTCTATTGCAGATAATAAATTGCTAATGCATCAGATTGGTGAAGTGTTTGATATATCAGCATCTGGTGAAGACAGAGATGGCAACTATATTGAAAATGATAAAATTTCAGTTTGTGTTGATGCTGTTCAGGTGGAGGACAATCTGCAGCTGCTTGGTCAGAATAATGTGCCGGAAGAATGGACTGATGCAGTTGGAACTGATGGAAATTTAGTAAATAATACGCTGTCTTATATTAAGTCCGGTAATGGCATTGATTCAGTGGATGAGATTGTAAAAACAGAAAGTGTGAAACAAAAGCTCGTCTATGCGACAGTTACTTATACCAATAAGTCAGATGAAGAAATTAACCATATGCTTTATATTGGTACATTGCTGTTGATGGACCATGAAGATGGATCATATCAAATTTACGATCCGACAGAACCGTCCGGAGATGACTACGATCGTGTTATATGGGATGGTGTTGCACGTACAGCTGAAATGACATACAACAGTATATCAGAGGATTATGGAAATGGAGGAAACTATATTTCTTCATTAAAACCTGGTGAGAGTATACAGGTGAATATGGCATGGATCGTAAATGAGAATGACTTGAATAATATGTATCTGAATTTTAACGGTGATGGAGCTGCATATGAGTTTTCAGATTCAATGTTAAAAACAGGATTGGTGGACATATATCAGTAATGAAAATCTTATTATAGAGAAGAGGCTGTCCGTAGTGGGCAGCTTCTTTTAGATGCAGCGTTCGGTACGGATTGCTTAAAAACATCATTCCAGATGCTATACTCTATCATTAACCTGCCAAACATCAATCTGGGACAGTTGCAGATAATTCTTGCCGCAGCAGGCTTGCTCTCCGTATTAGCAACGGTTAGCTGTACGCTATTCCTGTCTGCGAAGTTTAAAGATACCCTGACGGTTTTACTGATCTCTATTGTGGTTCTTTTCATGCCGCTTTTTGCTTATGTGGCGATGGGAGCAACATGGTTCTCCACCATACTTCCATCTGCCGGAATTGGTATGCAGAACAATTTCCTTTATCAGCTGGCGAATTTTAACTATCTGCATATCGGTGGAATGAGCTTCTGGACACCGTATGTTATTTTGATCTCGGCAGGAATTGAATTATTTGTGTTTACATTCTTGGCGATTCATTTCTAGTGCAGACATCCGGTAGCATAAAAGAAGTTCAAAATAGAATGAATTGATTATCTGCCGCATGACGGCAAAAGAAAAAAAGCCATCGTATAGCAGCCTATCAACACGCCCATTTGAAACGGTGGCTTTGATTTTCAGAGCTAGCGTTTCTTTGTGGCAACACAAACCTATGATGAATTTTCCGGAAATATTGTAGTTAATAGCATTGTTTATGCGTTGAAAATATCTGAAAAATTGATGATAGTAGAAATATAATATTAAAATTAAAAATAATATAAAAAATTGTTTTACTATAGAGGAATATATAGTATAATACAACCATAAGAAGTGATAAAAAATAACAAGTTGACCTAGCCAAACATAATAAGTTTTACTTTTTTGTTTGGCTTTTTTTATTTGATGGTCATGCTAAGAGTGATTTTGGTGATTCTCAAGGATTTTGGACTCTTAGGGTGCTGCTTCCTGTTTTGGCAATGGGAATTTGTATTCTAAAAGCTATCAAAAACAATGAGAAGAAATAAATTGGAATTTGGAAAGGGGGGCACTGCCATGCTGAGAAAGTTGAATTGTTTTTTAAACATCGTTATCGGTTCATTCATAGGAGTTTTCATTGGGTTCGGAATTTATAAATTTTGGCATTTTAAAACCTATCCAAATCTATATGTCATGCAATCTGCACCGTGGTACACAGAGTTACTGTTGGATGGTGCCTTGGTGGCTGTTGTGGTGGTCGTATGTATTATCCTAAAACTGATTATTTGGAGAAAGTTATAAATTTCTATTTACCTGATTTACGAACAGTTTAACATAATATATAGCAAGAATTCTTCTTCCTCTATAGGTGGGAGATGAATTGCAAAAAAACAGAAAAGAACACTTGTTCCGCAGCGCGATTCATGGTATAATAGAATCAGTCGATAAGGTAAAAGATCAAAAAAGGACTGTTTTTATGGAAAAAATAGATCACAATGCACATTCAGTATATTTGATGTATTATCATCTGATCATGGTGGTAAAATATCGAAGAAAAGTTATCAATGACCCAATTTCAGAAAGAGCAAAAGGGATATGGGAACATATTGCTCCAAGGTATGGGATTGTTCTGGAAGAATGGAATCATGACATTGATCATGTGTATGTAATGTTCCATGCACAGTCGAGAATGGAACTTAGTAAATTTATCAATGCCTGAAAAAGTGCCAGTAGTAGACTATTGAAAAAGGAGTATCCGGAAATCAGGGAAAAGCTTTGGAAAGAAGCCTTTTGGAGTCAGAGTTTCTGCCCTGCTGACAGAAGGAGGGGTTCGGGTATAAGTAATCCATCAAGACATTGAAACCCAAGGAGGGAAAAAGTATTGAACATAGCATATCGTTTCCGAATTTATCCGACAGAAGAACAGAAGATACTTCTTGGCAAAACATTTGGCTGTTGTCGTTTTCTGTATAATCAGATGCTCAATGATAAGATCCGGGAGTATGAAAAGACGAAGAAAATGTTAAAAAACACACCGGCCATGTATAAAAAGGAATATCCATTTCTGAAGGAAATAGATTCGCTGGCGCTGGCAAATGTCCAGCTTCATTTGGAAAAGGCCTATAAGAATTTTTTTCGGAATCCCAAGATTGGATTTCCAAGGTTTAAGTCAAAACATCATTCCAAAAACAGCTATACAACGAATGTGGTTAAT
>ERZ791932.244-NODE-244-length-34519-cov-10.390146_pt1 | contig 34519 bp, 30 predicted proteins | sample MGYA00510126_ERZ791932 | MGnify/ENA primary metagenome ERZ791932 (study PRJEB30046, sample SAMN00993244) | human gut metagenome | study: EMG produced TPA metagenomics assembly of the A metagenome-wide association study of gut microbiota in type 2... | reverse complement strand
GCCCATGCGACAGCCGTCCAGGAGCCAAGCCTGCAAGGCGATGGCGAATGGAATAAGGCGAACCGCTAAGGAAGTGTCGCCGGAAGGCGACGATAGAAGTTCATCCAAGTATTAGCGGCCATCGGCCGTCCCTTGTCTCCTCCATTTCGCCATGGATAAGGCCGACATGGGGGAGATGCGCCTATTCCAAAGTTACTAGAGGCGCAGAGGGGGCGACTGAAGCGGGAAAGGTGCCTGACGTCAGGAAGACGGTTGGGGCGGGCCAGGTGATACGCTTTTTATTTAGGTATTAACGTCCCCTGACCGCCTGCCTCCCGTAGGATGGCAGTTGGGGTAACCCGGCACCATTTTCTCTAGCTGAAGCCCTATTTGTAAAATCTTTCTTTCTGCTAGGCGATGTGCTGGACGGTCTTTCTGCCTAATAGGCTTGGTAAATTTTCTAGGTGATTTTGCGGACAGTTTACGATATAGTATGCTACAATAAATTGGACGAAAAAGCGAAGCAGGCTTGTTATAGCAGCAACTAAGAACCGGATATATACAGCCGCTCCGGAACGAAAAGGATTGATATATGCGATGAAATTGTCATTGTTTGGGAAAAAAGAGAATAAGCCGGAACCTTCTTCTTTAGAAGATTTGCAAAAGCGGCTGAAGGCTAACAGCAATGAGATGAATGACCTGATTGATGTATTGCGCAGTATTTTGCTGTTTCGGAGTGATTGGAAACGATTTTTCCTCTACAATTTACTCACCGGAATTCTAAGAGGCGTCGGTGCAGCCCTTGGATCCACGCTGATTTTCGCGATTATCCTATATGTGATAAGCCAGGTTATTAACTTGGACTTGCCGCTGATCAGTGAATGGTTATCTGAACTCATTACTATGGTAGAACAAAAACGTGGCATGATGCAATGAACGTCTGCATACCCACGTAGAAAAGAATAGAGATGGCTGACGGCCTGGAACACACTTGATTCCTGTGTGAACCAGACCGTTTTTTACGTTGCCGCTTTGTTTAGGAATTGTCTGCTGGATATCAGGCTGTATGGTCTTGAGCTAAGTGGTATTCTGGTTTTAGCCGTTGTGATCTTTGGAAAGCTGCGGTTGTCAATCTGCTAAGTTTTTCTTAGGCATCTGGGAAAATTGTTTTAAAAAAGAGGTGTGTATAACTAATTGAAAATGCAAACTGCTGCAGTGACCCTAGGCCTTCCGGCGATTTTCTAGTATAATGTAAGTGACTAAAATACACGGAAAATTTTTAAATCAACTTCAATATTTAAAATGAAATACCCCGGAGTTCTCTCAGCCGAAGCTGGTAAGGGAAAGCCATTTGCATTTGAGCGTTGAGCTTTCCTGAAGAATTCTTGCAGCAAAACTGCCAGGCTTAGTGTCGCTGCTGGGACTTTTTCGGGAACGGCGATTTTCTTTTGTCCGTTGTGGCGGTTCCTGGAAGCTGGAGATTGACGGATTTTGTGGCTGCTGCCTCCGGTAAGAAGGCGATTTACCAATGTACGGTTGGGTTTGTACAAAACTTGCTACGGGTGGAAAAACTGAGAAATACGAGGCACTTAGGATAAAAAATATTCGAAAAATCAGGTGATTATTAAGAAGGTGCGTGAATCGTAAAAGTATACACAGCATTGGCCTAAATAACCGGAATAGGGGGCGAAAGTACATAATACAGGGGATTCAAACCTTGAGCTGACAAGATACTGGCAGTTTTAACAGATTTTTAGTGCAGCTTGTGGAAACGGGAAGATAAAGTTTTAGGTAAAAGAAGGCGTGAAGGATAGATACTTACGGGGAAGCCGCAATCTTGAAAATGTTGGTCTGCTGCAAAGCCTAGAGATTGCATCCTACCCAAGTATTTGTGATGTGTATAGGGAGGCGTTATGATGAACAAGATTTATAAAGTGATTTGGTCGAAGGTCCGAAATTGCTATGTGTGCGTCAGTGAAGTGGCAAAAAACCACACAAAAGACTCCCGGCGCAGGGGCGCAGTGGGTGGTGCGGAAGGAACGGCTTGTTTATGTTTAAAAGGAAGCACTTTGACAAAGGGCGTTGGTTGTTCGTTACTAGCCGGCGCCGTGGTGCTGGGCAGCCCAATCAGCGCAGGGGCAGCAGATATTATACCGGTTAACAACAACTCGTCCAGCACTGCCAGCTCCCATACGGTAGTGGTAACTGCCGAGGGCTGGACGGCAACCCAAAAGATATTAGTGAATTATCAGACTATGGAATTTGGTACGGTAGAAGCAGGGTCCGGTTCTGGTGCCACGTGGGAAACTGCCTATGGAGGATATATAGCTGGCAGTAGTGTATATGCATCTAATAATACGATTATCATTGCCGGCGGGGCAACTAATGCAGGAACTGCTCCTGTAATCGGCAGCGTCTATGGAGCGCACTCGATTAACGGGAGTAAGCAGCACGGAACGAATAATGGTAATACCGTAGAAATATACAATGGGGTCATCACCAATGTATATGGCGGCAGGCATGATGATAAGGATAGTGATAACAAAGGCGTATATACTAGCAAAAGCGGTGTAACCAATAACAAAGTGAACATTCATGGCGGTACCATTACCGGAGAGATTGTAGGGGGCGTGGGCTCGCTGTATGGAAATCGTTCCAGCGGGGATAATAACTATGTGGATATAAAAAATAATGAAATCACCATTGACCGCACCAGTGATACTGCGAGTGGCTACACTGCCGGTACGCTAAATTTGCAGGGCGCTGATTTGTATGGCTATAAATGGGAGAAATTAACTCAATATGATACCGGTTTCCCAAAAGCGGCGAACAACACGTTAACAGTCAATACCTATAATGTGGACGTCAACAGCCTTAATAATTTTGACACGATTACCTTTACCACCTACGATGCCAGCAATGCGGATAACTACATAGTAAAGGTGTTGAATCAGAATGGCAAAACGACTGATTTAAGCAATACGGTGGCAGATTTTAGCAAATTGGCAATTACAGGGAACCAAAATACCGATTCCGTCTACACGCTGGTAGAAAATGTGACAAACCCGAAAGAGATTCTTTTCAACAGTACAACGGGATCTACGGCGTTATTGGGTGGGGCTGTCAGCATGACCAGTGCTTCAGGCATTACATTTGTCAAAAACAGTGAAAATGACTATGGCAATTTGGTGTTGGACCTGGCCGGGACGGCCAGTGGCTTTACCTACAACGAGATTGCTTGGGATGCCGATAAGCCCATGCTGGATTTTCAAACGTACACCGACAAGTTTGGTGAAATCCTAGCGGTGAATACCGATAACGCCGCCATAACCTATGGAGATGGCAGCCTTATGAATCTGCCTATCAAAGCAAATGATAACATGACACTGCTGCAGGATTCCGGCAATACCCTGCAAAATAAAACGATGACCCTGAACGGCAGCAGCGAAACAGCGGCAGCCGGCCGCTTTACAGTCGGAAACATATTGGAAGGCACTGGCACGACCCGGCGCACGGGGCAAAACGTGGTTACCTATACGGTGGATTCCCTGAGTATGCTGCCGCAACAGGATAAAAGTTCGGGGAAGTATGAGGTGGTTTTGGCTGATACCGGTTTTACGGTTAAGAGCCCTGCCAGTATGAACCAATCAGAGCAGGTGCTTGCCAGTGGCAGCAACAACGTTTGGGAAACTGCGGCAGCCATCGTGTCCGTCGGTGGGACAAGCGGCAATCACATAACGGTGGACGGCGCTTCTGTAACCGGCGCGGTATATGGCGCGTACGATGTGCGCAATAAGGGCGGTATAGATACGAGCCAATTCAACTTTGCCCGGGACAATACGGTGGATATTGTATCCGGCAGCGTGCACGATGTGTATGGTGCGTATTTGGGCGGGGACTTTACCTACGAAAGTCCGTTTTCGGACTTTTATGGCGCACGGGCTTATGCAAACACGGTGAATCTGAGCGGCGGAACGGTTACCGGAACAGTGTACGGTGCTGCGAATATGTATGCGGGCGTATCCGGGGGAGCAAATGCCAGCAACAACGTTATCAATATTAACGGCGCCGCTGATTTGACGGCTGCTACGTTGATTGGGGCTGTTGCCTATAAAGAAGATACTCCCATAACTGGAAACACCTTAAACGTGAACTTCGACAATGTGAAGGTTGATACCGTGAAAACCTTTGACACGGTAAATATCAATAACAACGGTGTCGTGATTGGTACGCTGCAGGATATTGGCGAGCTGAAGGTCCAGAGCGGCGGTCTGACCCTCGGCAGCATGAACAATGTTAAAAAGGTTACCCTTAGCGGTGCCTTTGCCCTGACCCGGCCGTGGCCTCCAGTATCTTCATCACTACCTTTACCGATGTATGCGGGTTCTTCATTTTCCTGGGCCTGGCCAAACTGTTTTTGCCATATTTGTTACAATAATCCCGGCTCTCAAAAAGCTTTTCTTATATCGTAAATATTTTCTTGACAAAATGCCCTTATCCTCGTAAGATAAGGGCATGCTTTTCAAGGAAGAGCAAAACAACTCCATAAATAAATCTGATGATGGGAAAGAGTACTTTCTGGATGCGTGCCTCCAGAGAGCCGGTGGATGGTGTGAACCGGCGGCCTGGCCGAAAGGAAAATCCTCCCGGAAGAGACGGACTGAAGCAAAATTAAGTCCGGACGGCTGATCCCCGTTAGTGGAAACGCGTATGTTGGTACGTTGCAGAGTGCTCCCAGGCCGGAAGACCCGGGGGAATATGGGTGGTATCGCGGAGCATGCTCCGTCCCTTTTACAGGGACGGAGCTTTTTTGTTTCCGGAAACAGAAAGGATGAGGAAAATGGATTTGAAGAAAGTATGCGGATTGATCGGCAAGTATTTCGGCGTTATCGCCGTGGTGTTCCTGGGCATCGGGCTCTTTGCCCCCCACGCTTTTGCCTGGGTGTTGGGGAAGGCCTACGGGGTGTCCATTCTCAGTGTGATGCTGGGGATCATTATGTTCGGCATGGGGATGACCACCAGCCTTCATGATTTTGCCCTGGTGCTGAAGCAGCCCAAGAACATTTTCTTCGGGGTCTGCGCCCAGTATTTCGTTATGCCCTTCCTGGCGTTCATGCTGTCCAAGGCCTTCCATCTGGATCCGGCTCTGACCGTTGGGGTAGTGCTGGTGGGCACCTGCCCGGGAGGCACTTCCTCCAACGTGATCACCTTCATGAGCCATGGGGATGTGCCTTTCTCCGTGACCATGACCAGCTGCTCCACGGTGCTCAGCCCTCTTATGACCCCGCTGCTCACCTGGCTTCTGGTGGGCAAGCAGATCTCCTTTGATCCGGTGGGCATGTTCCTGTCCATTCTCCAGATCGTGTTCGTGCCCATCGGGGTGGGCCTGGCCGTGAAGAACTTCTTCCCCAAGTTCGCCAAAGAAGCAGTGGATTACCTGCCCGCCGTTTCCAGCATGGTGATCAGCTTCCTGATCGCCGGGATCATCGGGGCCAGCCGGAACGCCATCTTAAGCAGTGCCGGACTGATCCTTCTGGTGGTGATGCTCCACAATGTGCTGGGGTACCTGCTGGGCTTTGCCATTGGGAAACTTACCGGCATGAGCTGGAAACAGATGGTGGCCTTGTCCATCGAAGTGGGGATGCAGAATTCTGGTCTGGCCACCGGCCTGGCCAAGGCCCATTTCGCCTCCATGCCCATGGCCGGGGTACCGGGAGCCATCTTCAGCGCCTGGCACAACATCTCCGGTGCTGTCCTGGCTTACCTGTACACCAATTACCTGAATGAACGGTTCGATTCCCAGTACGAAGAGGAAGGGGAATTGAAGCCGGCCATGGTGAGAGCAAAATAAAAAATTGGGGTGTGAATTCTTTCACACCCCAATTTTTTATTCTTCTTCTTCAATCTCTTTCGGCACCATATCCTCCGCCTTCAGAGTCCCCTGACGGGCCCTTCTGGCGTATTCGGCGGTGGCGGTGAACAGCACGTCGCTGCTGCTGTTGAGGGCGGTTTCACAGGCGTCTTCGATGATGCTGATGATGAAGCCAACCCCCACCACCTGCATGGCGATGTCATTGCTGATCCCAAAGGAGGCACAGGCCACGGGAATCAGCAGCAGGGATCCACCGGCCACACCGGATGCTCCGCAGGCCCCCACGGTGGACACGATGCACAGGAGCAGGGCGGTGGGCAGATCTACGGCCACTCCCAGGGTATGGGCGGCTGCCAGGCTCAGCACGGAAATGGTGATGGAAGCCCCGGCCATGTTGATGGTGGCCCCCAGGGGAATGGAAATGGTGTAGGTATCCGGGTTCAGCCCCAGCCGTTTGCACAGGGTCAGGTTCACCGGGATGTTGGCGGCGGAAGAACGGGTGAAGAAGGCGTAGATGCCGCTTTCCTTCAGGGTAGCCCAGACCAGAGGGTAGGGGTTCTTGCGGACGTTCAGGTACACAATGATGGGGTTCATCACCAGAGCCACCAGGAAATAGGACCCCAGCAGCACACCCAGCAGGCTGAAGTAGGAAATCAGGGCGGACAGGCCGCTGGCGCTGATGGACTGGGTCACCAGGCCCATGATCCCCAACGGAGCGAAATGGATCACCCAGGTGACCACTTTGGTGATGCCGGCGGACAGGTCTTCCAGCACATGCTTGGTTTCCGGGCTGGCGGCCTTGTGGAGAGCCAGACCGATGATCACTGCCCAGGCCAGGATGCCGATGTAGTTGGCGTTCAGGATGGCGTGGAGAGGATTATCTACAATGTTCAGCACCAGGTTGTGGACCACTTCCGCAATGCCGCTGGGGGGATTCACCTTGGAATTCCCCAGCTGGAGCATCAGGGTCTGGGGGAACAGGAAGGACAGGGTCACCCCGACGATGGAAGCGGCGAAAGTGCCGATCACATACAGGGTGATGATGGGTTTCATCTGGGTTTCGCCCCCTTCTTTCCGCTGGACCATGGCGTTCATCACCAGGATGAAGACCAGCAGGGGAGCCACCCCTTTCAGGGCACGGACGAACAGGTCGCCGAAGATGCCCACCACCGGCACGGCGCCAGGGAGGAACACAGCAATCAGGATGCCGATCACAAGGCCTACGGCAATCTGGTTGATCAATGGGATTTTACGAAGTTTACGGATTGTAGAGTTCATAGTTGACTTCCTTTCTAGGTTTTAGAAAATAATGACAAATCACCGTACATAAGTATAATGAATTCACAATCAAAACACAAGTGTTTTTTCGGGGTGGACTGAAGCCGGGGCCTTGAAGAAAAGCGCCATTCATAGTATAGTTATACATAGTATTCAAAAAAAGCGCAGCTTTTGATCACAGCAGAAGGCGAGGAATCATTATGACGAAAATCATCCTGACCGGGGACCGTCCCACCGGTCATCTCCATGTAGGCCATTTTGTAGGCTCTCTCCAGGAACGGGTGCTGCTCCAGAACAGCGGCAAATTCGATGAAATCTACTTCATGATCGCCGATGCCCAGGCCCTGACTGACAATGCGGAAAACCCGGAAAAAGTCCGGCAGAACGTGCTCCAGGTGGCTCTGGACTACCTGGGAGTGGGCATCGATCCGGAGAAGGCCACCATCTTCATCCAGAGCATGATCCCGGAACTGTTTGAACTGACTACTTATTATATGGACCTGGTGACCGTGGCCCGGGTACAGCGGAACCCGACTGTGAAGGCGGAAATCCAGCAGAAGAACTTCGAAGCCAGCGTGCCTCTGGGCTTTTTCTGCTACCCGGTAAGCCAGGCGGCGGACATCACTGCCTTCCATGCCACTCACGTGCCTGTTGGGGAAGACCAGAAACCCATGCTGGAACAGTGCCGGGAAATCGTCCACAAGTTCAACAGCGTCTACGGGGAAACCCTGACGGAACCGGATATTGTGCTGCCCTCCAACAAGGCCTGCCTGCGGCTGCCCGGGCTGGACGGGAAAGCCAAGATGTCCAAATCCCTGGGGAACTGCATCTACCTGTCCGATGATGCGGACACCATCAAGAAGAAGGTCATGAGCATGTACACCGATCCCACCCACATCCAGGTCAGCGATCCCGGCCATGTGGAAGGGAACCCGGTGTTCACCTATCTGGACGCCTTCAGCAAACCGGAACATTTTGCCGCCTTCCTGCCCGATTACGCCAACCTGGATGAGCTGAAAGCCCATTACCAGCGGGGCGGACTGGGAGACATGAAGATCAAACGGTTCCTGAACGAAGTGCTCCAGTCCGTACTGAAGCCCATCCGGGAACGCCGGGAATACTGGAAAGCCCGGAAGCCGGAAGTGGTAGACATCCTGAAGGCAGGCACCGCCCGGGCCGAGGCCAAAGCCGCCCAGACCCTGTCCGAAGTCCGCGCCGCCATGAAAATCAACTACTTCGAGGATGACAATCTGCTGAAGTAAGCAGTGCCCTTCGAGCCAGTTTACAGTCACTGGTCACTGGCTGATGGAGGGAACCCGCTCAGGCGGGTTCCTGGGAATATACGAAAACCGGAGGCCGGGAAGGGTACCCGGACTTGCTGTCCGATTGGTAAATATCCGTAGGAGCGAACCAAAGCCTCCGGAAGACCGGCGGCTTTCTTCAAAAGGAGGAAAACACCATGAACCGTAACCTGATGGGATTGTTTTTGTCCGGCCTTGTTGCTGTGGGCCTTGTGACCGGCTGCGGCAGCGAGAAAAAGCCCGCTGCCCCGGCAGCCCCGGCCCAGACCGAAGCCAAAGGGCCTCTGACCTTGGAATATACCTTCAATAAAAAAGAAGGCAAGGGCACCAACCAGATGGCTGCCTGGATCGAAGACAAGGATGGAAAACTGGTCCGGACTCTGTTCGCCACCCGGTATACCACCCAAAAAGGGTACAAGAAGCAGGCCCTGCCCCAGTGGGTGAAAAAATCCGGCCTGGCCCAGTTGGACAAGGCCAAAGTGGATGCCTTTACCAAAGCCACCCCCGCAGCCGGTCAGGTCACCGCCGGTTGGGACGGAAAAGATGACAACGGCAAATCCGTCCCTGACGGCACCTACAAACTGTTGGTGGAAGCCACCCTGTACCAGGACAGCGATGCCCTGTGGACCGGCACTTTCCAGAAAGGCGGCAAAGAACAGACCCTGGACATGAAAGAAAGCCTCACCAAAGAACCGGAAAAGAAAGAGAACAAAGACATGATCACCGGGGTGAAGGCGGTGTACAGGCCGTAGAAAGCAGGGGGAAAAGCGGCGGCCGGGAAGGGCGGCCCTTTGGCTCGTCCCTACACCGTTGGGGTCGGAGGTTGGATACAACGGTCCCAGAAACGGAATCTTCGACAATTTCGTTTCTGGGATTTTTTGTGTCTCTCTGATCCCAACGTGGTAGGGGCTCCCCGCAGGGGAGCCCATCCCGGCCGCCGGTTTTTACGTTCAACGGCAAATGCCCGGCATTTGCCATCCAAAACGATGAACGATGAACGATTCAGTCCCATATTTTACCCACCCATTCTGGTATGATGGATGTAGAAGAAATCCAATAATAGAATGGAGGGGTTCAATGTATGCTGCATGATTTCTTTTGGGGGACCGTTAAACTGGGGCTGTTCCTGGAATATGGGGTGCCCGCTATTGTGGGAATCGTGGTTCTGATCAGCTGTCTGGCGGCAGAGGGGAATCCCCTGTCCTTCAAAGGCCGCACCGGGAGAAAGGCCTACCTGATCCAGTACCTGGTTTCCCTGCTCATCGTTTTTGTGGCCGGTCTTCTCAACAGCTGGTTTTCCGTCCTGGTGATCCTGGTGGTGGGGACGGGAATGTACGCTGCCATGGCCCGGCGGATCCGGGACATCGGAGGCAGCAACCGGCTGGCCGCAGCCGTCCCTTTGCTGGTACTGGCTCTGACCTTTGTGGAAGTAAAGGCCGTTTCCCATGGCCTGGCGGTGGTTATGCTCGGAGTGGGGTTTGTGCCTGGGGAGGAAAACAGGGAAGAACCGAAGAAAATCCAGGAAGACGACGGCTGCTATCATTTTAAAAATAAATAAAAGCCATGGGCAGGACAGGATTTTCTTTTAGGAGGGTCCTGCCCTGCTGCTTTATGACCATAAACAAGAACAATTACAAAAATAATGGAATGAGAGACGAAATGTATATTTCAGTGTATAATAAGAACATATGCAGTGATAAACAGTAAAATGAAGGTGAGGAAATTTTCATGGGTACATTTTTAACAATTCTATTATATGGAGATTACGCTGGATTGGTAGTGGTATTCTATTTATGCTACAAATGGTTTAAAAAAATAAGTAAAAGCAGTAGTTCCATAAAACAAGTCGTGGACATACTTCAAAAATATTCTAAAGATTCTATGAAAGAAAATTATGGAAATCTCATGGAAGAGATGGAAAAGGCTCCCTATAGTCCCATCTGGAATAAATTCAAGAGGTCTTTATTTGCGAGTCCATCTGAAGGGGTGTTGATGACACAGGATCCAGAAACCTTTTACAATAATCAAGCAATCCTTGAAGAAATTCCTCTGCAGACTTTTAAAGCTATGCCTGGGATTTTTACAGGTCTGGGATTGTTGGGAACTTTTGTGGGAATCACACAAGGTATCAGTGGAATTGAATTTGGAAATATTGAAGCCATGAAAAATGGGATTGAAGTCCTGTTGGGTGGAACTAAAAATGCATTCATAACTTCGGTCATTGGATTATTAGGTGCTCTTTTTTATAATGTAGTAGATAATTATATTTATCGTCCTTACACCAAAAAACTGGCCACTCTGATCGATCAGCTCAATACCCTTTTCCCTTCCAAGAGTCTGGAAGAATTCCTGTCTCATCAGGCGGAACAGGCGGAAGAACAGACGGATGCCATGCGGGAACTGAATGGGGAACTGGTGGGCCGTCTGGAAGACATGTTTGTAAAGCTCAGCCAGAGCATCGATGTAGCTCTGAAAAACAATTTGAAAGAATCCTTCACCCAAAGCCTGGAACCGGTTTTCCAGGATTTGAACCAGTCCATTGACAAACTGGGCAGCAGCGCCGGGGATACCCTGTCCAAATCCATTGAACAGGGCGCCGGGGACCAGATCCAGGGCCTGGCCGTGACCCTTCAGGATTTCCAGGGGAAAATGGGCAATATGATGGAAGTCTCTGAACAGCTGAATGCGGAAAATACCGCCCGGCTTCAGGGGTCTGTAGAGATGATGGTGACCAAGCTGAACGAAGCCATGGACGCCAATATCCAGAAACAGGCCACTACCAGCGATGCCAGCCAGGCGGCCATGAAGCAGTTGGTGGAAGAGATGAACACCAACCTGAAAGCAGCTCTGGATCAGATGGTGGAAGCTGGCCGGACAGCCAACCAGGCCTTGCTCCAGACTACGGAAGCCACCAAGGGAACCATCCAGGAGATTACAGACACCATGAGCCAGAGCACCCGGACCCAGAGGGACGAAATGATCCAGGTGACAGCCAATATGAAAGAATCCGTTTTGGATGTGCTGAAACAGCTCCAGACCGATATGCAGGAACGGAACCGTACCATGGATTCTTACATGGCCGGACTGAAGGAAATGCTGGGGCACAACCGGGAAATCATGGCTTCGGCAGGGAAAACTGCGGACAAATTTGCCCAGGCCAGCACGCCCATGCAGAAAGTGGCGGATACCTTGGGCAGCCAGCTGAACCTGGTGGTCAGCGCCAGCAATCAGTTCAACAGCCATGTGGACCAGAATGTCCAGAAACTGGTCCTGGCCAGCCAGAGCAGTCAGAAAGATCTGGAACTGATCAGGGATTCCATGAGTACCATGCGCAGCGCCTGGGAAAACTATCAGCAGACTTTCCAGGGGGTAAGCCGGGAAATGCGGGAAGCTACGGATACGTTGGCCCGAACTCTGGAACAGTACAATACTTCTACCAGCAAATGGCTGTCTGAAACTCTTGGCCAGTACGACAAGAGCATCAAAGAGGCCATGAATTCTGTGTCCACCATCAACCAGAGTCTGAGTGATTCCATCCAGGATCTGTCCGATGCCATGGAAAAGAACAGACGGCATTAAGGAGACTTTTGAATGTGGAAGAAAAAGAAGGAACAACGGGCAGAACAGCAGGGGGATGCCTTCACTACCTCGGTCAGTGACCTGATGGCCGGGCTCCTGAGCATCTTTATCCTGGCCCTGTGTTATTTCATGCTGAATTTCCAGACGGTGACCAACAAATACACCGGGAATACGGAACTGCGGAACCAACTGCTGAAGGACGTGGGGAAGGATCTCCAGGCCCAGGGGCTCCAGGTGCGGATCGATACCAAGCAGGGGGTGCTGCGGATTCCGGAAAGTGTGCTGTTTGAATCTGGGGAAGCCAACATCAAGGACCAGGGCCAGGCGGCTGTGGGCAAGCTGAGCCAGTCCCTGCTGAAAACCATGACTCGTCCGGAATACCGGGAAGCCCTGGAAACAGTTTTCATCGAAGGGCATACGGACAACGTACCCATCCACAACGAGTTTTTCCAGTCCAACTGGGAACTTTCCACCCAGCGGGCCATCAACACCTGGAATTTGATGCGGAATGATGTACCGGAATTCAACTGGCTGGTGAATCCCCGGGGAGAACCTATCTTCTCCTGTTCTGGCTATGCGGAAACCCGGCCTGTCCGGGAAAATGGTCTGGATCCCAATTCAGAGGCGGGACGGGCCGCCAATCGGCGGATCGATATCCGGTTTGTTATGATGCCGCCCCAGGATCCTGGAGAAAAGCCTTCCGGAGGCAGCCATGGATAAGTCGTTGCTGCACAGCCTGGAACGGCTGAAATCTTTCAAAATCCGCCTGCCTGATGTATGTCTGCATCCAGGCAGGCCCGTGGAACTGGAAAAATGGATAAAAAAGACCGTATCCAGCTCCTGCAGCCGGCCAGCCCTGGATTCGGTGACCATGGAAGAGCTGTATGCCAAGGTGAAAAATCAGGAAAAGAACCGGAAAGTGGTGCTGGACTTGAGACGGGAAATCCCTTTTCTGCCGGTGCTGCTCACCCGGGACAGGAAGGAAAAACCCCGCTTTTATGAAGTACTGCTCCAGGACATCCTGCAGGCCATAGGGAATGGGGTTCGTCGTTCCGTCCGGCGGAATACCTTCCGAAATCTGGTATTTGCTTATTTTACTGTATACGGACAGCCATACAAGGGAGAACGGCTGCAGAAATGCATTTCTCTTTTCCTTCAGAAAGACCCAGAACTGTTGAAATCGGTGCTGTATCTCCGGAACCGGAAGCAACTGCTGAAACCCAATGGCCATAAGCTGTTGACCCGGGAAATCCAGAACCGGCGGAGTTTCCATAAAGCATTGGCAGAATTCTGCTGGCCTGTGAACCTGTGGTATGGGGCATTTGCCCAGTGGGCTGTCAAGGATTTTTTTCAGCTGGAGGAAGAGGACGACTGGGATGACCTGTTCGGCGTATTGAAAGAAATCTGTGAGGACAAGGCCTGTGAGAATATGGTCCCTTTTGCTGCCGAAAAGATGATTTACCTGACGGACCGGTCCGGTGACGGAAATCGGGAAAAAGAAGTACGGATCCTGCTGCTGCAGGCGCTGGGAGATCCCCGGGACCCGGGGTCCAGTCTGAACTGGGTGGATGTGGATGAAAAGGCCCAGGAGATTTTCCTGGCCTGGCTGAAAAAGAACGATCTGAACCTGTTCTTTACCATTATTTCCAAGACAGTACGGCAGGTTGCCACATCGGAAAACATGTGGAAATACCGTAAAAATTTTTGGGAAAAATATCTGGATGCCATGTACTATACCAGGGTATTTCTGGGGCCCGAAGCAGAACAGATTGCCAGGCAGATGGATTTGGCCAAACAGGGTATGGGCTTTGGACGGCTAAACGGGTCGGGAGATTCTCAGAAGAGTCTGCTGATGTTCAGCATTGGAGATTACGTTTTCATTGAAGCCAGCCACAATGGCAAACTGAGGGTTTGGAAGAGAGGAAAAGAACCTCTGCCTTTTTATCAAGCAAAATATAGTTATAAGGAATTTTATTATGTGGACGTTACACAGGCTTCCAATGTGGAAGCGGATTTTGTCCATTCCAGTTCAGAAACCGGTTCCTGGCAGCGGAAGGTCAATGAATGGGTGCGGAGACACTGTGGAGTACGGCCCAAAGAAAGCACATGGAGGTAAAATATGACCAACCACCACTTTTGGACAGCCCAAGAGAAAGGGTATTTTTATCCCTGTCACCAAACAGAACCTACAGAAGATTGGCCTCTGATCCAGGGGCAGTTGGAAATCCTGGCTTCTGAAGGGAAAGTGGAGGAGGGACCGGAAGGATTCCTGCTGCCCCATGCCCGAGCGGTGGACCTTGATCCGGAAATTTCGGAAATCCTGGAACTGCCGGATTATTTCCCTTATGCAATCACTCTTCGCAGTCATGGCAGCCTGGGCTCTCCGTCCTTTCGGTATGAGGTGGAATACCTGCGCCCGGACGGGATGCCTTTTTATGGCTTGGTAGTACGGGGTTCTTACGTGGAGCTGAGCCGGGAAACCTGTTACCGGTTCAACCGTGACCAGTATGATTTGCTGAGCCTGGTGGAAGAAAGCAACCGGGAGAGCCAGAAAATCCAGGACAGAGGGGAAGTCAGTCAGTACAATACCCTTCAGCTGGCCCGGATCAAGGAACGGGCGGAAAAAATCCATGCCACCCTGGACCGGTTCATGGAACGGCAGAAAGTCGTTACGGCGGATAAGCTTTCCGTGCGGCTGGAAAAGAATCCGGATGGTTCTTTTTCCGTACTGCCGGTCCTCTTGCGGAGGGATGGGGATTCCTATACCCGGATGGAAGCCGATTCTCTGGAGCAGGGATTCCGGAGCAATCCGTACAATACCGGAAAAATCTATGGACCGGACAAGACCCAGTATGTTTTTACTCCGGAACAGGAAGAAGGCATCCGGCAGATGCGCCGGTGTCAGCGGCTGTCTCCGGAGGCGGCTCGGCAGGTAGCAGAACACCCTCGGGAAATCTTTGGTTCAGATGCTTTCGATTTTGATCTGGGAGTCTATGGGGACCGGGTGGTCTCCATTGGAGAATTTCTGGCTCCAGATTTGCCTTTTTCCCTGAGTTCCGGGCGGAACTGGCTGCCTCCGGAAGGAGCCGGCATGGAAGCTTCTGCTGCCCGGGACAAGGTCGGGGGCAATTATACCAGCCTTGCACTGGATGAAAAAGATTATCCCGAACTGTTCCTGAAGGTCAGCGATGCTCTGGACCGGGGAGAAAAGCGGATTGTTGTTGGAGACCAGGAAGTTGAACTGACACCGGGTTTTCTGGCCTATGTGGACCAGCTTAAGGCAAAGGCTGGGGAAAAGCAAGAGAAACAGAACCAGGAACCGGAAGCCGCTGGTGAAAAGAAAAAAGAAGCGTCTCTCCAGATCCAGGAGAATTTCCTTTCCCAGGAATATCGTTCCCGGAAAGCGGCACGGGAGAAACGGCTGGGGTCCAACCGGCTGGGGGATTACCTGGGTCAGGGCCTGAAACCAGGCATCCGTCCCATGCCTCACCAACAGGTGGGAATGGAGCAGTTAGCGGTCTGTTGGGAACATGGTTGTCATGGAGTCCTGCTGGCGGATGATATGGGGCTGGGGAAAACGCTCCAGGCTTTTGGATTCCTGGCAGCCCTGAAAAAAGCCTATGGAAACAGTGACATGGCATCGGTACTGATTGTGGCCCCGGTTTCTCTGCTTCAGAACTGGATGGAAGAGTACAGGAAATTTTTGGCAGAAGGGTTGTTTGATGGAATTGTGCCCATGTATGGGAGCGAACTGAAGAAACACTGGGCCAGGAATCCGGACGGGAGCCGCTGTTATTTTCGGCCCCCGGACCCCAATCTGAAAGAAGTTTCCATGTTGGATTTTCAGGACCGGGAAAATCGGATCGATTACAGTCGGAACCATCTGATCCTGACCACCTATGAAACCCTTCGGGAACTGCAGCTTTCTTTTGGACGGGTGGCCTGGAGTGTCATGATCCTGGATGAAGCCCAGAAAATCAAGAATCCGGCCACCCGGACTTCTGTTGCGGCACGGGCCATGAACTGCGATTTTGGACTGGCACTGACAGGGACTCCTGTGGAAAATTCCTGGACGGATCTGTGGACCATCATGGATTTTGTGGAACCAGGCAAATTGGAATCTCTGAAAGATTTCAACAGTCATTATCAGCATCAGCTGCAGAATGTGGAAAACAAGGGGAAACTGTTGAAAGAACTGGGTGACCAGCTGCGGAAGAATCTGGATCCCTGTTTTATCCGGCGGCTGAAAGAAGATGTAAATCTGGGGCTGCCTGCCAAAGAAATCCTCCGGTTCAAGGATTCCATGCCGGAAGAACAGCGGAAACTGTATGGGGAAGTAGTCCGGGAAGCACGGGAAGGGCAGGGAGATAAATCCATCACCATGCTCCAGGCCATTGCCCGGCTCCGGGATATTTCTCTCTGTCCCAGTCTTGGAGCCGGCGGGAATGTAAAGAAATATACTTTGGGTGATCCGGAGCATTTCTTTGGCTCCTCTGCCAGACTGATGCGGACAAGGAAAATCCTGGATGAAGTGAGAGAGAAAGGGGAAAAAGCCCTGATCTTTGTGGAAAGCCGGAAAATTCAGCTGCTGCTCCGGGCTTTTCTGGAACAAATCTACAAAATCCAGATGCAGCCTCCCATTAACGGGACCACACAGGCTGTGGCCCGGCAGAAAATGGTGGATCAGTTCAATCGGGCACCAGGGTTCCAGGTGCTGCTGCTGTCTCCGGAGGCTGCCGGTGTGGGGCTGAACATCATCGGAGCCAATCATGTGATCCATCTCAGCCGCTGCTGGAACCCGGCCAAAGAAGACCAGGCCACGGACCGGGCTTACCGGATCGGACAGAAAAAAGCGGTGACCGTCTATCTCCCCATGGCTGTGGATACGGATTTCCCGGAAGATGCATCCTTTGATCTGAACCTGGATGCCCTGCTCCAGTACAAACGGGATTTGAGCCGAAGCGCACTGTATCCTACAGAGGCCAGTGAAGAAAATGCTGTAGCCATGCTGAAACGGATTGAAGAGGCGGCAGGGTGAAAAGCGGCGGCCGGGAAGGGCGGGACATCGGCTCGCTTTTACGCCGTTGTAATCGAACGCTCGATCTAACGGTCACAGGAACGGATTTTTTGACAACCCCGTTTCTCTGATTTTCTGTTGCATCTCTGACCCCAACGTGGTAGGGGCTGCCCGCAGGGAAGCCCTTCCCTGGCCGCCCGGCAGGGCTCTTGTAAGACGTCAGATGCGGCCCCAAGGGCCAGTCTGACGTCTTTTTTGTCCGCCTTTTTGGACAGGGGGTGGGGTATAATAAAATTAACGAAAAAGAGGCCCTGATTCTGTGATACAATAAAAATATCACAAACAAGCACGCCAAATTATCCTAAAGGAGATTCACAACGATGAGCACTGACGAAAAAAGCCTGGAACAGGTTCTGTGGGATTCTGCCAACGTGATGCGCCAGACCATGGGGGCAGCGGACTATATGAACTATGCTCTGGGCCTTATTTTTTACAAGCATTTGTCCGACAAGACCCTGGAAGCGGCTGCCAATGCCCTGGTGGATGCCGGGAAAGTGGAAGCACAGGATGTGGCCACGGAAGAGGCCCGTCAGGGGGTGTATAAAAAATATTACGATGCGGAAGAATTCCACGAAGACCTGCTGGAAACCATGAACATGGATTATGAAATCAAACCGGATTTTACCTTTGCCGCTTTGATGGATTCCATCCGGAAGCAGACCTTCCAGCTGGAAAATCTGAACCAGGCCTTCCGGGACATTGAACAGTCCAATCCGGACCTTCTGGGCCATCTGTTCGACGATGTGGACCTGTATTCCACCAAGCTGGGGTCCACCCCCCAGAAGCGGAATGACATGATCGCCCAGGTGATGACGGCCCTGGCTCTCTTGAACCTGGACAGCCACAGCGGGGATGTGCTGGGGGATGCTTATGAATATCTGATCGGCACCTTTGCCTCCGATATGGGCCAGAAGGCAGGAGAATTCTATACCCCTCAATCGGTTTCCCAGCTGCTGACCCACATTGTGACCTGGGGCCAGGAAGCCAAAAAGGGCTTCAGCGCCTACGAAATGGCCATTTCCGTATTGATAAAAGAATTTTCCGCACCCCAAACATTGAAAATCGCTTGATATATGGACTTTTGAAGCACATTGCTTCGAGGGTCCATTTTTTATTTTTCGGTAAAAAGCTATTTGTGCATTTTCCATACCTCATTTCCTAAAGCGCAGAATGCACAACATTTGAACGGTAGGTTAAAGGGTATCGTTCTATAGTTTGGTAATCGTTCATGATTTAGATCCTAACAGATTGTTCACATTTTACTTGACTTTAAGTTAAAATAGAGAATGCGAGGTGCTTAAGATGAATATGTTGGAAAAAGAGAGTATTATTCAAATGACAGGCGGATTACTAATTAGATACTTTACAGAAGAAATCCCATTAGGATATCCTTTTTCTTTTGAAAAATTCAGAGATAATGTAGCTTTTTTTATATTACATCGGCAATATTTCGATGGATCTAAAAAAAAATCATTACGTCAACATAGAGGCAATGATAATGATGACCAGAGAATGATGGATAGCCGTTACATAAAAAAAATTAATCATAATAGAGATGAATTACGCAAAGATATAAAAGAAAGAACTGGAATTGAGATAGGTACACTATCTGTAAGTGATATGTCTTCAATAAAAAATAAGATTTCAGGTTATGCTTTAACTAAGATGCAATATGAAGAATTACAAAATCTAGAGAACATTTCTTTATTTGAAGCAATGAGAAGTAGAAGAATATGCGATGTCAAAAAAGTCTCTATAACAGATTTTCATGCTTATATGCAGGAATATGATAAATTAATCCTCAGATATACTGATATGTTAAAAAGTGATGATGAGAATGTTATCTTTGCAACATTAGAATTATTTAATATAGAATGGAAATATAATATTGAATTTTTTTATACTTGTGCATCATATATGGAAGAACATTCATTAAAAGAAATACCTGCTAATAAATTAGGGATGTTGTGCGGCAAAGTTAATTTTATAGATAATGAAGGAAATAACATTCATACAGATAGTAGGTTTGTTCTTGGAAGACAAGAAATCGTCCCCATGTTATTTAGTGAAGACGAGCAAGAGTGGGGTAAGATTACGATTAAGATAAGGGAATACTTGAAAGCTTCTATGTGTTTAAGACAAAAAGTAATTCCACGATGTAAAAAAATAGATGATTTTTATAAAAACAAGCCAGTACATGAATGGGTTAATTTTTTACATGAGAACTATGATATGCAGAAATTATATGTAAATAAGGAATGGAATAATAAAAAAATACGCTGTTTCCGTAACATATGTAGATCAATGATAGCAGAAGATGTACCGTATTAACAGCAATTGATAAGGGTTGTTAAATTCTAAAAGAGCGGTGGTTATGTTGACAAAATCAATATAACCACCGCTCTTTTTTTACCCTTTCCCCCAAAAATCCTGAATTTCGTTCTTAAATGGAGGAGTTCAAGTTGAGTTAAAATTATTTTAGCCCGGGGCTGACTCAGGGTAAAAAAAAAGAAAATCATGCCGTAGAGCGCGCGATCTAGGCAGGATATCAAATACAGTTCTCTCCCATCCCATTAGGGTAGGAGGGATCTGTGAGAGATACCCTTCCTTTGCTGTGCGCTCTTTCTGGCTTCAAGCAGGCTTGTGTATCTCAAACACAGGCCTGTTTTTCATATCTTGCCGATGATCGTGTCTCCGGCGAGGAGGCAATCATGAAGCTGAAGATAAGATATGAAAACACTTTTCAGGAAATCGAAGTAGAACTGCGTGAAATGGAAGGGTGGCTGGATATTTCGGTGGAATCGGATGAACCAATAGGTGATAGAGAAAAACGAGTACAGGAAACGATAGATATACTCTTGAATCGCCCGGAATACAATAACTGGCATGCAATGGACCGGCACCGCGGTGTACCTTCAAAACCGTATCGGAAGGATGACCAGGATGCAGATGATACCGATGGCTTGAGTTATATAGAAGACACCCGTTACTCAAGATGGCTGGAAGAAAAAGAAGAATATGACGCCACTTGTAGTGATGTAAAAAAAGCATTAACAAAGAAACCCCAATGGGCTGCAGCTGTAATTGCTGTGGACATCGACGGAGAAAAGGTACGGGATTATGCCAAAAGAATCGGTGCCAATGAAAACAACATCACCCAGAAGCTAAAGCGGGCAAGAAAAAAACTGCAGGAAGTTTTTGGAAACCGTCAGATTTGATGGATTGCCGTGGCTACAAAGTGGGAGGCAACTCCCAACTACATACAGGGAGGTCAGCAAGATGACTGATATGAAAAATTTTATTTATAACGGAATGAACGTGCGTACGGCTGTTGTAAACGGGGAATCCTGGTTCGTAGCTGCGGACATATGCCGCATCCTGGATATCGGCAATCCGAGCGATACACTCTCGAGACTGGATGACGATGAGAAGAATACCCTCGTTTTAACCGAGGGTATTCCGGGGAATCCCGAAAAACGTGTGGTCAATGAAGCAGGTCTCTACACGCTGATTCTCAGAAGCCGGAAACCGGAAGCCAGGGCATTTAAGCGTTGGGTGACGCATGAAGTCCTTCCAGCCATCCGAAAAACAGGCATTTATGCTACAGAAGCCATTCTGGATAATCCGGATCTTGCGATTGCAGCTCTTACAAAGCTTAAAGAGGAACGGAATAGGGCAAGGGAACTGGCACAGATAAATGCCGCTCAACAGCAGCAGATTGCGGAGCTCCGGCCAAAGGCTACGTACTACGATCTGGTCCTGCAGTGCAGGGATCTGGTGAACACATCGACCATTGCCAAGGACTATGGATGGTCTGCAAACCGCATGAACCAGTGGCTCCATGAACACGGGATCCAGTACAAACAGGGCAATATTTGGCTGCTTTACCAGGCTTATGCTCCCATGGGATACACCTCGACAAAGACCTTCAATATCCCGGACGGAAACGGCGTCCTGCATAATCGTGTCCATACCTACTGGACACAGAAAGGTCGGCTGTTCATCTATCGGCTGATGACTGAGGAAGGAAACTATCCCCTGATCGAAAAGGAGTGTGGCATTTATGGACATGCATAACCAGGAACACTATCCGGATCCGACTCCGCAGAGAGCCCTCAGTGCTGTCGAAGCCCAGCGGAAGGCACTCCGGGCTTACCGGCCTCTCGTATATATCTGTTCCCCGTATTCCGGGGCAACGGATAAAAATATCCTGGCAGCAAGGCGGTACTGCCGCTTTGCCTTCGAAGAAGGGTACTTGCCCTTGGCTCCGCATCTCCTCTTTCCCCAGTTCCTGGATGACCGGGATCCAAAGGAACGGGAGGCAGGGCTCCATTTCGGCAACATCCTGATGGGCCTTTGCCGGGAAGTGTGGGTGTTCGGGGATACCATATCTCCTGGCATGGATGCGGAGATTCGGCGGGCCAGATGGAAGAACTATCGGCTGAGATTCTTTAACGAAACCCTCGAGGAGGCAGAAAGATGAGATTTACGATTTACACGGCTGACTGTACCGGCAACGAACGAAATGCCATATATCCTAATAAAGCAGTCATCACAAGCAGCAGGGAACTGGGGATGGCTGCTGCTTTCGACCACGTTTGTGCGGCCTATAAGGACAACTACCGGAGCCGGGATAACTTCCTGGCTTCCGATGTGGCGGTGATGGACTGCGACAACGACCATACGGAAAATCCGAAGGAGTGGGTGACGGGAGAAAAGCTCCTTGCCATGCTGCCAAACGTGGCTGTGGCCATCGTCCCGTCCCGGAATAGCGGGAAAGCCAAGGAAGGCCGGAAAGCCCGGCCCCGGTTCCATGCGTATTTTCCCATCACCGAAGTGCAGGACGAAAAAGCCTATACGGCCCTGAAGCAGGGGATCCGGGAAGAGTTTCCCTTCTTCGACGCCCAGGCTCTGGATGCAGCCCGGTTCCTGTATGGCACGGAAGTGGTGCCGGAAGCTATCTTATGGCAGGAAGGGAAGCAAACCATCACGGATTTTCTGGCCGGCCTGGGACCTTTGGAACCCGACCAGACGGAACCTCCCTTCTATACCGGGAGTTCTATCCCGGAAGGCAACCGGAACAACACCATGTCCCACTTTGCCGGCCGGGTGCTGAAGCGGTATGGGGATACGGAAAAAGCCTACGAAGCCTACCTGCAGCGGGCTGAGAATTGCGAACCGCGGCTTCCGGAAAAAGAGCTGGACACCATCTGGAAAAGTGCCCTGAAGTTCTTCCGGAACAAAATCCAGCAAAGCGAGGGGTATGTGCCCCCGGATGAATACAACAAAGCTGTTGGCCACCCGTCCCTCCAGCCGGATGACTTCTCGGATATCGGGGAAGCCAAAGTCCTGGCCCGGACCTGTATGGGACGCCTTCGGTACACCAGTGCTACGAAGTACATCGCCTACGTGGGTAATCACTGGGATGAAGATGAACATAAGCCTCTGGGCGTCATCGAGGACTTTATGGATGACCAGCTGGCAGACGCAGAAGAAAAGATCCGCCAGGCAGAAGATGACCTGACCGCCATCGGGATCTCCCGGGAAGACGTGAAGTCCAGAAGCAAGACACTGGCCAACCAGATTCCCGGGGAAAAAGTCCATTTGCTGACGGCCCTTCTCAGCGCGGATGCTTACAAGAAATTCGTCATGAAAAACCGGAACTACAAGAACATTCTCAATGTCCAGAATGCCGCCACCCCCATGCTGGCCCTGGATGTTTCCGAGCTGGACTATGATCCGGAACTTTTGAACACCCCGGAAGCCACCTACGACCTTTCCAAAGGGATGCAGGGAAAACGGCCCCATGACCCGGATGACATGATCACCAAAGTCACCGCCTGCTCTCCCGGAACCCAGGGAGGAAACATGTGGCAGGAAAGCCTGGACCTGTTCTTCTGCAAGGACCAGGAGCTGATCCGGTACGTGCAGCAGATCGTGGGGATGGCCGCAGTGGGCCGAGTCTATGCCGAACAGATGATTATCGCCTATGGCGGCGGGGCCAACGGGAAATCCACCTTCTGGAACACCATCGCCAGGGTGCTGGGGTTGTATTCCGGCAAGATTTCCGCCGAGACCATGACCATGAACTGCCGGCGAAACGTAAAACCGGAAATTGCAGAACTGAAAGGGAAGCGGCTGATCATCGCTTCCGAACTGGAAGAAGGCCAGCGGCTCAATACGGGGATGGTGAAGCAGATCTGTTCTGTGGACCCCATCGAAGCGGAGAAGAAGTTCAAGACTCCCTTCCATTTCGTCCCCTCCCACACACTGGTCCTTTACACCAACCACCTGCCGAAAGTGGCCGCCAACGATGACGGCACCTGGCGGAGGCTGATTATCATTCCCTTCAACGCCAGGATTACCCGGAAAAACGACATCAAGAACTATTCGGACTACCTGTTCGAACAAGCCGGGCCGGCCATTTTGAAGTGGGTCATTGAAGGCGCGGAAGCTGCCATCCGGAAGAAGTTCAAGATTGAGGAACCGGAAGCCGTGCGGAAAGCGGTAGAAAAATACCGGGAGGACAACGATTGGCTGGGACAATTCCTGGACGCCCATTGTGACGTGGATCCCTCCTTCACGGAGAAGTCGGGGGATTTGTACCAGCAGTACCGGATCGTCTGTATGCAGACTGGTGAATACACCAGAAGCACTTCGGATTTCTATGGGAATCTGGAGAAGGCGGGGTTCTTCCGTCACAAGACGAAGAAAGGAATCGTTGTTCACGGGCTGCGGTTGAAAGAAGGACAGGATTTTCTGGACTAAAAGGTGCAGGTGGGTGCAGGTCTACTACTGACAGTCCTAAAGAAGAATTTTTAAAAGAGTTCTATATAAAGGTATGCTGGAGACCTTCACCACCTGCACCTTATGAAAAGTGACAGTAGTGACACTCTCACCTGAAAGTCCTAAAGAAGATTTTAAAAAAGGATCTATAGAGAGGGTATGTTGAAGAGTGTCACCACCGTCACTCCCATACTGAAGGAGGAAAAGCGATGATCAACAAGAAAGAACGGACGATTGAACTGTACAAACTGGTGGGAGCCGAAATGCGGCTGTTCCGGACATTGGGTGGAAATCTTGCCATCCACATGTCTCAGGTCCTTTTGTCTACGGATACGGACAAATTCATGCGGGTCCTGCAAAAGATTGATGAAGTGCGGTCCCGGGCGGAAGACAATATGTTCCATGACCATCCGGAAGTCAGCAATGACTATCTGAATGTGTTTTACGGAGACCTGAAGCATGAACCCAGAACCCCGGTGGATGCGGAAGTGATGGCAAAGGCAAAGGAGGCAGCAGATGTCCTTTTTAAATGAGAAACAAGTAGAACTGAAGCTGGTGACGGAAACGAGGAAGAAAGGCGGACTGGCTGTGAAGTTCGTTTCCCCTTCCTTTTCCGGCATGCCGGACCGGCTGGTCCTTCTTCCTGGTGGGAAGCTGGCCTTTGTGGAAGTGAAGGCACCGGGGAAGAAACCACGGGTTCTGCAGGTGAAAAGGCACGAAAAGCTTCGGGAGCTGGGGTTCCGGGTGTTCGTCCTGGATGCCCTGGAAGATATCCCCGGGCTGCTGCAGACCATCGCGGAAGGAGGTGATGCCCAATGAAGTTCATACCCCATGCATACCAGACCTATGCCATCGAGTACATCAAGACCCACCCGGTGACGGCTCTCCTGCTGGATATGGGCTTAGGTTCGGCAAGACGGTGACGACCTTGACGGCTATTCGGGATTTGATGTATGACTCCTTTGAAGTCCACCGGGTTTTGATCGTGGCCCCCCTCAGAGTAGCCAGAGATACATGGCCGGAGGAACTCCGGAAGTGGGACCACCTGAAGGACCTGACCTGCAGCGTTGTCGTGGGGTCCGTGACGGAACGGCGGCAGGCCCTCCAGAAACCTGCGGATCTATACATCGTGAACCGGGAGAACCTGGTGTGGCTTTGCAAGAACTGCCGGCTGGATTTTGATATGGTGGTCCTGGACGAACTGTCTTCTTTCAAGAACCAGCAGGCCCAGCGGTTCAAAGCCATGAAGGCCCTGCGGCCCAAGGTGAAACGGATCGTGGGCCTCACGGGGACTCCTAGCGGCAACGGCCTTATGGACCTGTGGGCGGAGTTCCGGCTCCTGGACATGGGAGAGCGGCTGGGGAGATACATCAGCCAGTACCGGAATACCTACTTCCAGCCGGACAAACGGAACGGGATGGTGGTGTTTTCCTACAAGCCCCTGCCGGGAGCAGAGGACGCCATCTACCGGAAAATTTCGGACATCACCGTATCCATGAAGGCCACAGACTATTTGCAGATGCCGGACCTGGTGCGTGTGAAAACCGAGGTTAATCTTTCGGACTCGGAGCGGAAGCGGTATAATGACTTCAAAAAGTCTCTCGTGCTGGAACTGCCGGGAGGCGAGGTGACGGCAGCCAATGCGGCCTCCCTTACGCTGAAGTTGACCCAGATGGCCAACGGAGCCATCTACACCGATGACGGAAAGACCATCCATCTCCACGATCGGAAGCTGGATGCCCTGGAGGACCTGGTGGAAAGCGCCAATGGCCGGCCGGTGCTTGTGGCCTATTGGTTCCGGCACGACAGAGAAAGAATCCAGAAACGGATGGAAGCCAGGGAACTGAAGTCCTCCCAGGACTTTGCCGACTGGAACGCCGGGAAGATTCCGGTGGCCCTGATCCATCCGGCTTCTGCCGGACACGGCCTCAACCTGCAGCAGGGCGGGTCCATCCTGATCTGGTTTGGGCTCACCTGGAGTTTGGAACTCTACCAGCAGACGGTGGCCCGGCTCTGGCGGCAGGGACAAACCAGCCGGACGGTGATCGTCCAGCACATTGTGACGAAAGGCACCATGGACGAACGGATCCTGAAGGCCCTGGAGAAGAAAGACAGTTCCCAGGCGGCTCTCATTGAAGCCGTCAAAGCGGATTTGGAGGGAAAAGCATGAACGCGAAAGAGTACTTGCAACAGGGATTCTACCTGGATAAGAAAATAGAGAGCAATCTTCGGGAAGTGGCCGAGCTCCGGCATCTTTGCCTTGGCATCTCCGCAGCCGGGCTGGAAGAAAGCCACAACCCCAACCGGCCCACGGAAGCTCCCTTCGTCCGGACCATCGAGAAGATCTGGGAGAGGGAGCAGGAGATCAACCGGGAAGTGGATCGGCTGGTGGACCTGAAGTATGAGATCGGCCAGGTCATCGACCAGGTGGAAGACGAAGCCCAGCGGTTGGTCCTCCGGGACCGGTACATCCACTTCGATGCCTGGGAGGACATTGCCCGGAGCATGGGCAAAGGGATCCGGTGGATCTACGCCGTCCACAGTGATGGGGTGGCAGCCGTTGAAAAAATTTTGGAGGAGCGCAGTAAAATGCAGGAAAATACAGTAACAGAACACTAGAATTCAACAGCCCCTTCGTGGTATGATAGAATCACGAGAAAAGGGAATAAAGACAAGCCTTGCGGGATGTAAAAATCCTACAAGGCTTTTTTCATGCCCGAAAGGAGGTGGCAGCTGTGCCGAGAAAACCCAAACGGCCCTGTTCCTTCCCAGGCTGCCCGAACCTGACGGACGGCCGGTACTGTGAGAAGCACCAGAAGATCATCGCCAAGCGGTACGAAAAGTATGAGCGAAGTTCTGGTACGAAGAAACGGTACGGCAGGACCTGGAAGAAAATCCGGGATGCCTACGTGGCCAGCCATCCTCTCTGTGAGCTGTGTCTGAAGAATGGCCGGTACGTGGTGGCGGAAGAAGTCCACCACAAGAAGCCCCTGGCGGAAGGCGGGACCCACGACTGGAACAACCTGATCGCTTTATGCAAAGCCTGTCACGCAAGAATTCATGCCCAAAGAGGAGATCGATGGCACCAAAAAGCCACAAGAAAAAGTGGACTATCAGAATGATAACTCTGAAACAAAGTGATATACCCAGGGGGTGTATGAATCTCTGGAAGCCCGGAAAGCCAGAACGGGCGAGGGGTCACGCGCACAAAAAACGCGTATTCAAACAAGGTATTGACCCATGGAAATAAGGGGGTGTGAAAAATAGCCAAAGACGGAACCATGCGGGGCGGACTCAGAGTCGGCCAGGGTCGGAAACCCAGGGCCATGCTGGATAAACTGCCGGACAATCCGGGGAAACGGCCGCTTAAGGTGATGGACATACCGGAAGGAGCGGACCTTAACGGAGAAGACATGCCGGAACCAAAAGCCTACATGAAAGAAAAACAGCGGAACGGCGGGAAACTGGAAGCCGAAGAAATCTACCGGGAAACCTGGCTGTGGCTCAAAGCCCGACACTGCGAAAAGCTGGTGAGCCCTCAGCTCATTAGCCAGTACGCCATGGCAGTGTCCCGGTGGATCCAGTGCGAACACGCCATTTCGGAATATGGCTTTCTGGCCAAGCACCCCACCACCAATGCGGCCATTGCTTCCCCGTACGTGACCATGAGCCAGAACTACATGAAGCAGGTGAACCAGATCTGGTACCAGATTTACCAGGTGGTGAAGGAAAACTGCTCTGTGGAATTTTCCGGCAATACGCCCCAGGATGACGTGATGGAGCGTCTCCTGCGATCTCGAAAGGTTTAAAGGGAGGAAAGTATGGAAAAAACGACCAAAGAGATGAAGCTCATTCCCATCGATGAGCTGATTCCCTATGTAAATAACGCCCGGACCCATTCCCCGGAACAGATTAACAAGCTCCGGGCCAGCCTGCGGGAATTCGGGTTCATCAACCCGGTGATCATCGATAAGGACAAGAACATCATTGCCGGCCACGGTCGGGTGATGGCAGCCCGGGAAGAAGGGATCAAAGAAGTGCCCTGCGTCCTGGTGGACTATCTTACCGAAGCCCAGAAGAAAGCCTATATCCTGGCCGACAACCGGATGGCCCTGGATGCCGGTTGGGACGAAGAAATGCTGCGGGTGGAAATCGAATCCCTCCAGGGAGCGGATTTCGATGTGAGCCTCACAGGCTTCAGCGATGACGAAATTGCCCATATCTTCGATGAAGAAACGGAAGCCAAAGAAGACGACTTCAACGTGGAAGAAGAACTCCAGAAGCCGGTGTTCTCCAAAGACGGGGACCTCTGGCAGCTGGGAAAGCACCGGGTCCTATGCGGGGATTCCACCAAGCCAGAAACCTATGCTCAGCTCATGGACGGGGTGAAACCCAACCTGGTGCTGACGGATCCCCCGTACCTGGTCAACCTTCGGAGCACCTCCGGGAAGATCAAGAACGATGACCTGAACGACCAGGAAGGGTACGAGTTCCTGAAGAAGGCATTCACCTGCTTCCATGAAACCATGGCGGCGGATGCTTCCATCTACGTGTTCTACGCCACCATGAAGGCCCGGGTCTTTTACGATGCTTTCGAGGATGCCGGTTTCAAAGTGGGAGCTGGCCTTATCTGGAAAAAGCCCAAGGCACCCTTTATGCGCACCGACTGGAAGTTCAACATGGAACCTATTATCTTCGGATGGCGGAAAGACGGAAAACATAACTGGTACGGAGACCAGAAGCAGAAAGCAGTCTTTGAGTTTGACGGCATCAAGAACAGCAAAGAAGACGGCTTTGGCCACCCTTCCAGCAAACCCGTACCCATGCTGGCCTATCTGATCAAGCTGAGCAGCCAGATCAACGGGGTGGTGCTGGACGGATTCCTGGGGTCTGCTTCCACCCTCATGGCCTGCGACCAGCTGGGCCGGATCTGTTATGGGGTGGAGCTGGAACCCAAGTTCGTGGATGTGGCGGTGAAGCGGTACCTGGCTTCCCATGAGAACGAGACTGTAACTGTCCTCAGGGACGGGAAGAAGTACACCTACCAAGAAGTGGCGGGTGCGGAAAAATAAGTACAATAAGGGCTACATTTTGCTTGCTATTATTCGCCTTTAGAGTGATTAATAACAGTACCAAAATACCCTAAGGAGGTACTAAAAATGAAGGTTGAATACAACAGACAAGGTGCAGCAAGAAAAGAGCTGGTGCAGGCTATCAGCGCCATTACGGGAGAAAAGGCAAAGTACCTTTTTCTTCCCACCAAGGCTTACCGGATCGGCAGCATTATGGTGTGGAAAAACGGTGCCATGGAATGTGAAGACGGAGAACTGTTCCAGAAGGTGGTAAAAGAACTGGAAGCCAGAGGATTCAAGCCAGAAGAAACGGCTGCAGAACAGGCAGCAACGGAAGAAACTCCGGAACAAGAACCCGTAAAGGAAACGGCAGAACCGGATGCAAACTCGGAACCAGAACTTTCCCAGGAAACGGCTGAACTGGAAGAAGGGACGGACCCTGAAACAGCCCAGGAACCGGAAGAAACTCCGGAGAAAGTCGACACCCTCACCATTTCCTTTCCGGACGATTTCACGGAAGAAGACTTCGAGAAACTTCAGAACCTGGTGGCCTCTAAAGCCGGCCTTTTCAAAAAGGCCCTGGGGACGGATGACCTGACCATCATCCGCAGTGAAGGGAAAATCAACTTCCCCTGGTTCCACGAAGCGGACGGCGCCAAGGTCCAAGCCTACTCCAGACTGGTGAAGGCCCTGTGCCAGTTCGCCAAGAACGCCAAACGGGTCACGGCCAAAGAACATGAAGTCCCCAACGAGAAATACGCATTCCGGTGTTTCCTCCTGCGCCTGGGCTTCATCGGGAAGGAATACAAGGACTGCCGAAAGATCCTGCTGGAAAAGCTCAGTGGGTCAGCGGCCTTCCGGAACGGAGGGAAAAAAGATGCGGTTTCCCAATAAAGAGCTGCTGGAATTTCTACAGCAGGAATACCCTCCCGGAACCCGGGTACGCCTTACCCGGATGGACGATCTCCAGGCACCGCCTTTGGGGACGAAAGGCACGGTGACCGGCGTAGATGATATGGGGTCCCTCCTGGTGGTTTGGGACAACGGATCCCGCCTGAATGTGATCTATGGGGTGGATGAAGTCCGGAAACTGAATAAAAAAACAGAATAACAAATAATTATTCTCAAAATCCCTTGCTATTATGTGCGTTTAGAGTGATTAATACACATGCCAAAGAACACATAAACCTAGCGAAAGGATGACGAGAATTATGAAAACACTGCACTTCGGGATTGAAATGGAAATGACGGGGATTACGAGAGCACAAGCCGCCAATCTGATGGGCGCCTTTTTCGGGACGGGACGAGGTACCCATAAAGGCGGTGCCTACGACACCTACACTGCCAGCGATGATAAGGGTAGAACCTGGAAAGCCATGAGCGATTCCAGCATTTGGGCGCAGAGAAAGGTGGACGGCCAGATCGAAGGAGCCACCAATGAGTATCGCACAGAAGTGGTTAGCCCCATCCTTTCCTACGATGACATCCCGAAGCTGCAGGAACTGGTACGGACCCTGAGAAAAGCTGGAGCCCTGGTAAATAGCTCCTGCGGGATCCACATCCATGTGGGAGCCGAGCAGTTCACTCCGAAAACCCTGCGGAACCTGGTGAACCTGATGGCCAGCAAGGAAGACATGATTTACCATGCTCTCCAGATCGATCCGATCCGGGAAGGCAGATATTGCCAGAAGACAGATGGTACTTTTCTTGCCAAACTGAACAAAAAGCAGCCTCAGACTATGGAAGAGTTTGCCGATATCTGGTATATCCAGGCCCCCTTTGGACGGAATGAACATTACAATTGCAGTCGGTACCACGGACTTAATCTCCACGCCACTTTCACCAAAGGGACAGTAGAGTTCCGGCTTTTCAACGGTACCCTCCACGCTGGGGAAATCAAGGCATACATCCAGTTTTGCCTAGCGGTAGCCCATCAGGCCCTGACCCAAAAGAAAGCCTCGGCCAGAAAGACGGAGACGGACAATGAAAAATATGCTTTCCGGTGCTGGATGCTACGGCTTGGGCTCATTGGAGACGAATTCAAGACCTGCCGGCTGCATCTGCTGAAACATCTTACTGGAAACGCCGCCTGGAGAAACGCCGCTTGAAGAAGGTAGCTACAGGTAGGGAACAGGGCCCCGAAGGCCCTGTTTCTCTTTCTTGTATACTTGCATAAATACACAGATTTTGCTTGCTATTATGTGCCTTTAGAGTGATTAATGTACATGCCAAAAGGCAAAGATACACAATCACAAGGAGGAAAAAACAATGACGAAGATGGAAATGATCGAAAGATTCTACGGGCGGAACGAGGAACTGGAAAGACAGTTCGACGCAGTAGAAAAGGCCGGGAACGAAAAAGAGATGAACGCCTGCCGGGAAGCTTACCAGGAACTCCTCAAGGAAGTCCGGGCAGAAGGGCAAGATTTCTGCAACATGATGCGCCTTTACAGCGACATGAAAAAGCACGGTAACAGCCTGCTGGACCTTTCCGGAACCTACCAGGAACCGGAAAAGATCCTCAAAGTGTTCCGGGAATTTGGGGTGAAGGAATTCACTTTTTCCTCCTCCTGGTCCAGCGCCATTCAAGTAGCCTGGCAATTCACTCAGATGGGCTGCACCCTGAAAGGGATGACCGAAATTTACGGATCTGGCAGGAAACTCATGAGCAACGAATACGAAAAAGTCCCGGCTTACATTTTTAAGATTAATTAAAGAAAAAACGAGAAAGGAGCCTGCGGGCTCCTTTTCTACTGCGTATTTTAAAAGAAGGGAGGCAGCCCAATGCGGAAACTCAAAAAATACAAGCCCACAAAATTTAAGGCCAAAACGTCCACCTACAACAGGGAACTGGCGGATTATGCTGTAGCCTTTATCGAGAGCCTGTGTCACACCAAGGGGACCTGGGCCGGCCATCCTTTCGAACTGATTGACTGGCAGGAACAGATTATCCGAGATCTGTTCGGGACGGTAAAGCCCAATGGCTATCGGCAGTTTAACACGGCTTATATCGAGATCCCCAAGAAGCAGGGAAAGCAGCTGGCCCTTGATACGCCGATCCCGACTCCTGATGGCTGGAAAACCATAGGAGAACTTATGGTGGGAGACCGGGTCTTTGATGAAACGGGAACCCCTTGCAATATCGTGGCCAAAAGCGTAGTGGATGACACGGAACAGGCCTATCGCCTGACATTCCGGGACGGTTCCTCCATTGTGGCCGGCGAGCGCCATTTGTGGGATGTGGAATACATTCACGGGAAACGGAAGAAAAAGGAATGGACCACAGGAGAGATCTATAAAAAGGTCAGGGCATACAGAGAACGTTTTACAGGAACCCCCGAAGCGCGTCGGTCCTTAATCCGAATCCCCGTTGCCAGCCCTCTGCAGACGCTTCCCGCACAGCTCCCCCTTGATCCGTACCTTTACGGATACTGGCTGGGGAATGGATGTGCCAACAAACCCTGCATCACCATCCGGACAGAGGACGTGGAAGAAGTCCTGTCCCATATTCCTTATGAAACGCATAACCGCTATCCACAGAAGTGCGGCGGGAGCGATGTGGTGTATTTTGATGAATTGCGGGACATCCTCGTACCGACCTTCCGGGATAAAAGGATCCGTCCGGAATATCTTCGGGCATCCGAGGCACAGCGCTGGCGACTTCTCCAGGGCCTTGTGGATTCTGACGGGAGCATCGGGGACAAAAAAGCACAGAGTACCTATACCAGCACGATCAGGCAGCTTGCCCTTGATGTGCGGGAACTGCTCTGGAGTCTTGGCATCAAGAACGCCATGACGGAAGGGCCTTCCCTGCGGTATGGCAAACCCACCGGGGAAACGCTCTATGTCATCCGGTTCACTTCATTTTCTGACCAACCGACATCACAACTGAAAAGAAAAAGCAGCCGGAAGAGGGAACGTGTGAAAAAGACACGCTCCCTTTTCCATTATCTGGAGAGCATCGAGCCGATGAAGGAAAAAGTCCCCATGCAGTGCATCCAGGTAGACAGCCGGAGCCATTGCTACCTTGCAGGGCGGTCTTTTATACCGACCCATAACAGTGAGCTGGCTGCCGCGGTGGCCCTCCTGCTTTGCTGCGGTGACGGGGAAGAAGGGGCGGAAGTCTATGGCTGTGCCGCCGACCGGCAGCAGGCCTCCATTGTGTTTGAAGTGGCGGCCGACATGGTCCGGATGTGCCCGGCTCTCAGCAAGCGGGTCAAGATTCTGTCTTCCCAAAAACGGATGGTGTTCCGTCCCACCAACAGCTTCTACCAGGTCCTTTCAGCAGAAGCCTATTCCAAGCATGGGTTCAATATCCATGGGGTGGTGTTCGACGAGCTGCACACCCAGCCGAACCGAGAGCTTTTTGACGTGATGACCAAAGGCTCCGGGGATGCCCGGATGCAACCCCTGTACTTTCTCATTACCACAGCCGGGACGGACACCCACAGCATTTGCTATGAAGTTCATCAGAAGGCCAAGGACATCCTGGAAGGGCGGAAGCATGATCCCACGTTTTACCCTGTCATCTACGGAGCTGACGAACAGGACGACTGGACCGACCCGAAGGTGTGGAAGAAAGCCAATCCTTCCCTGGGGATCACCGTGGGAATCGACAAAGTGAAGGCCGCCTGTGAATCTGCCAAAGAGACACCCAGCGAAGAGAATGTGTTCCGTCAGCTGCGGCTGAACCAATGGGTGAAGCAGTCTGTTCGGTGGATGCCTATGGACAAGTGGGATGCCTGTGCTTTCCCGGTGCGGGAGGAAGATCTGGAAGGCCGGATCTGCTACGGCGGACTGGACCTTTCCAGCACCACGGACATTACCGCCTTTGTGCTGGTTTTCCCTCCCTTGGACGACCAGGACAAGTACTGCATTTTGCCGTACTTCTGGCTGCCGGAAGAAACCCTGCCGCTTCGGGTAAAGCGGGACCATGTGATGTACGACATCTGGGCCAAACAGGGTTTCATCCAGACAACCGAAGGGAACGTCATCCACTACGGGTATATTGAAAAGTTCATCGAGAAACTGGGTGAACAGTTCAATATCCAGGAAATCGCCTTTGACCGATGGGGCGCCGTACAGATGGTCCAGAACCTGGAAGGGATGGGCTTTACGGTGGTTCCCTTCGGACAGGGATTCAAGGACATGAGCCCTCCCACCAAGGAGCTTATGAAGCTCACGCTGGAGCAGCGCATTGCTCATGGAGGGCATCCCGTCCTTCGATGGATGATGGACAACATCTACATCCGGAGAGACCCTGCCGGGAATATCAAGGCGGATAAAGAGAAGTCTACAGAAAAAATCGACGGGGCCATTGCCACCATCATGGGCTTGGACCGGGCCATAAGGTGCGGGAACAATGCCCATGAGAGTGTCTATGACTCCAGGGGGCTGTTGTTTGTATAGAAAAAAGTCCTGCTCGTTGTGAGTAGGGCTTACGTTTAGAAATTGATTTCGTTCGTGTTCCAGTAATAAATCATTTCCTTTTCTTCTTTTCGTGGACAAGAAAAAATTTCAGGGGATGTCAAGAATTTTGTGTTTTTAGATTAACCAATCGTATTTAGCAATCAGT